>Ga0210057_1004354_pt1 | contig 18928 bp, 18 predicted proteins | sample CryGeyCG2114_010_2_FD_183968 | JGI IMG/M metagenome (GOLD analysis project Ga0210057, IMG submission 183968) | Groundwater microbial communities from aquifer - Crystal Geyser CG10_big_fil_rev_8/21/14_0.10 (SPAdes) (version 2) | ecosystem: Environmental > Aquatic > Deep subsurface > Groundwater ...
TATGTTTTATTTTACCTTATTAAAAAATTCCCGACAATATTAAGAACTGCCGGGAATTAAATTACTTATTTTGAAATTTGTTTCTCTTTCAAGTAATGGGACAATATCGTTTCTAAAAAACTGTACGGCTTTGCAAGCATAGTTATCTTTACCATTTTTGAAATCACCATTCAAAAAATAAGCATTTGCTCGACAACCTGCCGCGCAAAGAGAACGTAGTTCGCAATCAGCACACTCACTAACATCTTTAACGCGAGTGTTTTTAATAGCCTGCATCTCATTTGAATACCAGATATCCCAAAGAGTTTCTTTTCTGATATTTCCCATGGGCATCTGATTACAATAAGCACAAGCCACTACATCACCATTTGGCTTAATACAACAGCTCTCTCTTCTTGACTCATAATCACAAACGAAATCATTATCTTTGACCTCTTTAAAATTATCGAGTAAAGCCCTACGGTAAAGGTACTCTATTTGAAGATCAAACGGACTTCCCTTAATGAAATGATATTGTAGCAGACCGAAAGAAGCTTGAAGCGCCTTTTGAAAGTCTACTGCAAACTCTTGATTGTCTTTGAAGAATCCTGTTTTCTTTGGATAACCAATTCTCCAACTACTCACTTTAAATTCTTCCATAGCATCATGCATTCGTTTTAAACTATCGATATTGCAAGTATTCATTACGGTATTAACGACCACACGAATACCTTTCTCAACAAGGACTTTAATATTCCTAAAAATCCTGTCAATTATTTTATTAGCTTCGGCTATGTCTTCTACTCCTCTGAATATCATCCCTTCCGGGGTAATTGAATCTACGCTGACATAAAAAGTTGGGCTACTTCTTAAAACAAGAATCTCCTCAATTAACTCTTCATTCAACAAAGTTCCGTTTGTAAAAAACGACGAAATTCTTATATCGTGTTCCTCAGCACATTTTGCAATATCAAGAGTTTTCGGATCGGTAAAAGGCTCTCCTCCACTAATACCAATATTTTCTACTTGCATTATCTGCATTGCTCTAATAAGGGGAACGATTTCTTCAATACCGAGGTTTTCTTTGACGGGATACATCTCTCCTTGATAACAATGCGAACAACACATATTACATCGGCTTGTGACTTCAAGATGAACTAACTGTAATCTCAATTCTGGAACAGTATTTACATAAATAACCCTTGGTCTTGAATCTTGAGAACATTCAACTGCTCCTATTGTTTCCAAGTTTTTTATGAAGTCAAACACTGTCTTTTTAGATTCTTGTTCATAATCTTGCATCAGCTCTGCGAATGTTGCATTTCCGTCACATAGAAGAATAAAATCAACTTGATCTTTGTCCAACTCATATTTCTCTCCCGTAATTAGGTTGAACAAAATCGACTCTTCATTATATCCCTTGATTGCAAAATTTTTAGATAGCGTAAGAAACATTTCATCCTTTCTTTGCCCGTTGATTCGATTTAACTCTCCCGGCTTGTTCAACTTCCTCTTTGATAGGTTCATTTTCATCTCCTTTCAATTTTTTAAAAGTATACGCCTTCTCTTTGTCTACTAATACAATCCTACCGAAATGTTTAAGTATATCCATTTATCAATCTCCTAATAAGAATGGGAGTTCTCTTTTTTTAAAAAAAGAGAACTCCCATAGCCGTTGGACTATGTCCCGACTTCCCCAGCGTTTAAAGCTTGGGTTAGACGAAGTTTTGTCTTTTTCTTGCGTAGGGAAGAGGATTTCACCCTTTTCTTTGTTTCCACTGGACTTCACCTCCTTTCAAATATAAAGTTGTTAAAGAGCCTTTGCCGAAGAACGCCTTCAGCATACTAATTCTAATTTACCAAACCAAACCAACTTTGTCAAATTTTTAAAGCTTTTTTAATTAAAAAAGGGGCTCTGTCTCATATTTTCCCCAAAATTCTTCGTCTAACATTTTATTGCCTTATATTCCCATTATACCGCAAAATCTTTGCTAAAACAAAACCGAGGAGCTAAGCTCCTCGGTTTTGTTTATTCTTTCAAATCATAAAACATTTTTAAAACAATTGGCAAAAATTCGTTTTTTGGATATTTTTTAAAACCGCAGGGCTTAAAACCACACTTCTTATATGCTTCAATCGCCCTCAAATTATCTGGTCTAACTTCTAAACAAACTTTTTTATATTTATATTCCCGAATTTCCTTAAGGGCAATCCTGATAGCACTACTTCCATATCCCTTACCCCAATATTTTTTTTCTCCAATAATAATCTGAATTCCACAAATTTTATCTGTTATTCTATAAAAAGCGATGTGACCAATTACATTTTTATTGTTCAACAGAATAAGACGGTGCTGGTCTTTTTTATTACTTAACATCTTGTTAAAACACCTTTCAACTTCTTGATTAGAAATCGGTTTTAAAACTCCGCTAGTAAGCTTTAATAAAAACCTATCCCGCCACCATTTGGTGAAATATTTTATATCGCTCGGTTTTAATTTCCTTAATATTATTCTCATTTTATTATTAATTATATATTTAATAATAGATTAAAACAATAAAAAACTTTTCAGCTAAAAGATATTTCCGCGCTATAGTATAAAATAAAAATCGTCCAAGCTCAATAAAATAAGCAAGGACGATTTTTTGCCGACTTTTAATGCCGGCAATTACTCGGTAATTGGCAGGTGTTACAAGGTTTCGGACCCTTAAGAGGGGTAACCTTAACACCTTTAATTACCTTCTTCATATTAATCACCTCCTTTCTACTGACTGAAAGTAATATCTTTTAACAGTTCTTCGGTCATTATACGATACAGTTCGCAGTTTCTTGCAACTACATTATTTTTTTTACGTCTTTCTGTCTCAAACGCTACATAACATCCTCCCACGCATTGGCCCTCAATCGCACACCCTCGACAAGCTAAAATTTCTCCTGGCATTTTTGAACAAACAATCTGATAATATTTACTTTCTGGACCAAAAATTTCCTCGGGCGAATTTATAAATATATCGCCCAACACTTCTGAGCTATAACCACATAGATATACTTTTCCTCGAGGATTGACGATAAGGCTATTACCACGAATCCCACCGCAAAAGGCAGTAAATTCTTTCGAAGATGGATTAAAAATATTTTCTAATGGTCTGTCCCAAAAACCATTAACTGTAATTCCAAGTTTTGCTGCATATCTCCGCAAGGCAAGAAGCTTACAAGCTACGTCTTCTATGGAAATGTTAATCTGGTGGATAACATCTATGTCTATCCTTACGTCTCTCATTTGATTGGCGCTAACAAAATCAATTAGACGCTCATCAATTAAATGAAAGTTGGCTTGATTAACTGTTACCATAAATCCGTCCGGAAGAATTCCTATCTTTTTCAACATCTTCCATCCTTTTAAAATATCATCGAATGTTCCTCTGCCATCACGATAAATCCTAACCGCATCATTTCCTGGTTTAAGCCCGTCTAAGCTAGTGGCAATATTTACCTTATATTGTTTTAATACTGAAGCGATTCTCTCTGTTATTTTTGAACAATTAGTATTTAGGACAAAAGTTATATTATACTGACCAGAATATTTTCTCTTTACATAAGATAGTATTTGAAGAATGGTTTTAAAATTAAGCAACGGCTCGCCCCCACCAAAATTTATCGTAACATCTTGTTTATCATGTTCTTTCATCAGCTCAAAGAATATATCAACTGCTTTCTGCGCAGTTTTAAAACCCATTAATTCGCACCGCTGGTTAGAAAAACCATTATCGATAAGCTTTTTATTGGCAAAACAATAAGAACAAGAAAAGTTACATACCTCTGACATAACCAAAGAAAGAAAATTGATTAAATGTCCATTCTTTACCTCTTTTTTATATCTTTGCATTAATTTGTGCAAAAACCCTCTTTCATTAAAGCCCTCGGGGTTAAGAAAAAAACCATCTATTAAAATTTGGATTGCCTCGTCCAACCCCTCTATATCAAAATTCCTCCTCACATCTGCAAGAGAACAAGCCCGATGAAAAATTTTAAAAAGCTTTAATGCAGGGAAAGTAATGATATTAGGATTGCCAAAAAGAGAGTGATAAATAATAGCACTTCTCTTATTTATTATTGTTTGCGTAAAAGTCGAGGCTATTAATTTTTGATTTTCAGATAAACGTCTCATTTAACATCTCCTTTATTTTATTAAGTTTTCAAGGTTCACTTTTCAAAGCTGAGAAACGCTCTCAACGTGCTGATTTTAATCTACCAAACCCAACCAATCTTGTCAAATTTTTGAGACCAATTATACCATAAATTGGATTCCGACTAAAACAAAACTGCCTTCCGGCAGTTGAAACAATCGATATTAATTCTGTTAATCTAATGTCACTCCTAATTTTTCTCGGAGAATTACTTTAACTCTTTTAAGATCAGCTTTCATTAATGTAAATTCGTCCTCTAAATCAGTGATTCTTTTTAAAAATTTATCCAAAGTGGTAGTAAGTTTATCAATTTTCTGGTTTATCCGGATTTCCATTTTCTCAAGTCTTTTCTCTAGGGTTATTATCTCTCGATCAACAAAATTAAATCTCTGGTCAACTAAATTAAATCTTTTATCTAAAGCTCCAACTTTCTCATCTACTGCGTTAAGAATAACAACGGTCTGTTGGTTGAGGAGCCTCTCAATTTCTTTTTTATTTAATTGTTGAGTTATTTTCCTAGGCATAAGTTCTGTTTACGATTTTATCTTACCAAATCAACCAACCTTGTCAAATTTTCAGAACCAATTTTATACCATAAAATAAACTCTATCTAAAACAGAAAGGTTGCCAAAAATAATAACTGTTTTTTTAATTATGTTATAATGAATAAATTAAAGACATAAAATAAAATGTGGACGAAAGAATATAAAGAAAAGAAATTTTATTGGGGTTCAAAACCAGAAGTGGGTTTAAAAGAGGTACTAAAATATGCGCCGAAAGGTATTGCTTTAGATATTGGAGCAGCTGAAGGAAGAAATAGCATATTTTTGGCGAAGAATGGTTTTAGAGTTGAGGCGACAGATAAGGTTAAAGAAGGATTAAAAAAATGTAAAAAATTAGCTGAGAAATACAACCTACCCATAAAAACGAGGTTGGCTGATATAAGGAAATTAGAACTTGAGAAAAATAAATATCTTTGATAATCTAAAGCCTACTTTTACGAACCTTTCTTATTTTTACATCTTTTAGAGAAGTAGGTTTCATATTGATTATATTTTATCACAATTCTTCTTATAATTCAAAAAAGAAGGGCTGGAAAATCCAGCCCTTGTTTGAAATGCTCTAATTTCTAATTACTAATGTCTAATCAATAAATCATCTATAACTGTCTCTTCTTCCTTTTTTCTCAACTGAGAAAAGAGGAAAGCATTAAGTCCGATAGCAGCGATAAAAAGGAGCAATGCCAACCAGAATCCTATACCATACTCTACCCTGAACGCCCCTTCGCCTTCTCTTAGCACTTCGTTATCTATTTTTGTTCTAAGGAGAAGCAAAGAAGTTAGTCCCAGACAACCAGTTATAGCCGAGGCCAGTACGCCCTTCTTCCCTCTTAGGACGCTCACACCAACTCCCCCAAACGTACAGAGAAATGCCAAAATTGCTAATGGTTCTGGATCAACCTGCCTATTTTCTCTACTTCCGAAGGACATCTCCGGTGATCCAATTGTCGTGCCCGTCACCAACTGAACTCCAGTAAGTGTGGCAATCTTTTCTCCTTGGCAGGAAATGTGACTAAATGGCAGAAAAAAACAAACAAGCGCGAGTCCATAAATTGCCGGTGAAATTTTCTTAACCCACTCAATCTTTGTTGTCATAATATTTTCCTTTCTTTCTAAATTTATTCAATTTTCAAGGTTCTGTTTTTGCCGAGGAACGCTCTCAGCAACTGATTTTAATTTAACAAACCGAAAGAACTTTGTCAAATTTTTTAAAAAAATGGCGCGGTTGAGATTTTCATCTCCCGCGCCTTTCGGCTAAAAGCCGTAAATTGGTTTTAATTCGTCCGGGGTAGGCAAATGGTTATAGAATTCACCTCTGGGGCCTACGTATCCAACCCCTTGTCTAGTTAGTTGGACTGGCGTGATTGAACCGTTGCTGTTTGTGACGTTGACTGTAACAACATTCATTTCCTGACGAATACCACTTATTTCAGCATCTGTTTTTTTCTTGTCTTTTTGGCTGCCAAAGATATAACCAGCGCCACCACCTACTGCTCCACCAATTAGAGCTCCTTCAGTGGTTTTGCCTGACTGGTGGCCAACAATAGCGCCGATACCGGCGCCGGCCAGAGAACCAAGAGCTGCTCCTTTGCCGGCCTCGCTTTCACAACCTCCCAAAAGCAACCCACTAATCAAAATAACTATTACCCAAACTAACTTTACTTTTTTCATTTCTTACTCCTTTCTGAAATTATTTAATTTTGCAATTGTTATACTGAAAAACACTCTCAGTAGATTAATCAGTAGAATAATCTTATTTTAGCAAAACCCAAAAAAAGTTAGTTCCAACAATCACTTCTTTCTGAGGAGCTGGTTGAGCAAAGTGTTCATAATTTGATCAGTTTGTTGCTCCTGACCTGGTACTGGTATTAGCTGGGGCATTTGCTCACCAATACTCCCTTGATTTAGTAAGTTGAGGAAATCACTAATCGTGAAGGAATTTTGCTCAATTGGTCCGACCTGAAAAGATTCCTGAAGGGTTCTTTTCACTGGCCCTCCTTGAGAAGTCGAACCCTGGCAATCAATTGTCACTAAATAAGGACCGTTGAGAGTGGTGTCAGTATAGGTATTGGCGTAAATCCCATCTCCGGGACTAACGTCCTGATGAGAACCGTCATCAAAAAGAGTAATTTTTTGAGCAGAGCCGGAAATCTCTCTAAAAATCTCCAAGAGGTCTGCTGACTGGAGTCTTCCCTGCCTATTACCAGAAATAAATTTACTCAAAGACATAGAAGGTTTCTTAACTTCAGCTGTAACCTGGGCCCCTCTTATCGGAGAAAGACGGCCGTTTATCACTTCTGCCAACCTCACCCCAATTCGGACCTCTTGATTCTGGGAGTAATTTGGTTGAAAGCCCAAAATATTAGAGAAAACATCTGACTGGCAAAAAGAGTGAAAGTTAATCTGTTCTCCTTTAGGAGGAAGGTCATAGCCAGTAATCAGAGCTTGCCAGGGTCCAACTTGAGGATTATTGAGCTCAAAGCAACTGTGGGTTTGGCCTTCAACAAATCTGCCATATTGGCTGATGTTAGAGCGGTTTATCACTGTTTTGTTAGGAGAAAAGAGGATTGTCTCCATTTTACTTCCTTGCCAGTTAGTGAAAAATCCTAATTTTTTCATATCTGGCTCAACCGGAATATCATAGGTCAACTTTTCTCCTGTTTTGATAAAATCATTGTAACTCCGATAAACCGAGCCATTGTGGCCTAAAACATTGAGCTTGTGATAAACGCTAGCAATATCAGACGTCTCGGCCGGGTAAAAACTACCGCCTGTCTGATAGGCAATCCAAGAAAGCATTTCTTGGTCAGCATCTCTACCGAAAGCCACTGTATCAATTGGCCAGCCCTTGTTCTGAAACTCAGCAACCTCGGGTTTGTAGGTACCGGTGTTGTGCATGCCATCAGACATTAAAACAGCTCTTTTATCTTTGAGGTTACAAGAAGAGAGATGACCCAGCGCTATTGTTAGCCCCGAGCCAACATTAGTGCTCCCGCCGGCTGAAAGAGAAAGAATGTCTTTTTTAAGCATTTCCCTTCCCTCAGTTATTGAAATTGGCTCAGTGATACTCGCGGCATTAGACGAAAAAGCTGCCAGGGAAAACATATCCTTCCCTTCGGCACAAGTATCAACATAAACCTGAGCTGCTTCTTTAGCCCGCCTAATCTTCTCTCCAGTCATACTCCCTGACTTATCCATCACCAAAGCAGTGACTAATCCATCTTCTACTGGAATCTCTCTCCAAGTAGGCAGTGGTAAAGTTGGTAATTTTTTTTCAGTGGGTGGATAAACAAATTTCACTTTATTACTTTCTATGTCAAGGATTTTCACAAGTACTTTCACTTCCCGGCCTTTCTTTGAAGCCTGATTCACTGCTAGCTGGATTGCCAGAGCTGTTGCTGAATCAATTTTATCAGCAATATCAATAGCTACCGGAGCAGCACCTAACACAACGGCAGTTACTGCAACAACCTTTGAAAGACCCGGCGGTATATTAAGCCCTATTCCTCCATCTATGGGTGTTCTAAAGATTATTTTATCGTCAGTCCAACTGGGTATATCCAGTTTATGAATTGGAGAAATCCCAAACAATAAACAGGGAATAAGTGGATTGGTTGGTCGATGGAAGCCAAAATTCTTGCCGGTTAATATTACTTCACTAGACAAAAAAACATTTTTGCCTATATAACCTGTAGAAGGATTTATATTATCTATAACCGGCGGAAGATAAGTAAAGGGGAATTCATTACTCTTGCCTACCGTTACCATTACTGTTCCTTTTCCTTCTGGCGCTTCAACAACAATTTCCGTGTCGGTCCTAGGGGAAATTATTTCCGCATATGCCCCACCAATAACACCTCCAACCCCGGTATCGAAATATACCGGACTGAAAGTAGTTATCGGCATTTGGGCTAAATCAAAGTTCTTCCCAACTATTTTTACTTTAATTCCAAATGACCCTGAGTTGGGATCTATTTTTTCAATAATTGGTTTCTCCTGTTTCAATCCTAACTTACCTTTAATTTTCTCAATTTCCTTTCTTACGAAGAAAGCATCTGTTGGCTTTACAATCATCCCAATAAACATCCCGAAAATCATTAACTTTTTCATTTCTATCTCCTTTCAATCAATATTTCCGTTACTTTCATTCTGTTAGTTTTCTAAACAATCATTATTCAGTTTTCAAAATGCTATTATTATTTGATTTTCTGCTTTATTTTAAATCCTGTCAACAGAAAAAAAGAAGGGCTGGAAAATCCAGCCCTTTGATTTTAATTTTGTCTCGTTAGCCGCACCAGACCATCTTTAAGTTTAAAGACGATGTTGCTTCCTTCAAGTCGGCCGTCAGTGAAATCAGTTTTCTTTTCACCTTTGTAAATCTGGACAGCTCCGTTTTCAATTTTCCATTTCTCTTCAAGAAGTCCTGACATTGAAAAAGTAGCATCTTTTTGGAGTTTCAGGCCAAATGATTGGTTTTCAGGAGAAAAATAATCACTCCAAACAACAATCCATTCCGGGCCTTTTCTAAGCATTTCTGCTTCTTCTTTTTTGAGGATTTTCTCAGTCTGCCAGGCAAGAACATCATCAACCTGCCAATTAACTATTGCCCTGGCTAAGAGCTTCCCGCTTCCTACTTTCTTACTTCCCTCAAAGAGGTTTATCTGTTCACCCTGAACTACCCATCTGCCAGAATAGCTCCCAATTATAGTGCCATCTTCTTGGAAATTCATTAGCCCGGGCTCTCTGCCCAAAATCTTTCCCTGAGAATCAATCTCCTCAAGAATGTATTTGCCTGGGATGTTTACTTCTGCTATGTTTGCTTCTGAAATTTCTGTGCTCGGAATAGTTATCTCTGTTGTTTCTTTAGAAACTACTTGCGTTTTTTTCTCTTGCTTTCCAGCTGTCCACGAAGGGCCCCAGTTTTGTCCTTCTGTATTGCCGATAATCTTTCTTCCTAAGGAGCCGTTTATATCCATTATATAGATCCCACCTTTGTAAGAAAAAGCAATCCATTTCCCGTCTGGTGAAAAACAAGGGTCTTTCCCAAATTTGTTCGTTAACCATACAGTTATTTCCCTTCTCGGGTCTATAGCTCCAATTGCTTCTCCCTCAGCCAAGCCCACGTTGTCGGCCCACAAATTTGGAAGGTAGAAAACGACTGCTTCTCCTGAAGGTGACCAAGAAAATCCTGCCGGACTATAAAGTCCAATATTGACTCGTCTTCCTCCGGTTCCGTCTGAGTTCATCATCCACATTTGAGTTGTTTTCCCATGCAATGAGTTAAGTTCGCCGAAAGCGATTTTCCCCCCATCAGGTGATACTGCCGGATCAATACCAAAGCCTTTCCATAACAAGGTTCGATTAGTACCATCTTCGTTCATAGTAAAAATGCCCAATACCGGTCTATTATCGTATGTACCGGCTACGGAACAAAAGGCAATTTTTAAACCGTCAGGAAACCACGCAGGACTTACGCTCATCTTATCGTCTGTAAGCTTTCTCAGGTTACTTCCATCAGCGTCCATAACATAAATACTCCAGTTGCCGCTTCGCTTGGATTCAAAGACAATCCTGTTTCCATCTGGTGACCAAGCCGGAGAACTATCATCAGCTGGATTGTTTGTAAGATTAATCTGATTTCTTCCATTGGCTTCCATTACATATATCTCTTGATTTCTGTCGCGGTTAGAAACAAATGCCATCAGTCCTTTCTCATGCGGAAAAGCCTTCCATTTCTCGCCGTCTCGGCTTCCAATGTAGCCGCCTTCAAATTCCATTTGGTCAGCTGGTTTTAAACCCAAACTTTGGTATGGTTCGCTAATTGGGAATCCCAACCAGCTTGTTTCAACTCCTAAGGCAGAGTAGGCATTAGCTATGGCTCCAGAGATTTTAGAAACCTGACCTGCTTTTTCACCTTCAGTGATTAGACAAATAAACCCGCCTTCAAATCGTTGAGCCCGGCCAGTGGTGTCAAATCCTTGAGCGCCAGAAGTAACCTCTATTTCATCGCTTACAGGGAAACCTAAGGGACCTTTTATGAAATTCTCCTCTTTCAATTTCTTATAGATTTTCCCCATAACAATCAAGGTCTGACCAGCTCGCGAAGTTATCATCCCATTTTCAAAAGTACCATAAACACCTTTCGTCCCAAAACTCGACTCCCAGGATTTTAGGTCATCAGTCGGGGGACCTAAATTACGGTAAATTTCTGGTTCTTGGTATTTCTTTAAGACAGCTCCGTGTAAGACATAAGCGCTTGAAGCACGCTTTTGCTTGTCCCAAATAATAACGGACATTGGAAACTCTTGGACAAGTGCATCAAATTCATCTTTTGACTTATCTCCCCCAGCAAGCCAGTGGGGTAAACCCTTTGGGTCTCCCAGAGCCTGGCGGCCTCCATTTCGTTGATAGGCCTCAATGAAAATTTTCTCATTTGCTCCCTGGCCTACCCTAGGAGGCAGATTTTTCTCTGAAATTGGCCACAATTTAAGAACAGTCTGACCAGAAGAGCAATCCTGATAGAATACTAACATCGTTACTGGTTGAGAAACTTCCTGACCTCGAAGAGGCTCGAGAGAAAGACGAACCTTCTCTTTAGATAACCCATTAATTTCTTGAATAACCGGCTTTCCGATTGGAGAAATTCTACCATCTTTAAACTGAACTGCCGACTGAACAGCACCTTTTAATTCGTTATATTCTTTGTTCTCAATGGTCAACTCAAGAGCCCAAGTATAAAGGTCTGGAACAATCCCATTAATAGTAAAAAAGAGAAATTTTCCGACTTGAGTTGATTTTCCTATCTGCGAAATGGTTTCTCTAAAATCTGCTTTAAATAATGGTTTAACTAATTTCAGTTTCTTGAAAGCTATCTTTTCAGTGTTTTCTATTTGAATTGTTTCAATCGGCGCTACTTTCGGCATTGTTATGCTGGCTGTTTTAGCATAAGTGAAATCTATTGGAAGTAAGTGAAACGGAAAATCGTCGTAAGGAGTAATATCAAGCTGACAATAATAGTTGTTTTGATGGTCATCAGCCAAAGTTATTGCTAAAGGTTCAATTTCAGCACCGGTCTTTCTAACCTTTGTAATGGCGAAATTCAAATTTGTTCTGCTCGGTTCACGCTCCACTGAACCAAGAGCAACCGAAAAATCTCCAACTTGAAACACACCCCGAGAAAATACAACTTTAAGAATTGCTGTCTTTTTCTCTGGCACTACTTTTTCAAATGGAGTATCTTTCGTTGGTATATCTCCGCCATCCAACTTCTGATATTTCTCAACTTTCCCAAAAGGACTGGTTAAAATCATTTCATTTCCAGAAGGAGATATTTCAGCATCAATTGGTCCAAACAAGGCCAGATTCATTCTTACCCTTTTTTCGTCAAGAAACCTGTAATCTCCGGGCAGTCCTTTTTCTTCTTTCTTATCAATGTCCTTAAGATCATAAATGAGCACTCTTTCGTCTTTTAAAAACTCAATAATTTGAGGTTCTTTTTCTGTTTCTACTTGTTGCCATTTGCCAACTATGCTCTTTGCTTCTTTTTCTCTAACTTCTTTTTTCTCCTCATTTTCATTTTTTCCGCAACCCATCAAGCCAAACAAAACTATCATTGCTCCCAAAACAATCATTATTTTTCTTGTTGTCTTCATTTTTTTCTCCTTTCGTTTCAATCAATCTTTTCATTTCTTTTCTTTACAGTCCAAACAATATTTTTAAGTTGCTATTTTATTTATATTTTATTTCGAAACTCTTGTCAACAAAAAAAACAGTTTTTTAAAAAACTGCCGATTAAAAAAATAGATAATTAAAGTTTTAAAGTTTATCCCAATCTTGTTTACCAACCCCAGCCTGTCTAAGAATTTCGTTAACTAATCCAGGACTAATATCACCTTTGTGTTTTGATGGAATGTGAACTTTGAGTACCCCTTTTTTCATAAATAAATGTTTCCCGCCGCTGTAAGGACCTTCGAAGCCAAGTTTCCGGAAGTTCTGGACAAGTTTTCTCCAGGATATTACCTTAGGCATATACTTTTTGTCTCTTTTTAATAAACGGGAAGTCAGGAATGGTATCACCATCTCGTAATTTTAAAATTAGCCATTCTTCCAGAACCTCGCGGAGAGTTTCTCGACATTTTTCTAAAGTTTTTTCTGAAGCCCAAACACCTTGAAGACTTGGGATTCGACCGAAATAGGTTCCATCGTCAAGAATTTTATATTGAGCCTGAGCCAGTTTTTGTAGAATATAAGTAGTAAGCATATTGGCTTGGATTAATCTTAATCCTTAATTTTCATTATAAGCCGGGAAAGAAAAGTGTCAAGCGGAAAAGAAAAATAAAAGGGCTGGAAGCTTCAGCCCTTTATTAATTTGGTTTTTTGATCTTTCCACTAATAACTGTCAGTTTTGTAGCAATGGTTTTAGTAAGTTTTTCTTTGGTTTCCGTAAAAATTTCACTTTCCCCGGTTGGTCTAGTTAAAACAACGATAAGCTCTCCTTCAATTTTAATGGATTGCGGCCACCAGGTTAAATCAAATTCTTTACAAGAAAAATACTCCGGTAGGACAAAAGTAGTTTTTCTTACATCTGAAGGAGATGTTTTGTTAAATCCTGGTTTTTCATACAAGATTACTTTCCAACCCTTATCTTTTGTTAAGAAACTGCCAATCTGAAATGGTCTAATAGATGATGGATTTAATCCTTCTTCTACTTTTGCATGCTCGACCAGGAATACTCCAGCAGTATATTGAGGATATTCGCAGATAATCTGAGACTTACCTTTATATCCTTCTTTTTCATAAAGAATTGCTCCATACAGCCTCGTATAATCAGCTTCTCCGACTCGTTCAATGGTTTCTAAAATTATTCACTTTTCAAGGTTCAATTTCCCGCTGAGAAACGCTCTCAGCGAACTAATTCTAATTTAACAAACCCAAACATTTTTGTCAAATTTCTCTGCCCAATTTTTCATTAATAATACATTTCTTCTATTGCTTGCTGATAGTGTTTTTCAATGAGTTGACGCCGGAGTTTTAAAGTTGGGGTTAATTCTTCTCTTTCTTGAGAAAATTCATCCACTATTAATTTAAATCTAACAATATCTTCAAAATGGGAAAAATTTCTGTTAATCAGTTCTATTCTTTCTCTAAATAAATCAAGCATTTCTGGTGATTTGACAAGTTCTTCCGGGGCCTTAACCAACAGGTTTTTTGCTTTTAAAAAGTTTTTAACCTCTCCCCAGTCAGGCACAATTAAAGCAGAGATAAATTTTCTGTTATGTCCAATAACCATTGACTGCGAAACATAAGGGTCATGATTTATTTCTTTTTCAATCACCTCTGGCCAGATATTTTTACCGCCAGAAGTGACGAGCATTTCTTTTTTTCTGCCGATTACTGTTAAAAAGCCCTCCTGGTCAATAAAACCAAGGTCCCCGGTGTGAAACCAGTTGTCTTTGTTTATTGCCTTTTGAGTTTCAGTTAAATCCTTATAATAACCCTTCATTAAACTTGGCCCTTGTATTAAAATTTCTTTTTCCGGAGAAATTTTAACTTTAATATTATCAAGAGTTTTACCTACGGTGCCGAATTTGAAATCGTTTTCCTGATTAACAGAGATTACCGGCGATGTCTCGGTTAAACCATACCCTTCTAAAATTAAAATGCCGATTTTCAAAAAAAATTTGGCGATTTTTTTATTAAGCGAAGCGCCGCCGGAAACCGTTAGGCGCAATCTTCCGCCTAATTGGTTCCTGATTTTTTTAAATATTAAATGGTCAGCCAGCCAATGGCTAAATCCGCTGCTTTTCCTTTTTAAAGCCCAGTGAAAAAGATTTTGCTTAAAAACAGAAGAAGATGCTATTTTATCCTGAATAACATCGTAAAACTTTTCAAATATCCGGGGAACAGAAATTAAAATTGTCGGTTTTGTCTCTTTGAGATTTTGAGAAAGTTTTTTAATATTTTCAGCATAGGCAATGCTAGCGCCTGTTAATAGAGGGACATAATATCCGGCCAGTCGCTCCAGAACATGGGATAAAGGCAGAAAAGATAAAAACAGATCGCTGGTTTTAATCGGAACCGCTCTTTTCACTGCTTCAACATTTTCCAAAAGGTTTCTATGGCTAAGCATTACTCCTTTTGGATTCCCGGTGGTGCCGGATGTGTAAATTATAGTGCAGACATCTTCTGAATTTAAATTTTTCGGAACAAAATCCTTAAACTCCGCCTGAGCAACCAAATCGTCCCAGTTTAATATTTTTTTGTCAGAGACCTTTTTAAGGTCATCGTTTAATTTTTCAACATAAATAATTTTTTCCAAAAAAGGCAGTTCTTTTTGAAAAAGCAGAATTTTTAGCAGTAAATCCGTACTGGCAACAACCACTGCCTTGGCTTCAGAATGATTTAAAACATTAGAAATCGCTTTGGGATTAAAAGTTGTATGTAAAGGAACGGTGATAGCGCCGATTGACATTATTCCCAAATCAGCAATAGCCCATTCTGGTCTATTTTCAGAAAGAATCGCCACTTTTTCTCCTTTTTGAATCCCTAATCCCAAAAGGGTCTGGCTAAAAATTTTTACTTTTTTAGCCACTTGTTCAAAGGTGTAAGAAAAATAAACTCCGCTTTCTTTTGTTAAAAGAGCTGGTTTTTGGGAAAATTTCTCCGCTGTTTGGAAAAATATCTCTGGAATTGTTTTCATTTTAGGTTATCTCTTTAATAAAGTTATAAATTCTTTCAAATAATTCCTGACGTCTCTCGCTGTTTATTACCAAATGACGGCTACAGTTAACCCAATGAATCGCCTTATATTGAGAACCAAGATGCTGATGAATATAAATTGTGCTTTTTGGATTAACAACAAAATCAACGTTGGCATGAATAATTAAAGTAGGAACTTTAATTTCTCTTAGGCCTGGGATTGTTTCTTTTTTGATAAACTTGAAAAACTCTCTTAAGCTTTTTATCGGGATAAGAGGATAGGTTACTTCATCAGCCATATCCGTATAATCTAATCTATAAGCCATTGCCGGCTTGCGATAATATTCTTTAAGCCATCCATATAAATAAAGCCGAAGTTTAATAAACCACTGAAATCTTAGCATTATCGGCGTGCCTAAAGAAATTACTCCTATTAAAGAATCATTCTGAAACTCTTTTGCCAGATAAAAAGCAAGATTCCCGCCAAAAGAGTTACCAATAATTATTATTTTCTGAACTTTTTTCTGCAGTGTCAGATAGGCCTCTTTTACTGAATTTTTCCAATCGTCGGTAGTTGTTTTTGCTAAGTCCTCCGGACAAGTGCCGTGACCGGCAATTAAAGGAGCAAAAATAGTAAAGCCATTTGAAGCCAGATATTCTCCTAATTCTCTGAACTGATAAGGGGTGCTGGTAAAACCGTGCAAAAGCAAAATGCCGGTTTTTGAGTTTTTGTCAATTAAAAAGGGTTGTCCGCCTTTGATTCCTAATTTGCCAATGTTTGTTTTTCTCATCTTATTACTTTAGAATAGGCCTTAATAAAACGTGCGGTATCTTTAAGGGTTCCAATGCTAACCCTTATTGTGCCTTCAATGTCTGGTTCCTTTCTTTGTCTAACTAATATACCTTCTGATTTTAAAATCTCCAGAGCTCTTTCCTGATTTTCTGGTCTAACCAAAAGAAAATTAGCTTTGCTTGGCCAAAATTTTACTTTATTTTCTTTAAAGAATTTCTCTAGTTTTGGCTTTGATTTTTCCATAACTTCTTTCACATATCTTTCCATATAATCCAAATCCTCTAAAGCAGCTGAAATTGCCTTTTTTGCAAACATATTAACATCATAAGGACCTCTGATTTTCATTAACTCCTTAATATTTTTCTCTTGGCTTAAAATATAACCTGGTCTCGTGGAGACTAACCCAAATGTCTTTGAAAAAGTTCTGGTAATAAAAAGATTATCAAAATCTTTAATAAAATCTTTAGCGGTAATTTTAGAAAATTCAAAATAGGCCTCATCGTGCAAAACAGCAATATTTTTTACTTTTGCCTTCTTTAAAATTTTTAAAACGTCTTTTTTAGAAATAGCTGTGCCAGTGGGGTTATTTGGGTTGGCGATAATAAGGAGTTTAGCTCCTTTCTTAATTAAACCCAAAACCTCTTCCAGAGGAAAAGATAGGTCTTTTTTATAAACAGGTTTTAAAATCTCTGCTCCCTGAATTTCAGCTGATTGGTAATACATTGCAAAACTCGGACTCGGGATTATAATTTTATCCCTGTCTTTAACCAAGGCCCGGCAAATCACATCAATTCCCTGGTCAGAACCATTGGTAACCATAGCTTGTTCGGGTTTAACTCCGGTATATTTTGCAATTTTTGCTTCTAAGTCCCCGTATTCTGGATAAACCTGAAGCCGGCCGGAATCTACAAACTCTTTTAGGGCTTTCTTAACCTTCTGGCTCGGTTCAATAGTCATTTCATTGAAATCCAACAAAAGATAACCACCCGAAGCTCTTCCTTCCAAAGGTGGATTGTAAGCACTCATTTTTTTAATATTTTCTCTAAATCTAACCATAATTCTAAACTAAATTTAGTATATCAGTTTTTTTTCTAAAGTAAAGCTCTCTTTGGTTGCTTTTTTTAGTAAAGGCATTGCTTTTTTTCTTGTTTTATGTTATTGATAATAGTAGTTTAGGAAACTAAATATAGCTCTTTAACTTATTAATTCAAGGAGGCAAATATGTCTAACCAAGAAACCAAAAAAACAATCAGTATTCTTGGAGCTGGCTCCATGGGAACAGCCATTGCTTTTTTAATCGGCACAGAAAGAGATTGGAAAGTGAAATTATGGGGTAGAGATACAAAGCTTCTTTCTGAGATTAAGGAAACCCGAGAAAATAAAAAATACTTACCTAGAATCAGGCTTCCAGGGAGAGTTTTAGCTACCTCGGATTTGGAAGAAGCAATTAAAGATTCTGACTTGATTGCCTTAACTGTTCCATCTTTTGCTGTAAGAGAAATGTCAGAGCGGATTTCTATTTTTAAAAGAAATCTACCACCCCTCTTGATGATTTCTAAGGGCATGGAAAAAGAAACCTGTCTTTTTCCATTTCAGATTGTTGAAGAAATTCTTAAGACAAAAGAAATCCTACATCTAACTGGAGTAGGATATGCTAAAGAAATCGCAAAACAAAATCCAGTAACTGAAGTATTGGTTGCAAGGCAAAGAGAGTTACTCTGTTTCAAAAATCTTTTTCAAACTCGGAATATCCGAATTGAAACCAGCGATGATTTGCTGGGAGCTCAATTAGGAGGAGCCTTGAAAAATGTGATGGTCATTGGAATAGGAATGGCTGAATGCCTTGAACAAAAACCGGAAATTAAAGCAGGGCTTATTTCTCTTGGCGTCAAAGAAATGATTGAGTTAGGAAAAGTAATGGGAGCCAAAGAAGAAACTTTTGAAGGACCGGCTGGAAGAGGTGATTTAGAACTTTCCTCAAGTCACTCCAGCCGAAATTACCAACTGGGTAGAGATATCTTTCTTCAAGGTATCAAAGAGGTTGAAAAAAGATTACAGCAACAAAGAAAAACTGTAGAAGGACTCCATACTGCCTGGTCATCTTACAAACTAGCTCAAAAGTACGGCCTAGAATTGCCTTTGGTTGAATGGGTTTACAGAGTAATTTATGAAAAAGAAAATCCCAAGGAAATCGCTGAAAAATTAATGGGATTGGTTAAACAAACTCACTAAAAAGGAGAATAAAGAACCGGAAAATATCGGCTCGGAAAACCACATTTTGTAAAAGAAAATTTTTCATATATATTAGAGATTTCATTGGAATGTCTGTTGAATTCGCCCCCAAAAACTTGACAAATCTGAAATAGTATGCTACCATACCAGTGGAAAGAGAAAAAGGGAATTCTTTCTAAAGCACCTTGAAATTCCCTTCTCGCTTCCAAATATTCACTAGAAAGGAGGTGATAAAATGGACGAGAAAAGGAAGGGCGAAATTGCTTTGGTTCTTCTGAAGTACCGGATGGGTCGGGAAGGTATCCGACTGACTCCGGACATCAAGAGAGACTTTGGCAACATAGCCAAAGAAACCGGGATTCCTCAGGACGAACTGAAGGAATTCGTGAAGATCTTCGTTGAAGAACTTCTCGAAGAAACCTTCGGCAAGTAAGAGGAAACTTGGGGAGAGGGCAAGGTTGAGACTCAAGTCTCCTAAA
>Ga0210057_1004356_pt1 | contig 18923 bp, 19 predicted proteins | sample CryGeyCG2114_010_2_FD_183968 | JGI IMG/M metagenome (GOLD analysis project Ga0210057, IMG submission 183968) | Groundwater microbial communities from aquifer - Crystal Geyser CG10_big_fil_rev_8/21/14_0.10 (SPAdes) (version 2) | ecosystem: Environmental > Aquatic > Deep subsurface > Groundwater ...
AAACCAGAAGCCCTGGCAGTGACGGTGGGAGAGAAATCAATCGCTCAAGTAGTAGAGTTGCCAATTAGTCGAACTCAAGAATTTTTTAGAAACCTAAAACTTAAAAATAGTGAATTTAAAATCGCCAACCCTATTATTAAAGAAATTATTAATCGTTTGCAATTTCTGATTGATGTCGGTTTAAATTATCTAACTTTAGACAGGAAAGCAGCCACTTTGGCTGGGGGCGAGGAACAGAGAATAAGATTGGCTACCCAAATTGGTTCGAAATTAACCGGGGTTTTATATATCTTAGATGAACCTTCAGTTGGCCTTCATCCCAGAGACCAAGGCAGATTGATTGAAACTTTAAAAAAATTGAGAGACCTTGGCAATACTGTGATTATTTGTGAGCATGATCCCCAAACCATTCTTCGAGGAGCCGACTGGATCGTTGATATTGGACCGGGAGCAGGGAAACGTGGTGGCCGAGTAGTTTTTCAGGGGACACCCAAAGAGTTGCTGAAAGCCAAAACCCTTACCGGAGATTATATGGCTGGAAGAAAGAAGGTGAAAATAGAATCTGGAATTAAGAATTATGAATCAGGAATAAATTATTTAATAATTAAGAAAGCAGCAGAACATAATTTAAAAAATATTGATGTTAAAATTCCTTTAGGGAAATTCGTTTGTATTACCGGGGTTTCCGGTTCAGGTAAGAGTTCTTTAATGAATGATATTTTAGCTCGGGCTTTAATGAGAAAATTTTACAAAGCCAAAGAAGAACCCGGAAAGCACAAAGAACTGATAGGAAGTGAAAATTTAAATAAGGTAGCCCTGGTTGACCAGTCGCCAATTGGCAGAACCCCCAGGTCAAATCCAGCAACCTATACCGGAGCTTTTGCTTACATCAGAGACTTTCTTTCCAAAACTAAAGAAGCCAGAATCCGAGGATACCAGCCCGGCCGCTTCTCTTTTAATGTTAAAGGAGGGAGATGTGAGGCCTGCGAAGGTCAGGGTCAGAAAAAAATCGAAATGTATTTTTTACCCGATGTTTATCAACAATGTTCGGAGTGCAAAGGGAAAAGATTTAATCAGGAAACCCTGGCGGTTGAGTACCGAGGGAAAAATATTGCTGAAGTTTTAGAAATGACAGTTGAAGAAGCTTTACATTTCTTTAAAAATATTCCCGGTCTCTTTCAAAAATTAAAAACCTTGAATGAAGTTGGATTGGGTTATATTCAGCTCGGCCAGCCAGCTCCATCTCTGTCTGGCGGAGAAGCCCAAAGGGTAAAATTGGCTACTGAGCTTTCTAAAAAGGCCACTGGGAAGAGTTTATACATTTTAGATGAACCAACCACTGGCTTGCACCTAGATGACATTAAAAAATTGATTTTTGTCTTAAGAAGCTTGGCGGATAAAGGAAATACGGTGTTGGTCACTGAACATAATCTCTCCGTTATCCGTAACGCAGATTGGGTTATAGATTTGGGGCCTGAGGGGGGAGATGAAGGAGGTCAGATTATAGCTGAAGGTACTCCTCGTGATATAGCTAAAAACCGTAAATCTTATACTGGCAAATACCTGAGAGAAGTCTTTTCTGGTAAGGTTCTTTGATTGAATAACCAACACCCGGTGTTGATTAAGTTATACTGGAAAATATTTAAAATCAGTGCTAAAATAAATTAGATCACTAACATTAAAATATTTCCAGAAAGGGGGTGAGTAAAGTTGGCTAGAAAAATAAAAAGACGACGGCTGAATCGAAAAACCAGAATCAGTATAAAAAGAACACTGTGGATATTAGGGGTTTCTACTTCAGCTAAGCATCAGAGAGGTTTTCAGGCTGAACAAAAAGTTATACAGAGTTTAGAATATCATAAAAGAAAAAAGACAGAATTTCCCAAGGGAAGAACGATAAAAGAGTTTACCCCTACTGTTCATTTCAGCCAGGACGATCGAGCAGGGAAAGATGTTTTGGTAAAGTTCCAAGTAAAATTTCAGCCAGATAGTGAAACGTTACCAATTCAAGTTCAAGATTGGTGGAGTAAGGAAGCTGAGAATGAGTTTAGGGAGAAAGAGATTTGCCTTGTCGCGATTTGGCCGGAGGAAGATGAAAAAAAGGCTAAAGAGAGAACTTTCGATGCCATATCTAAGTGGTTTCTGGAGAGGTAGCGGAAGAAAAAGAAGTTAGTTCTATTTCGTGAAAAAGGGTGTCAAAATATATGCCTTTTGATACCCTTTCTTTTTAGGGGGTTGACAAATTTTTGTTAATTACTAAAATGAAATATTAGCACTCAAGGGTCGCGACTGCCAACCAATATTAAAATTATGAAAATTAAACCATTAGCTGACCATATCCTTATTGAACCAATAAAAGAAGAAGAGCGAACTAAAACTGGCATTTTGCTCCCTGAAACCGCTGAGAAGGAAAAGCCAGAGGAGGGGAAAGTTATTGCCGTTGGTCCTGGCAAGAAAAACAAAAAAGGGGAATACGTTCCCTTAGACGTTAAACCAGGCCAAAAAGTTTTATTTACAAAATACGGCCCGAATGAAATTAAGGTCGGCGATAAGGAATATTTAATAGCAAAAGAGGAAGATATCCTCGCGATTTTAGAGTAAAACTATGGCAAAACAAATTTTATTTGGCGAAGCTGCCCGAAAAAAATTAAAAGCGGGCGTCGATAAACTCACCGACGCAGTTAAAGTTACCCTGGGGCCCAAAGCCAGACTGGTTGTTTTAGATAAAGGGTTTGGGGTTCCAGAGATTTCTGACGACGGGGTGGGTATTGCTAAAGAAATAGAACTGGAAGACAAAGTTGAGAATTTGGGAGTAGAAATTATGAAAGAGGTAGCTGAGAAAACCAGCGAAGCTGCTGGTGACGGAACGACTACGGCTATGGTTTTGACTCAGGCGATAGTTTCCGAGGGTTTAAAAAATGTGGCGGCTGGAGCTGACCCTTTGGCTATTAAAAGAGGGATTCAAAAAGGGGTAAAGGCGGTTGTTGAAAATTTAAAAGCCAATTCCAAACCGATTTCTCAAAAAGAAGAAATTGCTCAGGTAGCTACTATTGCCGCCTTGGACCCAGAAATTGGCAATCTCATTGCCAGTGTTTTTGCTGAAGTGGGGAAAGACGGAGTGATTACTGTTGAGGAATCAAAGAAATTTGGTTTAGAAAGAGAAATTGTTAAAGGTCTCCAGCTTGACCGGGGCTATATTTCTCCCTATATGATCACTGACCCAGAAAGAATGGAAGCAGCTTTAGAGGAGCCATATATTCTGGTTACCGATAAAAAAATTTCAGCTTTGACCGAAATTTTGCCGACAATGGAGAAGGTGGCTCAAACCGGCAAAAAAGATTTAGTAATTATTGCCGAGGAAGTAGAAGGGGACGCTTTAGCAACTTTAGTGGTCAACAAACTTCGAGGCATATTTAATGCTTTGGCAGTCAAGGCTCCGGGTTTTGGCGACCGAAGGAAAGAAATGCTCCAAGACATTGCCACGGTTACCGGAGCCCAAGTAATCTCAGAAGAAGTGGGATTAAAATTAGAAAACATTGAATTGAAACAATTAGGCCGGGCCAGAAAAGTTGTGGCTGAAAAAGAGAAAACAACCATTATTGAAGGAAGAGGGAAGAAAGAAGAGATTGAGGCCCGAATTAAACAAATTAAAAACGAATTAAAAACAACCGAGTCAGAGTTTGACCGCGAGAAACTGGAAGAAAGATTGGCCAAATTAAGTGGCGGAGTAGCGGTTATCAAAGTAGGAGCGGCTACCGAAGTTGAGCAAAAGGCCAGACAGAAAAAAACCGAGAACGCTCTAAACGCCACCCGGGCGGCAGTTGAAGAAGGAATCTTGCCGGGCGGCGGCGTGGGTCTCTTAAGGTCTCTTTCAGTTTTGGAAAAAATTACTTTAGAAGGAGATGAAAAAACCGGATTAAATATTTTGAAGAAAGCTCTTGAGAAACCGATCAGGCAGATTGTCGAAAATGCTGGCTTAGATGGAGCAGTGGTAATTGCCAGGGTGAAAGAAATTGGGGGGGACGCTGGCTTTGATGCTCAAAAAATGGAATACGGAGATTTAATTAAAGCTGGGGTTATTGACCCGACCAAAGTGGTCAGGACCGCTTTGGAAAACGCTGCTTCGGCTGCCAGTATGATTTTGACCAACGAAGTAGTGGTGGCCGAAAAACCCGAGGAAAAGAAAGAAAGGGGCGGAATGCCTCCAATGTCAGAAGGATACTAATTTTATTGATTTCGGAAATCGATAGATTGGCGCCGAGCACATAATTTATGTGCTCGGCGCTTTAGTTGTTAAAAGTTTTTAAATGGGATATAATTTCGTTAGGGAGAGGTGCACCGAATCGATAAAGCTAAAGGTGGAGCAATCTTGACATGTCCTCTGTAGATGCTTATATAAATGTAATACATTTTATTACGATATGCGTACCATAATCAATATATCATTGCCAAAACAACTTGATCGGGAAATTGAAAAAGCAATGAGAAAAGGAAGATATGCGACTAAAAGCGAATTTTTGCGGGAAATCATTAGAGAAAGAATCGCTGAAGAAGATTTGTTATCCAGGATTAAAAAAAGTGAAGCAGAATTCCGAGCCGGTAAAGGTAAAATTTTAGGATCTCTCAAAGACTTGGAATAATTATTTTGGGCTGTTTAGATATGCAGATTTTTTATTCTTCTCAATTCGCGCGCGAATATAAACAGCTCCCATCTGATATTAAAGAAAAAGCAAAGAAAAAAGAGAAGATTTTTCGTAAAAATCAGTTTGACCGCCGTCTTAAAACCCACAAATTAAAAGGAAAATTAGACGAGTTCTGGGCTTTTTCTGTTGATTTTCACTACCGAATTATCTTCAAATTCCAAGATAGCAATACAGTTAGATTTTATGTCATCGGAGACCATTCAATATATAGAAAATTATAAAACATGGAGAGGTGCAAGAGCGGTTTAATTGGCGGTCCTGGAAAGACCGTGTGCCTTTACGGGTACCGTGGGTTCGAATCCCACCCTCTCCGCAGGCAACATTTTTTATCGAGAGACCGAGATATCAAAAAACGCCAAGAAGGTGATTTTTTAATAGAATTAAGGTATGAATAATTTAAATGATACAAAAAAAATAGCAATGTTTAGTATTCATTCTGACCCTTTGGCTTTATTGGGCAGTCAAGAAAGTGGAGGGCAAAATATATATGTTCGTCATTTAATAGAAAAATTAGAAAAACTTGGCTGGAGTATAGACGTATTCACAAGATGGGACAGTCATCATAAAAAACAATTAACGCATCTCGGAAAACATTCTAGAGTAATAAGATTGAAGGGTGGGCCTGTTCATTATATACCAAAAAAAGATTTATTTTCTATTCTTCCTGAAATTTTAAATAATTTTCTCATCTTTATTGATTTTAAAAATCCTTATACTTTATTTCACGGACATTATTGGGACGGTGGATGGATGGCCCTTCAAGCGCATTTAAAATTTTCAATGCCACTTATTGAAAATTTTCATTCACTTGGCATGATTCGATTTGACACAAAAAGAAGATATTTTAAAAATGGTAATGAACAAAAAATTGAAGAACAAAGAATTACTTTAGAAAAAGACATCATTAAAAATGCTTCGGCAATTATCAGTCTTTCTGAAATAGAGAAGAACGATTTGATTAATTTATACGGGACCCCGGTGGAAAAAATTGCAGTGATTCCAGGTGGAGTTGATTTAAAACAATTTATTAATACGCCTCGCGATAAAGCAAGAGAGAAATTATCTTTTAATAAGGTCGATTTTATTTTGCTTTACGTGGGAAGATTGGAATGGCGGAAGGGCATCGGGACGTTAATAAGTGCAGTGAAATTATTAAAAAATGAGGTACCAAATATTAAAGCAGTTATTGTAGGCGGACGTATTGTTGGCAAGCAAAAAAATGCTGAAGATTTTAAAGAACACCAGAGGCTTTTAAAAAAAACCGAAGAAGAAGGTGTAAAAGAATTAATTCAATTTGTGGGAAGGATAGATAATGGACGCCTTCCTTTATTTTATTCAGCAGCAGATATTTTTGTGATCCCTTCTTATTATGAGCCATTTGGCTTAGTGGCGCTTGAGGCAAGTGCTTGTAAGGTGCCAATCATAGCTTCACGAATTGGAGGATTGCAAAATATTATTCAAGATGGGGAAAACGGTTTTCTTTTTGAACCCCGTAACCCTTTTAATTTAAAAGAGAAGGTGCTTCAACTTCAAAAATCTAAAGAATTATCTAAAACTTTTATAGAAAGTGCCTATCGTAATGTTGCAACAAATTATTCTTGGGGCGATATTGCTGCTAAAATTAATAATATTTATAAATCAATACTAAAAATATGAAAATAGCATTATTAGCTCCTTTTGAAGAGAGTATCCCTCCTCTTAAATACGGAGGCACAGAGCTTATCGTTTTTTATTTGGCAAATATGTTGTCGAAAAGAGGACACACCGTGTTTTTATTTGCCTCGGGAGACTCAAAAACCTCTGCTAACTTAATACCAGTTTTCCCTCGCGCAATTAGGAAAGAGCCTTACGCCTCAAATTTAAAAATAAGAGACGCTATCAAATATATTGGAATTAGTAAATTAGTAAAAGAACTAAAAAAGCTTGATATTGATATTATTCATAATCATATCGGTTGGAGATTTCTATCGTTTGTTTCTTTTTTTTCTGTACCAACCATAACAACTCTTCACGGGCCATTAGATATTGCCTATCAAAAATTTATCTACAGTCGCTTTAAGAAATATAATTTTGTAAGTATCAGTAATTCTCAAAGAAAACCTCTTCCTGCTCTTAATTATATAGCTACTGTTTATAATGGTATTGATGTTAAAACTTTTAAATTCAACAATAAGCCGAAAGATTATTTCGCTTTCTTGGGTAGGATGTCACCAGAAAAAGGACCTGTTCAGGCTATTAAAATCGCAAAGGCCACTGGCATTAAATTAAAAATGGCCGCTAAAGTAGATACAGTAGACGTAGATTTTTTTGAAAAAGAGGTAAAACCACTTATTGACAACAAACAAATAGAATTTTTAGGAGAAATAACTCAAAGTAAAAAAAGCGACTTTTTAAGAAATGCTCAAGGATTAATTGCTCCTATCCAATGGAAAGAACCTTTTGGTTTATTTTTTATAGAAGCAATGGCTTGCGGAACCCCAGTTATTACGTTAAAGAAAGGGTCAACCCTAGAAGTAATTAAAGACGGGAAGAGCGGCTTTGTATCAAATAATTTAAGCGAAGCAGTAAAAGCAGTTAAGAATATTAAAAAAATCAAAAGAGAAGATTGCAGAAAATGGGTGGAAACAAATTTTACAGTAGAAAAAATGGTTAAAAACTACGAAAAAGTTTATCAGGAGATTTTAAAGAAATGAAAAATAATTCGGTACAATATTAAAAAGAATCAACAAAATTATTAAAATCATATTCTAGTTTTGGCTTAAGATAGCCCCGACTGAAATGCTTCGAGTAGGGGCTGGAAAAAAAAGAAAAAATACCTTAAAATATCATCAGTGGGCCGGTTCCAGACCGACACTCCCCGCCATTAAATTAAAAACCTATTAAAAACCTATGAAAAACACAAAAAAACTTACGTTATCAATATTGCCCGAAAAATTGGGCATTTGTCATTTTGATAAAAACAGCCCAATTCCAAGCTGGGCGACCAGCGGAGAATTTTTCTCAATAACCAGAACCGACCAAGAACTGTCTATTGTCTATCCTCAAGAGAAAATTCCCGGCGGCGTTTTGTTTGAGAAAGATTGGAAAGCTTTCAGGCTGGAAGGTTTTGTTGAGGGAATGTATTCGGTAGGCATTATTGCTTCTTTGTCTAAACCGCTGGCCGAAGCCGGCATTAGCATATTTAATATCTCAACTTACGAAACCAATTATCTTTTGGTCGAAGAAAAAAATCTCCAACGCACCAAAAAGATTTTAAGTAAATTCTGCAATATAAAATAGTAACGGCTATAATTTCCTCTCCAATTGACCCCGTTAGAAGTCTGCCAGATTAAAGGGGATTTTATATAGAGAAATAGAAGGTTCGGAATGAAATACTTAAATTACTGGTGAAGCAAAAAATTTTTAGAAAATTTTTTGCGTCCAAGACTTCTAACGGGGTTGATGAAATTAAACTGAAAAACATGATTAATTCACCTATAGATGAAATAAAGAACCGCTTAGATATTGTTGAGGTTATCGGTTCTTATATTAAGTTAAAAAAAGCTGGAGCAAATTATCGAGCTCTTTGTCCTTTTCATTCAGAAAAGACCCCTTCTTTTTTTGTTTCACCAGCCAGGCAAATCTGGCATTGTTTTGGCTGTGGCGCCCACGGCGACATTTTTGGTTTTGTTATGCAAATTGAAGGAGTTGAGTTCGGCGACGCGCTGCACATTCTGGCTCAAAAAGCCGGAGTAGAACTTAAACGGCAGACGCCGGAATATAAACAATGGCAAACCGAGAGGCAGCGGCTTTATGAGATTTGTGAATTAGCAACCAGCTTTTTCGAAAAGCAACTGGAGGGAAGTACGGCTGGAAAAGAAGCCAAGAAATATCTTCTTTCTCGAGGAATAACTGAGGAAAGTATTAAAAAATGGCGATTAGGTTATTCGCCAGATACTTGGCAGGGCTTATCCGATTTTTTAACTTCCCGGGGTTATAAAATAGAAGAAATAGAACGAGCGGGTTTAGCAATTAAATCTGAGAAAATTTCTTTTTACGACCGTTTCCGGGGCAGGATTATTTTTCCTATTTTTGATTCAAATTCTCAGGTAATTGGTTTTAGCGGTCGGGTTTTCAAATCGCCAGATACCGCAAAATATGTCAACACGCCAGCCACCCTGCTTTATGACAAAAGCCGAGTTTTGTATGGATTAGACAAAGCTAAAGTGGCCATTAGAAAAAGAGACCTCTGTATTTTAGTAGAAGGCAATACTGATGTGATTATGACTCATCAGGCAGGTTCAGAAAATACGGTGGCTACCTCAGGGACCGCCCTGACCCCTTCCCAGTTAAAAATTTTAAAACGTTATTCAAATAATTTACTGATAGGCTTTGATATGGATGTTGCCGGGGAAACAGCCACTAAAAGAGGAATTGATTTGGCTCAGAGCCTGGGGTTTGATATTAAAATAATTCGCTTGCCGGAAGGAAAAGACCCAGCCGAACTCATCGCCAAAAATCCTTTAGAGTGGGAAAAAACCATTAACTCGGCTGTCGGCATTCTTGATTTTTATTTTGAGACTGCTTTTGCCAGGGCGGATTCTAAAACGCCCCAAGGGAAAAAAGCAATTTCCAAAATGCTTTTGCCGCAGATCAAAAGAATCCCCAATAAAATTGAACAATCTTATTGGGTTCAAAAATTAGCCGAGAAATTAGAGGTGAAAGAGGAAGACGTTGAAGAAGAGTTAAAAAAAGTCAAATTGACTGAAGAAATCTACGGCTTGGAGCCGGAAGAAATAATCAATCTTCCCCAGCGCTCCCGAAAAGAGCTTTTAGAAGAAAGGTTACTAATCTTAATTTTGAAAACGGGTAATAAAAATCTCAATCTTATTGAAAAAAATAAATTAACTTATTTCTCACCGAAAACTCAGGAAATTTTAATCAAATTAGCCGAAAATCAAAAGATTGATTCTGATTTTTTTAATTACCTAGCTTTAAAAGCGGAAATTGAGGAGGTCGTTGAGGCTTCGCCTTATCTCACACCGAGTTCGGCTTCGCCTCGCTCGGAAATTGAAGAGAAAGACATTTTACCAGAAATTCAATTGTGTTTAAAAGAAATTCAATCTCTGGAAGTTAAAAACAAATTAGACCAGGTTTCCAAAGAAATTAAAAAAGCCGAAGAAGAAAAGGACTTGAAAAAAATTGAAAAATTAATTCAAGAATTTAATAAATTAGCCACTGAGCTCAGCCCATAAAATGGGCTGGGTGAAAGTAAAGATGAACACGAAGTGTTCATCGCTAAAGAAGTTAGTCGATGAAAAAAATAAAAAGAAAAATTAAAAAAAGGACTAAAAAAATAAAATTAAGGAAACCTCGGGCTAAACCAAAAGGGAGGGTTAGAAAGAGAGGAAAGGTAAAATATAAAGCAAGAAGAAGGAAAAGAAAGCTTCTTCCTCGCGGTAGGCCCAAAAAACCCCGCACCAGAGCAAGCACGGTACGGGGCAGGGTTTTTCTGCCAGAAAAGTTTCAGCAATTAGTTGAAAAAGGAAAACAGCGAGGCTTTATTACTGCCTCCGAAATTTTATCTTTTTTCCCGGAAATAGAAAGAGACATTAAAGGTTTGGAGAAAATGTATGAAGACTTGGAAAAAGAAGGAATTGAGGTAAAAGAGGCCAAAGAATTTTTAGAGGTAAAAGAAAAAAAAGCTGAAAAAAAACCTTCGGCAGCAAAAATCGACCCCATTCAGATGTATTTGAAAGAAATTGGAGCCCTATCTTTTGTCAATGCCGACGAAGAAAAGGAATTAGCCAAAAGAATTGAAAAAGGAGAGGAAGAAGCAAAAAATATATTAATGAGAGCTAATCTAAGACTGGTGGTTTCAATTGCTAAAAGATATGTTGGCCGCAGTCCAAATTTAACCCTGCTTGATTTAATTCAGGAAGGCAATATTGGCCTCCGGAGAGCAGTAGAAAAATTTGATTGGAGAAGAGGTTATAAATTTTCAACTTATGCCACCTGGTGGATAAGGCAAGCAATTACCAGAGCTTTGGCTGACCAGGCCAGAACCATTCGAATCCCGGTTCATATGGTAGAAACCATTTCCAAATATACTCAGGTCAGAAGAAGGCTTTTACAAAATCTTGGTCGAGAACCCTTGCCAGAAGAAATTGCTGCTGAAATGGGGCTTGAAGTGGATAAAGTTCGCCATATCATGAAGATCTCCCAGGAAACCATCTCTTTAGAGACACCGGTCGGGGAGGATGAAGAAGACAGTGTGCTTGCTGAATTCATTGAAGATGAAAAAGCGCCTCCTCCTTCTTTGGAGGCAGCCAGAACCTTGCTTAGAGAAAGGTTAAAAGAAATTTTGGTTGATTTGACTCCTCGAGAACAAAAAATTTTGGCAATGAGGTTTGGCTTAGAAGATGAGATTACTCACACCTTGGAAGAGGTGGGTCAGGTGTTTGGCGTAACCCGGGAGAGGATTCGCCAGATTGAAGCCAAAGCTTTGGAGAGAATGAGAGAACATCGCTCCCTGAAGAAACTCGAGGGTTATTGATTTTTTATTAAAATTTTGTAAAATTAAAATACATTCCGGCGTGGCGCAATGGTAGCGCGGGTGCCTGTGAATATTTCGCAGCTTTCCGTCGAAAGGCGGATTGAAAAACGAGGTGAATTGCGGGAAGCCTAAATCCGCCAATTGGCGGATATGGTAATCCGCAGCCAAGCCGAGCACATGATGCTTTATATACTTGGAAGGTTCAGAGACTTATAGCGCCTCGCACCCTTTAAGGGTGATGAGATAGTCCACCCCTTTTGGAAACATTAGGATTAGGTGTAAGCACTAGGTTGTAGGTTCGAATCCTACCGCCGGAGCACAGCGGAGAACTCGCCGCCCTTTTGGGCGGTTTTGAGTTTATTTTTTGCGGGGCTCCCTCGCCCTATTTTACCTGCCCCGCTGTGCCCCGTAGTGAACTTTGTTCTACTACTGGGGTAGTGAAATTTATTCGTAAATTTCTACTTCTGGGGTATTCAAAAATGGGGTTTTTGAAAAATTGAAAGAATGCTGGAGAAAAGGTAGAGTAAAAATATGGGAAAACACGAAAGACAACTAATAGAAGAAGCAGAGAAGATTATTGTTAAAATTTTGAATTCCCAAAGACTTACTAGTTCTGATAAAAAGAACCACTGGTTTAAGCATGCTTTTTCTATTGCAAAAAGAATCAAAAAAGATTTCCCAAATATTAGCTCAGCTCGTCATTTAGGCAATCGCTATGATAACGCAGGAGACATATTAATTACTTCTAGGAAGAATAAATATTTTATTGAGGTAAAAATGAGCGATACAAGATTAGGTGTTGGGACAAAAGCAAACATTAGTCAAGATGCTCTTACAGAAAATCATCTTTTTGCAGGTCAAGTTAAAAGCTGGAGCCAATTCCGTCAAGAAAAGGATCATGAAAAATGGGTTAATGATTATTTAAATCATTTTACGAGATATCCAGGGAATATTTCGAAAATTACTAATCCAGTATTACGGAAAGAAGAAAAAGCACGATATTTAAGAAAGTTAAAGGCAAAAAGAGATAAAAAAGCTGAGAGTATTCTTAATGATATTCATGAAAGAGATAAAAAAGAAAAAATAGAATATTTGACCCACTTAAGTAGTCAAAATCAACAAGGAGAAATGATTAAAAGGTTCTTTATTTTGATTATATTAGGGATTCACAGAAAAGAAGAACTGGAGAATTTAATAAGAAAAGATGATTTTTTCCGCGAAATTCAAAACCTTTTTGTATATTATAGTAATTTTTATAAGGGCAAAATTGCGGTTAGGCAGGAAGATGTTGGAGAAAGAATAAAAAAAATACTTGAGAAGTATTCTGATTTTAAAATTGTCTTTCCTGCGGGGTCAACCCATTGTAAAATAGTTGGTATAAAAGACAAAGTTTCTGAGACGTTGTTACAAATAGTTCTTCACTGGAAAAATATTGCTCAGGGCATTAAAACGCCTTGTCTCAACATTTTTGACTTAACTGCTAAACCCGTTTTAAAATTTGCTCTAATTAACATTGACCGGGAATAATTTTTTTAGTTCTGTTTTAGAAATTTGTGTATTTCCTGTAATGTTTTCTACCACCCTCAAATTTTCTTTAGAAGATAGTTGTTTTGCGATATCCTCAATAGTTAGATTTACTTTTGGTGGACTATCTCCGAGGATCATTTTCATTTGTTTTTGCTTAGATGACGGGAAGATTACGTTAACATGATTTTCGGCAATAAACTTCATTCCTGGAGGAATAATAGCTGATTTTAGCTTCGCTGATTTAACTGTTCCGGTAATTCTGTTTACTACGATAGCCGGCCCGACATCAAAATCATTCCTTTTCACATATTGTGGCCTTTCATCACTAATTATTGGAAATTTTAATCCTTCCGGGGTGATGTTATGGGCCCATATTAAAGGGATGTTACCTTTTGAGTTATTTGTTAAAAGATGCTTATTTTGATTCCATGTTAACCTTCCCGTTTTTACCTCGTAACGTAAATCGTGTAAGGTTATTTTATTTTCGAATGCCTTTTCCAGGTATTTTGGGTCTTCGCTAAATATCAAAATACCATTCTTTTTAAATAAATAATCCCCGTTATTTTTACCTTTTTTAAGAATAAGCAGCATTGTTGACTGCAATGCCCCATGAAACATTTTAGGATCTCTGAGAATATGTAAATATTCAATATTCGAATTATCAACTATGAATTTTCTTAATTTTAAGAAATAGGCACCGTTATTCATAGATGGAGGAACGACATAGGCCAGATACCCTCCTTCTTTTAACCAATTTATTCCCTGACAAATAAATAAACTAAAGATATTCACACGTCCATTCATTATATTTCCAAACCTTTTCTTTATCGTCTCTGATGGAGAAAATTCGTAATAAGGAGGATTTCCAATTACAAAGTCATATTTATCATAATCTTGGTTCAAAAGAGCATCAGTATGTTTGAGGTTCGCTTTCGGAACTAATTCTTTGGCTATATTAATTAACTTTTTATCTATATCCCAACCGCATAGTTCAGGATTTTTAAAATATTTTTTTGCTGTAATTAAAAATTCTCCAGTCCCACAACCTGGGTCTAAAACTTTAGGATTTCTTATTGTATTGGGCAATCTACTGAGCAATGCTTCCCTTACAGATTTTGGTGTGAAATATTGCCCTAAAGATTTTCTATAATTTATATCAGTTTCTTTTATATATTTGATAGTAGCATCGGTAAACTCTTCCTCTTTTATTGTTTTTTCTTTCAGTTCCTCGAAACTCCTAATAACACTAATAACTTTTCCTTGGATAGTTAACTCTTTTGTAAAAATGGGCTTAATGTTTGAGTTAGCTGGTTGTAATCTGAAGCCACTCTTCTCTTTATAAATTTTCTTTAGGGTTACCTCGTCATCATTTATTAAAGCGACCACCGTTTCCCCATTTTCTGCATCTGGTTGTTTTCTGATTACTACAGTGTCTCCGTCGCAGATTCTTTCATTAATCATGCTATCACCGCGGACTCTTAGAGCATAATGTTCACCGGACTTAGATAGTTGGGATTTAGGTACTTTTATAACTTCCGGATCTTCAATCGCTTCAATTGGTTCACCGGCAGCAATGGTACCAAGTAGGGGAACGCTTACTAAATCTGATCCACCTCTTTTTTTATTCAATTCAATCGACCGTGGTTGATTTTCGATTTTTCTTAAATATCCTTTTGCTCTAAGAGTTTCTATATGTTGATGAACAGTGGCATTAGAAGATAATCTAAAATGCCTTCTTGTTTCTTCCAAAGAGGGAGCATAGTCATTTTCTTTAATATATTTAGTAATATAATCCAATATTTGTTTTTGTCTTTTAGTAAGCATATTAGTTATTCACACCTTACAATATTATACCAAACCCATACCGAAAGAAAACCGAAAGTTTTCCACAGCCTCCAGATTGACTTTTGAGAGAAATTAAACTAAAATCAGCTAAAACAGGCTGATTTTTTACAATTTGGAAATAAATTTAAAAGATTTAGATTACAAAATAATTAAATCATTAATTTGGTGGTAAAAAAGAATTTATAAGATTAATCTTTATAAAATTAAAAAGCAAAATGTTTTTAGAAAAAATTTAATAACTATTCATTTTGAACTTCCTTTCTGGATAAGGGTGCCGGATAATTTTTGTATAGGCTACGATGACGGTCACGAGCTCATTATACGAAATAATTTTTGGAAATTATGGATTTATGAAATTCGTTATGACTATAAAACATTATTGTATTTAGGCCCTAAAGAAGTTTTTTATAAAGACATTAGTAGTCCTTTGGCAAAAAAGATCACTCAAAAAGAAATCCCATCATTGTGGCAACGATGTAGAACTATAATTGAACTTCAAACTAGAGACAAAGATGGTCGTTTAACCAAATCAATAAAAGAAAGCGAAGAGCGAAATTTTAATCTGAGGAGGTTTGTATTTCAAATTTTGATTCCGCATATAAATGAGTTTATCGAAAAGTACAGGATGATAGCTTATGATCAAATGGTATATAAAATTAGTCCATGGGATATCCCAATGGTTTTTTTAAAAATTAATAATCAACCTGCTTATAGTGCGAATACTTATGACTATCTTTCTTGGAATGGAATTCCTTTAGTGGGAAAGTATGGGGAACCTGATAGTCTCCAACCTTTTTTCTTAATTTCTGAACCCGAAAAAGCTTGGAAAGATTACAAGAGTTTCAAGAATAGATTTCCTTATGAGATGGAACTTCTTGACGCTTATAATTTTAAAAATAGAGGAGATTATGAATCAGCGATAAGGAGGGCTGTAACAGCTTTCGAAATCTTATTAGATAAGAAGATTAAAGATGAATTAATTAAAAAAGGAAAACCTGAAAAAGAAGCTGAAGAAGAGATCGATAAAACCATAACTTGGCGAGGGGGAAAAGAGCTTTTTTATAAAGCAACATCAAAAAAACTAGAAGACATTTTAACAGTCGATCTTTTAAAAATCATTGAGGGGGCGCGTAAACTAAGACATGAAGTTGTTCATAAGGGTAAAAAAATTTTACCATCTGAGCGTGGTAAAACTAGATTTTTTATCGACCATATCAGATTTGCTATTAATTCTTTAGAAGAAAATAGTGAATATGCATTAGAGCGTGATAAACTATTATTAAAGAGCAAAATTGAGTTTGTAGACTTTCTTGATCAATAATATTATTTAATCAAGATTTTTATGCCCATACAGCGAGAAAAAATAATTAAAAAAGCAAAAGAATTATTAGAAGAAGCCAAACAGAAAGTCGAAGAATTAATTGAGAAATAAAATTATGCCCCATATATTTTTAGATGAAAGTGGACAATTTACGAAATATAAGGATGAAAAATATTTTGTTATCGGGACTTTTACTATTGGTAATCCCCGAAGAACAGAGAAACAATTTCGCGTTTGGCAAAGAACAAGATTTCCTCGTAAATTCAGGCATCAACCAGAAATTAAATTTTCAAAGATAAAAATCAGCGACAGGCTTCGTTTAAGGACCCTAAAGTTTATTTCTGATTTAGATGTTAGAATTCATTATTCGTATTTTCTCAAGAGTAACATTCCTGAAGAATATCGAAAAAGGGCCAGGTTAAAAAGTGGCTTATTATATGCGAATGTTGTCGGTGAAACTTTAGAGATGTATTTACCGATATCAGATAGAGAATTTAGACTATTCTGCGATGAAAGACATCTTAAAGGTATTAAACGTTCGGAATTCAAAAAATTTTTAGAGGCTAGATTGTATTCTCAATTACCTTCAGGAACTGCTATTCAAATTGAGATGCTTAATTCAATTAATAGCCCCAATATTCAGATCGCAGACTGGATTTCTGGCGTTATTGCTTGGTATTTAGAAAAGAAGAGGTTAGGGGAAGAATGTTTTCAAATTTTGAAAAACAATTTATTAGGAGAAGGTAAAGAATTATTCAAGGGTTACTGGGAGAACAAATACAAAAATAAAAATCCCAACTAAAATAATTGAGATTTTTATTTAGAAGCAGCGTCTTGTAAGATGGTTTTTTCCACAGCTTTAGTCTCGGACACTCCGAGGGAACACCATGGCATCTCGCAAGCTATTATTGCATGCCTCTGTTACCATGTTAACAAGTCTATACCCCTTGTCAAGTACGTCTATCTACGAGTCCTAAATTCGGCAAAATAATGGGGATTGATGTTTTAGACCACATAATAATTACTAAAAACAAGGTTTTTAGTTTTAAAGAGAAAAAATTGCCTTTAATATAAAGGGTTTCAAACACTTAAAATTCAAATCAGATAGGCAGGCGCGACCATATAGAGATTAATATCCGCGACTAAAACTTTTGCGTTTTGCGCCGGAGGTATTAAAAAAGTCTCATACCGTTCAAGGTATTTGGAAGGTTAAACGATTTGAAACGCAAAAAACAAATAATAGGTGGGAGCACATTTTGAAAGACGTTACATATTACGAATTTATCGCAGTATTAGAAAGTATAAGAATCAAAGTTATTGTCAAAGAAGTGCTGGGTGGAGAAAAACATTTTTGGAGTGTCATTCCGTTCTGGGGAATTGATAAAGTGGCCCGGAAGAGAATTTTACATAGCGGGGATTTAGAACACGATTAAACTAAAAAATACCGTTTTGCGGTATTCTTTAGCGGCACTTGGTTACAGCTTGGATATAGCCGTGACAGGGCCAAGGCCCTCCAAGCGCCACTTTCAATATAGCACAAAATCTTATGTCAAGCAAGAATCTGTGGAAAACTTAAAACAAACAAAAACCCAAGAAAATAATCAAAGAAGAAGTAAAATAATCAAAATTTAGGCCGAAGTTGAGAGAAATTTAATAAGAAAAACTCATTGCTGGGCGATTTTTATTTTATCGCCAAGAAGGCGGTTTTTTGGTAGAGGGTTTGCTTTTCTAAAGGAATGAGTGTATTATAGAAGTAGAAGTTGAGAGTTCGGAATTACAAATAGGTATATCCGCTATTCCGGATGGATAATAAATAATAATATTTGCGACTCACCGTTATTAAGAGTTGCTTTTTATTTACAAAACATGATTCCAAGATTCAAAAAGGTTCCAAAAGTTATAAACCAGCATTTAAACAAAGAGCAATTTTTAGAGGAGCATAACAGATTATCCCCTAAAAACTTAAGGGCCACTATTTCTTTACTTTCACGTTTTAGAATAGATAAAGCTTTGCTTTTTAAGAATAATGACTGGTCAATAGATAAACTTCGGAGGCCATTTATTTTATGGCTTACTTCTTTTCCGTCAAAAGAAAATATTAAGAAGAAGGAGGTATGAAAAATTCACACAATCCAAATAAAAACAGAAATATAACAAGACGTCGCAGATTTCTTAAAAAGCACAGAAATAAATAATTTTTTATTAAACCTTGACATTTTATAACAATAAATTATTATTATAAATGTAAGTTTCTATTCAATTTTCTTTCCTTACATATCGAGTTGAGCACATAAAAGTTATATGCTCAACGAAGATGAAGAAGAGGATTTTGTCCTCTTCGCCACCTTTATTAATTATGTAAGCTTTGAAAGAGAAAAAAGATAGTCGGTCGGCTTACTAATTAACCAAGCTTCAATTTATGGAAGCGAAGGTGAAGAAGAGGATTTTTCCTCTTCGCCTATAAACTATTAAAGAATAAATATGGCAAAAAAAATATTTGTAGGTGGATTATCTTACGAAACCACTGAAGCAACCTTAAAAGAGACTTTCTCTAAGGCCGGGACTGTTGAGTCAGCAAATGTGATTACCGATAAGATTTCCGGTCGTTCAAAAGGATTTGGTTTCGTTGAAATGTCTTCCGAGGAAGAAGCTCAAAAAGCCATTGAGATGTTCAACGGCAAAGAGATTGACGGGAAAAACGTTACAGTAAACGAAGCTCGCCCGCAAGAATCCCGTCCCAGGACTGGCGGATTCAGGCGCGATTTTGGCGGCAGAGACAGAGGGGGATTTGGCGGCCGCAGAGATTGGTAAATATTTCAGCTCTTAAAGATTTAATCCAGACAAAAAATCAGCTTGAAATAAGCTGGTTTTTGTTTTAAGGGGCGGTTTTCTGGTAGAATGAATAAAAGGTCATAATATAACTAATAAAAGTAAAAGGTAAAAAAATGGGCAGAGGATGGCAGACCCAAAAAAGGCTTGATAGAAAGTTAAA
>Ga0210057_1004357_pt1 | contig 18919 bp, 19 predicted proteins | sample CryGeyCG2114_010_2_FD_183968 | JGI IMG/M metagenome (GOLD analysis project Ga0210057, IMG submission 183968) | Groundwater microbial communities from aquifer - Crystal Geyser CG10_big_fil_rev_8/21/14_0.10 (SPAdes) (version 2) | ecosystem: Environmental > Aquatic > Deep subsurface > Groundwater ...
AATTATATGAGTCCACTTGTCTATCAGTTATCTTCGGAATCAAACCGAGGGGATTCGCTTAGCTTAAGTCGCATCGCCGCACAGACGCAGCATCCAATCATTGTGTATTTAATGGCGTACGTTTCATGGCTGAAACCGCCAAGATTCTAAATCCAGGTAAGAAAGTTCTTATTGCTGATGAGAGCGCTGGCTGCTCACTTGCCGATAAATTCACGGCGGAGAATGTTCGAGAGTATCGAAGGCTTTACCCCGGAAGCCCTGTTGTGACTTACATCAATAGTTATGCTTCGGTTAAAGCAGAGAGCGATTTCTGTTGCACATCTGCGAACGCTCTAAGGGTTGTTCGCTACGCTGCGCAGGAATTTGGAGTCCGACGAGTCATTTTTTTGCCGGACACGTTAATGGCTGAAAATTTAGAGAATGAATTCGAGCGCAGAGCTGAGGCCATAGAGCTTATCTATCCGGGCAAATACGACTCAAAACGCACACAATGTGAAGTTCATGAGCAGTTTACGGCCGATCATCTGATCGAAGTCCGCCTCCAGTATCATATGAAAAAGTCGGAGAGTGATTGCGCCATTTTGGTTCATTGGGAATGTGCGCCGGAAGTTTTGAAGGAAGCTGATTTTTATGGCAGCACTTCTGAAATGGGTCAGTATATTGCCGATCGCCCCCAACTTCGACGAGTCTACTTGGCCACCGAATGCGAAATGTCCGCCAATTTGGCCACCGAATTCCCAAATGTAGAATTTATTCGTTCCTGTGGTGTTCACTGCCCCCATATGAGGAAAATAAATTTGCTTAAGCTTCGCAACTGCTTGCGGGACGAGACTCCAGAAGTACATGTGGACATGGAGCTTGCCACCCGCGCGCGGCAAGCCATTGATCGAATGTTAGCCATTCTTTAGCAAACACATTTTCCAATCTCGCTGGATGACGCTCGTTAAGCTTTGATTGGAATCCAGATCTTCGTCTATAATGATCACATGAAGTATAAGTTCACTCTGGCAGCAAGACTGCTTCTTGGCTTGATATTCGCTTTTTTTGGATCCAACGGTTTGGCCATGAGCCTTACCGGACACGGATTTTTGCCGATGCCCGAACCAGGACCAGAAATGATGATTATCATGACTGGCTTCTTGGCCACGAACTATCTTTTAGGCCTGGTTGCTGCGGTTCAAACTTTCTCCGGTCTTTTGCTCGTCAGTGGTCGCTACGTGAATCTAGCGATTACTCTACTCGGGCCCATCATCGTGAATATTCTTTGCATTCACATCTTTGCGGACCCGAGCGGCCTGCCAGTAGCAGTCGTTGTAACGGCGCTCTGGCTTGTTCTTTTACGAGCGCGATGGTCGGACTTTAAAACTCTCGTTAAGAAAGATTAGAGCCCGCATCTATGACTCGAGAACCGGCGCCTTCAAGTTTCAATAGCTTTAAAAATTCTGCGTTCTGGTTAGAAGGAAGCCTATAATACGATAACTTCCATCTTGCTAAGACTTTCATCGGCCTCTAAGTATTCAGGGCGTTATGTCGGTTAAAAATTCGGAAGGCATCTTTGGATTAGGATTTAGTGAGGCCGACGCTCAGTTGGTTCTACTTCCCGTCCCTTTTGAGGCGACCACCTCCTATGGCGTGGGAACTCTTGAGGGACCTGAAAATATCCTTCAAGCCAGCGATCAGGTAGATCTCTATCACCCTACATATAATGAAGCTTGGAAAGCCGGCATCTATCAATTGCCAGAAGATAGTCGAATAAAGGCCTGGAATTTCGAAGCCAAAAAGTTGGTAGATGAAATCCGATCGTCAGCAGCGACTGACAAATCAAAGGCTAAAATTGACCAGGTCAATGTCATCTCAAAAACTCTGACGGATTTTATCTACGAGCAAGCTAAAGAACGATTATCAGAAAATAAAAAATTTGGCGTCATAGGTGGCGATCATTCGGCACCACTTGGAAGTATCCGCGCGCACCTCGAAAAATTTCCATTAATGGGAATTTTGCATTTTGATGCACACTATGATTTGCGCGAAAGCTATGAAGGCTTTGAGCAGTCTCATGCCTCGATCATGTACAACGTTCTTCAGATGAAAAACTTAAAATCTCTAACGACCGTGGCCATCAGAGATTTTTGCGAAGAGGAGGCCACACTTGCGGACTCGGATAAGCGCGTCAAAAGCTTCCCCGCGCATCAGCTCTTTGACTGGAAAGCTAGCGGGACAAGCTGGTCCGACATCTGTGAAAAAATTATCAGTACCCTACCAGAACAAGTTTATATCTCATTTGATGTCGACGGCCTGGATCCCACGTATTGTCCGGGGACAGGAACACCTGTGCCCGGGGGATTGAGCTACGCCGAAGCCAGCTATTTGCTTCGGCGCCTGCTTCATGCGAAGAAAAAAATTGTCGGCTTCGATCTCTGTGAAGTTGGTGCAAGCGAATTTGATGGCAATGTGGGCGCACGATTGCTGTTTGAGCTTTCGCTCTTATGTCTGTCGTCTATCTAGATTTTAACCCCAATTATGGAGCCCACTCACAATTCTTGAAGACATCGAATATTTTCTTCAATTGAATTTTGAAGATCTTGTATACTGCCAAGTGGACTTGAAGCTGAGGCAACACTATATTTCTGCGCCGCCTCAATACCGTAACAACGCTGGATGTCCGCTGTGGAACTTTCGACCCAATTCAAAAAATCTTTTTCGACATCTCGAAGTTTTCGCCGAGGAGCGTCTCTCAAGATGCGGTTTATTTCGGATATGCGCATGCTGATGACGTTCTCCGGTAAGGCATCCTTTAACTTTCGCCTAAGTTCGCGATGACCAAACTCGAGATTGTCGAAAGAGGCTGCCGACAGGACGAGATTCAATTTAACCGGAGCCATCGTTTTGGCGTAAAGCATCACAACGACTCCGTTTTTCTGAGCCAAATCCCTTTGGTAAGTAAAAACCGAGCCCCAATCTTCATTGAGCAGCCCATCAATTTCTTGCATAAGATTTTCAATCATAAAAACTTTGATGATTCGCCTAGAGTTCTATGGCTGAAACTTAGGATCCATCGCTAGCTTCTCAATCTCATCTAAGAGTCTAGCTTCTTTGAGTGTGCTGGACTCCGTGCGAATCCAAGTATAGAGCGAACCATCAATATCCGTGCCCGCAGTAATCGCGTCATCACGGTATTGTTCAATATTCTTAATTTGAACTTTGGTGCCCATTGAACCCCCCATTACATAAACGGTAAGGCGATAACGAATCGAGTAAGGAACTCGGTTGTCATCAAAGCCATGATACAAAATATCCGATTTCCCCTGAACCCAATCGGTAACCACAAAGGCTCGCGACGACACATCATCAGAATCTCGACGGTTAATAGGAAATCTACTTAAGATTGATTGAACGGCAGCCCACGTCTTGTCATAACCGACTCGAATATTTCTTTCAGTCGCTCGCCCATCGACCTCTAACTTGCCCGGCTCATTAAATTCTTTGTTATAGCAGGCCGTCAGGCCAAAAATGATCAAAAGACTCAAAAAAATTAATCGCTTCACAAAATCAGTCTATCGGAAAATCTCAGGCATTTGAAAAGAAAAGAAGAGGTGCCCTCTGGCACCCTCTTCTTTTCCAAAAATCGCGTCAATTATATATAATAGCAAAAACGATCAGGCTACTCCGCGTCATCGTCCATCATTTCGTCTCGTTTGGCTCCCATGTCATCGCGCATCTCTTTCATCTCTTCTCGATTTTCCTTTCGAAGTTTCTTCATCTCTTCACGATGCTCCTGGCGCTCTTTGCTCATCTCCTGCTTGAACTCCTTGTGCTTGGCCTTCATTTCTTTGCGGTTCTCTTTATGCTTTGTGCGCATTTCCTTTCGAATTTCTTTTCGACTGTCCCGAGTTTTTGCTCGTTTTTCTTTGATGTCCTTACGAACTTCCACGCGCTTTTTGTGAAGTTTCTTGCGCTCCTCAGGCGTTAACTTGATGGGGTTTGCCTCCTTGAGCTCGCCAGAGATACCTTCGGCAGTTGGCACGGCAGGCTCTTCCGCGCGTAATAAAGGGCTCGAAGTCATGAGGTTCGCTAATAACAGTACACTTGCTCCAATAAGGATTTTTTTCATTTTTACTCTCCTAATTTAGGTTTAAATTAATTGGTCGAAAACCTAAGCCGATTATGCTCCAGGACCCCTCTGACTTGAAAGTCGGAACATAAAAACCCTGAATTTTGGCCTAAATGCGGTGCTCAGAGGACTTTACAAGGCCGCTCGGCTGTCGTTAAAAAGGAGTTTCTCTTTATAAGGTTCGGTAGCTCAGTTGGTTAGAGCGATGGATTCATAACCCATAGGTCGGCAGTTCAAATCTGCCCCGAACCACCACCTTTGGTGGTTACGGGAGAGGACTTCGTCGTTTGTCGAGCTTGTGTTTGGAGATTTTTTTCATCAGACCTTGGCGAGTGATTTGAAAAAGTTCGGCCACACGAGATTTGTTCCAGTGATACTTTGAAAGGGCTTCACCAATAATTCTCTTTTCGTATTCATCGATAATATCTTTGAGTGTCCTGCCCTTTTCGATCTCTTCAATCGGCGAAAGTGATTCGACGATTTTGGAACTCAAATCACTCACTTCAATAAAACTATGAGGCTCCTTAAGAGCCAAAAGTCTTTCTACTTCATTCTTAAGTTCGCGAACGTTTCCGGGGAAGCTATGTAACTGTAATCGAGCGAGGGCGTCTTCTTTCCACTGAATACCGTCTTTATGCATTTCTTTACCAAAGACTTTAAGAAAATGCTCCGCTAGAAGTGAAATATCTTCCTTACGATTGCGAAGGGCTGGCAACTCCAGCTCCACAACATTCAAACGAAAAAATAAATCTTCTCGAAAACTTCCCATCTGAACCAGACGACGAAGATTGCGGGAGGTTGAAGCAATGATCCGCACCTCGGATTTAATAAACTCCGTCCCACCGAGACGAACAAAACGATTCTCTTGCAAAATCTTAAGAATCTTTAATTGCATCGACAAACTAAGGTCACCAATGTCCTTAAGGTAGAGAGTGCCCCCCTGACAAATTTCAATTAGACCTTTTTTTGTTTCATAAGCACCCGCGAAGGCGCCTTTTTCGTAACCTAAAAGTTCGGCTTCTAAAAGATTCTCCGAAATGGAAGCGCATTGAAGCGTTCGCATTTCCTTCTGGCCACGCTTGCTCTGATCATGAATCATCTTGGCCAGTAATTCTCGCCCTGTTCCCGACTCCCCATAAATCAAAACGGTCGAATCACTTATCGCAATAGATGGAACCTTCTTGAGAATCTGCCGTAATGGCCCATGGCCCGTCACTAACTGGCTAAAAGTATGCTTGGTAACCGCTTCTTCTCGCTCTCGAGCTGAGCGATCTTCGTCAAAAAATTGAAGTACCTCGCGGACCAACAACTCAAGCATCTGAACAACAATCGCTCTCTTGTCGGCATTATACTGTGGCAGCGCTCGCCATTCCTCAATGGCTGCCTTGATCTCAGAGTTACCCAGCATCAAAACTCTAAAGCGCTCCTCCAAGACCACATCGCCTTGATTTGATTCCTCGACGACGAATCCGCCTGCTCTCAAAAATCCTATCTTCTCGCCAGAAAGCACCATAGGTACAACAATCTCAGTCAATCCAAGACCGTTTTTCTTAACGGCCGTCTCTTGAAGGCGTAAACACTCTTCCTGGGCATCAACACGGGTACGCTTAAGAATCTCCCGTCCAACCTCATTGCTCTCAACGCGGTCAACAAAAGCATAATTCTCTTTAAGCCACATGGGGACCACGACCCACATTCGATCTTCATCTTGCCGAAGTTCACGTCGAACAATCTCGATGCGCTTCACACCCAAACGTTGAAGGGCTATGCTCAAAGACTTAGGCCCGCGAAGTTGCTCCAGGCGATTCCAGTTTAGATTTTGCAATTCCATACCCATTCGGATGTCTCAATAATTAGCTTTATTTTATGCAGAAACTCTTTCAAAAGCGACGGCAATTCCTTGTCCTCCGCCAATACAAGCCGCACCAATAGCTCTCTTGACCTGTCCACGCTTGATAAGATGACAAATATGCGTGCTGATCCGTGCCCCCGTCGCCCCCAGTGGGTGCCCTAATGAAATTCCACTGCCGTGAGGATTGAGCTGCTCATCTGAAAGCTTTAGAGCTTTTTTGACGGCCAATACTTGCGCTGCAAAGGCTTCGTTGATCTCCAAATAATCTAAATCTTCAATCTTCCATTCAAGTTCTACCAAAAGATCCTGAATGGCCTTGACGGGACCAATTCCCATTTTTTTTGGATCGCAGCCAAGACTCTTGACGCCAACGACTCTAGCCAAAACTTTTTGTCCCGATTCTTTTGACCACCGATCGGCATAGGATTTGGAGGCCACCACAAGAGCTGCTCCAGCATCATTCATGCCCGACGCATTGCCCGCCGTTGTTACACCGCCAAAGGCAGGCTTAAGTTTGGCCAATTTTTCTAGACTTGAATCATGACGAATGTGTTCATCCTTATCAAAGACTTGCCCCGACTTGAGAGTAATGGGAACGATCTCATCTTGAACCCAGCCTTCAGCTTGCGCTTTGGCCGCGCGTTGATGACTCTGGACAGCCCAGCGATCGCAATCCTCCCGTGAAATCGAATACTCTTGCGCCAAAATCTCAGCCGTCTGCCCCATACTCATTTGGGCGTACCGATCATTAAGAGCTTCCCACAAACTATCCACACTTTCAGGAGGACGTGTAAATTTAAATCCCTCACGAACATCTCGGAGAAGCAAGGGAGTTAATGACATATTCTCGCTTCCGCCAACCAAGCACGGCCCTTCGGACGCCCAAGTCTGCGCCTGAACAATGGCTTCAAATCCGCTGCCACACAAACGATTGAGAGTGAGACTTCCCACTTTTTGAGGAAGCCCCGATCGCAGCGCTATATGCCTCGAAAGATAGGGCGCATCCGCCGCGCTTACACTGCAGACATTGCCAAAAATCGAATGCACAAAATCATCCATCTTGACCTTGGCATCTGCCAAGGCCGCCTCTGCCGCTATGACTCCCAACTCAACCGGACCCAAATTTTTGAGGCTCCCCAAAAAAGTCCCTACTGCGGTTCGTCGCGCCCCTAAAACATATAAATCAGTTTTCATCTTTTTTCTCTCCATCTGGCTCAATAGTCGGCGGCTTAGCCACCATTTTCTTAATAATCTTTTTACGAATAATTTTTTTTATAATCTTTGGTTCTCGTGCAGCACTGATATCCTCGTCCGTCGCTCCAAATTCCTTTTCAAAAAAATCAACATCTGATTCTTCAAACATCAAAGAAGCGTCAAAACTCATTTTGGACATCTTAAGTCCATCGACTTCCTTGGATTCTACTTCCGAAACAAGCGTTTGAGCCAACGATTTAATAATATCTGAATCTTTAAGTGCATCCTCTTCCTCTTCAGTCATCTCGACAAAGTTGGGACGCTTCATTTCTTGAGTTAAGGAGGTTACATTACTAAAAAGTTCTCCAATCTCCTCCCGAGTTTTTTCGGTGACCTTCGTTTCTTTGGTAAAACCAAGACTTTTTGACCCGCCCGTCAAACTTAGCTCCGTATTCTTAGAGGCTTTCGAGGGACGTATGCGCTCGGATTTAATCCGCGCCAACATAGCATCTTCATCTTCTTTTTCCTTCCGCTTCTTGAGAGTTAAAACCAAAACTACAACACCAAGACCGACAATCAAAATCAAGCCACCCCATACAACGACATCCCACAGCACTGATAAGGGTTTTTCAGGGGCTTCAAAAAGCTCGAAAACCCCCTCATCTTTAAGCTGATTCTCCAAGTCCGGCGGCAAGATAACTCGCAGGCTTTGAATATTTTGACCTTCGCGAAGTTGAGTTTTAAAAATCTCCTTAATACGCATTTTAGGAAAAGGCTGCGAAGGGTCCGCCTTTTGCGCGAGAAGATAGTACTGAATCGCTCCACTCCAGTTTTTGCCAGCCTCCTCTTGCAGGCCTTTTCTGAAATTGGAATCGTAAACGGAATCCGTCGCTCCAAAGACTTGTGAAACACACAAAATGACGCATACCGCCAGTAATCGTCTAGGCCTGATTAACACTCATTTATTGTAAGAGGGTCTTTAGCGGATGGCGAGTCTCAAGGCAGAAAAACAACTCCTCAAAGCAGGACTTGGAACCTTCAAAGGGATCGGTTACAAAGCTTTCGTATGAAATTTTTTTTGGATACCGCCAATATCGACGAAATTCGCGAAGCCGCTGAAACAGGATTAATAGACGGTGTAACAACCAACCCATCGCTCGTTGCCAAGGAAAAGCGACCCTTTGAAGATATCGTCAAGGAAATCTGCCAAATTGTTAAGGGTCCAACCAGCGCCGAAGTCATCGCGACAGACTACAAGGCGATGATGCCCGAGGCTGAGAAGTTGGCCAAAATATCTGAGCACGTTGTCATCAAGGTCCCTCTAACTCGAGATGGCTTAAGAGCCTGCAAAACTCTCCGGGAACAAAAAATTCCAGTAAATGTCACTTTGTGTTTTTCGGCTAACCAAGCCCTTTTGGCGGCCAAAGCTGGTGCGACTTATATTAGTCCGTTCATCGGTCGCCTAGATGATATTGGTCAGGAGGGGATGGCCCTTATTTCTGAAATCGCGGACCTCTATGCGTCCCAAGGATTTAGCACGCAAATTTTGGCGGCGAGCATTCGACATACCGAACATATTCGACAGGCAGCCCTGTTGGGAGCTCAAGTGGCCACGATGCCTTACAAGGTCTTTGAACAGCTCTATCATCACCCTCTAACGGATAGCGGGCTACAGAGATTTTTGGCCGACTGGAAAAAAACTCAAGCTTAAGTGTGAAATGAAGGCGAAGGACATAAACCCCTCGGAGAATTCAGCCGAAGCCAACCGAATTAGACTACAGTTACTACGAAGCTTGATGAATTTTGTTCATGACGAAGCTTCGGAATCCAAAATCTTTGACTTCGGATTTCGCAAGTTGGCGGAAATCTTTCCAGACTTTCAAATTACATTTTCAAAGCGTGATAAATTGGACAAGCCAACAAAACATATTTTAGAAACTCCCCTGCTTATCAACAAGATGATCGTCGGTGTTCTCCGCATGGAAAGCTCTAATGCCCATTCGTGGACTGATTTTGAAAAACTCATTTTATGCGATTTGGCCGACTACTTAAGTCTTGTCATTCGCGATCGGCGCAGCCTTGAAAGAGCTCGGGAGAGCGAGCAAAAATTTAGACAGCTGGCTGAAAACATCCAAGAAGTCTTTTGGATGACGGATCCCGCCAAAAACCAAATGATCTATGTAAGTCCAGCCTACGAGAGTATTTGGAACCGAAGCATCGAGAGTCTCTATGAGAATCCGATGTCGTTTATAGAAGCTATTCATCCTGTGGATCGGGAACGTGTTATAGCCGCCCTCCCCCAACAAGCCTCGGGTACTTACAAACAAGAGTATCGAATCTGTCGACCCGATGGAAAAGAACGCTGGATCCGTGATAGAGCCTTTCCGATTCGGAACGATCAAGGCAAAATTTACCGCATCGCAGGGTTAGCAGAAGATATTTCTGATCAGAAGGCGTACGAAACCAAGCTTAAGGAGGTCCAGAGCATCGTGGTCTCCAATGCTAAAATGGCGGCCCTAGGCGAAATGGCGGGCGGCGTCGCTCACGAAATTAACAATCCCCTAATGGTGATTCTAGGAAAACTGGGTCAACTCCAGAAGTGGGCAGACGAAAATAACGATCTAAAAGCCAATATTCAATCTCATCTCGATTCCATTGCCAAAATGGTGGATCGTATTGCCAAAATTATTAAAGGGCTAAGAGCGTTTTCGCGAAATGCTGACCTTGACCCAATGGTGACAAGCAAACTTTCTCAGATAGTAACCGAGACGCTTGAGTTGTGCTTAGCTAAGTTTAATCATGCCAGCATTGAATTGCGATTTGATGAAGGCCAATTTGAAATTGAAGTTGATTGTCGACCAGTTCAAATTTCTCAAGTGCTTTTGAATCTTCTTAGCAACGCCTTTGATGCCGTACAAAACCTAGAAAATAAATGGATCGAAATTTCAGCGCGTAAAGTCGGCAAGGATCGCGTTCAACTAGCCGTCAGTGACTCGGGGCGAGGCATTGCCAAAGAGATTCTGGTCAACATCCTGGATCCTTTCTTTACAACCAAAGAAGTCGGTAAGGGAACCGGGCTGGGCTTGCCAATTTCACAAGGCATCATCGAAGCCCATCAAGGCCGGCTATGGTATGATGAAAAGTCTAGCTATACTCGTTTTATCTTTGAATTGCCTTGCTCTAAAAAAATCTAATCAACTAATTGCCAATCAATTGAAAGAACCCTTCCTTTAGAAGTCCAAAGACAATCAAAGAAAGTTGTCGCGGACTAGGTCCACTTAATCGCTCAGACTCGAAGGAATAGCGGTCACAAAAATGATAAAGTTTTTCAAAGAAGATCCCTGGCTTCAACTTTGTGCCCTCTAAGGGAATACTTTCTTTAACCGTGGACATCCAGACTCCCGAGGCAACAAATTGAGCGTTTACGAGCATTCCATTTTGACTAACACCCTTAACGGCTACAACGACTCCAGGATTTTCGGTACTGATCTTTGGCGTTAACATTCGAAAAAAGCTAAAGCTACCGGGCCGTCTAAACTGATCCGTTCCAATCGCAACTTTCAAAATTAAATCTCGTGGCCTTAAGATAGTTTTACGACACTTAAGTACGACATTACTTGAGTTTTTTCGTTCCAAAAGTCCCTGGTAGAAAGAACAAAGATCCATATTATCTTCTTTGGCTAATTCATGATCCCCGACAGCTCGACGAATTCGAAGCTCAGCATCATAAGCCATGAGGCTCGCAATCAAACCACTATGGAAACTTCCCCAAGCCAATTCCCCACCCAAGCTTCGACGGTTTCGAATCTGCGGCGTGCTCGTATGATGAGCGGCATCCCAAATGGCCGCTCCAAATTGCCCGACAAACGGATCTTTTTCGATATCGCAAATTCTCGTTGTGGCTCCAATGACAAATTTTGAATTTTCCTCCTTTAATTCGGAAAAGCCTTGAACATCCCCAATATGCAAAATGGATTCAGGTTTAGCTTCGAGGGAGCTTGGAAAATCCTGATAAAAGCGTAGAAGATGTGTCAGGCCAGCGCAAATCACCATCGAATCTGAACTGCGATCCAATATTTCGAGAGCGTCGGAATAATATTTTGGGTTATAAAATTCCACGAGTTTATTTTAGCTTCCCTCGCACACGCCCTTCACCTTCCGAAACCGGAGGCAAAGCCACACCTTGTATGGCATCCACAATCTTTTGATAACCCATACAGGCACAGAGATGCCCTTTAATAGATTCACGGATTTCCAATCGAGAAGGGTTCGGGTCGCGATCCAATAATGCCGTGCCCGTCATCACAATTCCGGGAATACAGAAACCACATTCGACGGCTGAGCAAGTCAACAAGCTCTCTTGCAAGGGCGTAAACTGATCCTTTTGGTTGAGACCTTCAATAGTTGTAACCTCTTTACCCTCCAACTGCCCCATCCAAAGCAAACATGAATTAGCCGTTACGCCATCAACCCAAACTGTACAGGCTCCACATTTTCCTTCTGAGCAACCCACATTAGCTCCCAAAAGTTTAAGATCGCGCCTTAAATAATCCGACAACCTTCGAAAAGGAGAGACTTCAGATCGCAAGGGTCTCCCATTTAATGTCCACTCAACAATCATTTTCTAGCTTCCATTTTCTAGCTTCCATTTTCTAGATTCCCGCATGTATCAGGATCCCGGCCTTCGAAACGGGATCATATTAACCCTTTGAGGTAATGTCTTAGGATAAATGAACTCCGAAAGCATCGGAATTTCTTTCAACGTCTGATCTTTAGCGTCCTGAATGGCGGTGACCAGCGATGCTAGTACCACACTCATCAAAACATCGCTCACACCACGTGAACCGAAATAATCCGGAGGCTTGTCCGAATAAGTCTGAAGAGGATACTCCAAAGGAATCATCGTCACTTCGTCGGGGCCGTCCAGACTTGTAGGAATGGGTTGATCGCGCTCCAAGGAGCTCGAAAACAAAGCGGCCAAGGCCCAGGAGACCGCATTTTCCGCTTCAGTTTCCAAACCCGTCCGTCGAACCACCGGACCCGCATCCACAACGACTTTAACGGAATCAACATTCAACTCCCCAGTTAACGGGTGGAAGGATACTCTTGATACGGCTCCAGCCGAGCAGGCATGAGGTCGGTCAAAATCAGCCAATAAATAACTCGCTCGAAGATCTTGAGGCGCTCCACTTGTAAAGGCCAGCTCCCTAAATCCCATCTTACGATTGGTTGCGAGATCAACAACTGCTCCCTCTCGCAAATCCACTTCCTTGGATCGAAGAAGGCTTTCAGCAACGCTCCGAATCCTTTCTCGCAATCCGCTCGCAGCATGCCAAGTTGCTTGAGCCAAATAATAAAACTCTGGATAGGTTTCGCGACGCCTGGCCTTATCAAACTTATCCCTCATCTCACCCACAACCGTGAAGGCCTTGGGATGCGTTCTGAGAACCGAAGCTGCCACATCGGCCAGCGCGCCTTTCATATGGAGATCCAAAGTATGATTAGAAGTTCGAATAATAAACGAACCGGACACCAAAAGCTCAATCGATACCTCTAGTGAATCAATGCTTTGAGATTTGCTGGATTGAAAGACTTGGAAGGCAAAACCGCGACCCGTGATTTCTTTGACATCCCAGAGTGGTCGCGTTCGATCCGCCGATATGAGACGAAAGGGTTTTTCGACCCGGTCCATCTCAGTCAGTACTCTTTGACTGGCATCAGCATTGGATCGACAACTTTTAATTCGGAATTCCAGAGTCGGCTCTTCCATTTTCTTGGCTACCTGATCGATCAATTGTTCCGTTACCCAGGTAATGGCCGTTAGTCCCTCACCCTTTAAGGCTCGCCGGGGATAGGAAGGAGTTCTAAGAACTTTTCCATGAAGCTGCACATGCGCAAAATCATAGATGCAAGCTGCATGCTCCAAGGCTCTCTTAAGATATGACGCAGCGTTTCCTTCGTAAGATCCCGAATCAATCGAAAGCTCTCCAAGCAGTTCTAAGAGCCTTCCGGATCGAGGTTCAAAGGCAATTTCGAGACGCCCCGAATACCCAAAGGACCCAATATCTTGGTTTTGATATTCTAAGGACAAACAACAGCTTCGCTCGCAAAGCCAAGAGGAAATCGCCAAAAACGCAATCATCTCTCGTTGCTGACGCCCGCCAAACTGACCTCCCAAATACGCTTCTTGAGCCGAGATAGCCTCCACGGGAAGACCTAGGACACTCGCCAGCCAGAGACGCTGCGCCTCACTTAACAAGGATCCAATATGGAAATTTAGAGTTTTTCCGGAATAAACTACCCATCCAGACTCAGGTTCCAAATAACGAGCATGAAGGCTTGGGAATTTAAATTCCGTCGATACCCGTTCTTCGGACGCCGTCGGAACGACACGACCTAACTCAACATGAACCTCTTCGACCACTTGAGGTGGCTGCTCAGAATCCTTCTTCCAATCTATCTGCAGGAGTTTCTCCGCATCTTTCGCGGCGGCAAGCGTCTCGGCAATAATCAGAGCGACCGGCTCGCCTTTAAATCGAACATGCTTTTCGGGCAGAATAAGCTGCCCATCGCGGCCCATTCCGCCAATTTGAATATTATTCGGAATATCCTTTGCCGTTACGACCCGTACAACCCCGGGATGCTTTTCGGCGCGCGATCTATCAATCTTACTGAACTCAGCGCCATTATGTGGACTTCGCACAACTTGAACATGCAAAATATCTTCAGGCAGCAGCGCGCTCAGGTAGTCTGAAGGGTAGAAGGCATGACCACGAACCTTGTCCTTTTCTTCTTGAGAATACACAGAGAAAAATCGCCGAATATAAGCAGAATCGTTCAGGCTCATAAAGAGGCTATGCTCGCTGAATTCCCATGTCAGGTCAACGTCTCACAAAGCCTCATCTTGCCACCTAAGTCATAGAAAAAACTTGCGTTTATGCGGTTTAAAACCAGAAAATGGAGGTGTCTTATGGAAGAAATCAATACAAGCCTTGGATTATTTGGTCATTACAAAGCAGGGGGTACATTTATGCACCCCATTCTTATAATTGGAATTATCGCTCTGATGATCATTGTCGAAAGATTCTTTACGCTCTACTCGAAGTTTAAGTTCAACAAAGAGCAAGTGCTTAGTGAGGTACGCAACGCAATTTTTGCTGGGCGCTTGCAGTTAATGGGATCAACAATTGTTCATCAAATTATCCAAGCTGGATTTCAAGCTTTTGATCGATCCAAAAGTGATTCCGAAATTCAGATCGCGATTGATGCTGCTGCTTCCAAGTATTTCCCGACGATCGAGAAACGCACGAGCTATCTAACGATGCTTGCCAATATTGCGACTCTCACCGGACTGCTGGGAACGATTTCTGGCTTGATCACATCCTTTGCAGGAGCTTCGCAAGCCGATCCGGCCGACAAAGCGACAATGCTCGCTTCGGGGATTTCTGAAGCCATGAACTGTACGGCTTTTGGCCTTTGTATTGCCATTCCGGCTCTATTGGCTTTCGCCTTTTTACAGGGACGCACGCAGCGAATCATTGATGACATCAATGAAGTAGTTTTGGAAGCAATGAATTTTGTCATCAGTCATAAATCAAAACTTGGCGATAAAAGCTAAGAGAGTGAGCAGACGAGTCATGGTTGATTTTCTTATCAGTATCAAAAAGGCTTGGGATGCGGGTGGCGTTTTTATCTATCCGATACACGTTGTGGCCATACTTTCTATCTCCATTACAATTGAGAGAATTTATTTTCTCTATGCCAAATCATCCATGAATGTGCGCTCTTTTATTAACCAACTCTCTCCAGCTATTGCTCGTAAAGATTTTCAATCGGCTCTTCAGTTTTGTGACTCCATAGCAGCTCCTGCAGCCAGAATTGCTAAAGCACTTGTCTTGCGGGGCTTCTCTAAGGGATCTCGAGATGATATCGAGGCGACGATTGAATCGGCCCTCGCTCGCGAGTCTCACCCCATAGAAAGACGGACGAGTTATCTATCGATGTTGGCCAATATCGCCACTCTCTTGGGATTGTTGGGGACAATTTCTGGACTGATTTCAAGCTTTGCCGCAGCGGCGACAGTCGATCCGACTCAAAAGGCCGAAATGCTAGCCAGGGGTATTTCGGAGGCCATGAACTGCACAGCTTACGGATTGGTCGTGGCAATTTTCTCTTTGGTTTGCTTTGCGCTGATGCAAGGTAAAACGCAGTCGCTTCTTGATGAGATGAAAGAAACGGCCTTTGAAGTCCGCAATCTATTACCATTCAATTCTCCTAATCAATCTGAGGCCGCCTAGTCTATGGGAGTGGATTTAGGCCCTCAGGGACAAGGCGGAAAACGAAGTGTTGATGCTGAGCTCAACCTTATTCCATTTATCGATTTGCTCTCGGTCTGTATTTTATTTTTGCTGATGACAGCGGTATGGGTGCAAATTTCTAAAATGTCTGCCTTCAGCAGTGCCAGCGGAAACACCTACGTCGAGAATTCAGAAGTCGGAAGTGTTAATCAGGGGCGGGAAGATCGTGATTGGGATGTTTTGGTGCGCGGAGCGGGCGTCGAAGTTTTCCAGAACGGCCAAAGAATTTCAAATTTCAAGGTTGAAGAAGCCATGGATAAAATTGATAGCCTTAAATCCAAAATCAAAATCCCCGAAGCTAAAGTCGTTTTGCGCGTCGCCGATGAAGTAGCTTTTGAAAATATGATTGCGGTATTAGATGCTCTGACGAACGCGAAGATTGTTAATATCACGGTAGGAGAAATTTAGAGCTTATGCCTATTTACGCTCCGAACAAGCGAATCAATCCGACCATCAAACGGCGAGGGCATACACGAAAGACCGTTTTTGCCTCGTTGTTCTTGACCAGCATGGTGGATATGTTTGCCATTCTCGTTATCTTTTTGCTTCAAGCTTTTAGCTCCGAAGGTGAGATTATTGTTTTGCCTTCTGGCATTGAACTTCCCAAAGCTATCAACACGGGGACACTTGAACGTGTTGCCTCCGTTATGATTAGTAAGGACGAGATTACATTTGAAGGCAAGTCAGTTGCGAAGACCAAAGACTATTTGAATGGCAAGCAAGAGTGGGAAATCCGACCTCTGCAAGATGCTCTGCGCGAATTTAAACAAAATCTTGAGGCCCAGGCTCTGGCGAATCGGGAAGTTGATCCTGCCGCTGCGATGGATTTACAAAAAATTAATATTTCGGCCGATCGTCGCCTTCCTTATGAAATTGTCCGAAAAGTTTTGAATAATGTAAGCTATGAAGGCTTTCCTGCCTTTAGTTTTGCGGTGTTTCCAGCTTCTAAGAAAAAAGATGCCACAAAGACAGAGGAATAATTCTGAGGCGCTTCGCGAAGATCTCTAGAATATCGAAGATTTGATCGACCTACTGTATCATTGATACAGTAGCTTCATATCAATCGCTAAACTTAAGAACCATCCTCATCAAAACCAAAAAGAGCCAGATAAGCGGAGTAAAGCTGATTCATCGATCGATCAAAGCTTAGCTGCACTCGCTGCGAGCGACAGCTACCCTCCTTCGTAGCCCAAGCAAAACAAATTGTTCCTACAGGTTTTTGTGGCGTCCCGCCATCAGGTCCCGCAATACCTGTAATCGCGGCGGCATGCGAAGCACGAGAATGCTCGAGAGCGCCCTGCGCCATCTCACGCGCCACTTCCTCACTTACAGCACCGAACTCCTCAAGCGTTGTCGCCTTCACTCCGAGAAGTTCCACTTTGGATTCATTGCTATAAGTAATAAAAGAACGATCCAAAATTTTAGACGAACCGGGAACGCTGGTAATCAAACTGGTCGTCAAGCCCCCTGTACAACTCTCGGCCAAACTGATCGTCATTCTTTGATCGATAAACTTTTTAAGCATGGCCTCTTCAAAGCTTATGGCATCACGCGCAAAAAGTTTGGATCCCACCGCCTTTACAATCTGTCCTTCCAGCTTAGCAATTCGCTCAGCCGCCATCTCACGCGAAGAAGCTTTCACAAATAATTTGATATGATTTTCAGGAATTTTGGTTCGATAGCCCACTTGAACATCATGAGGTATCTCAAACTTCTTCATCAACTCATTAAGTTCGCTCTCGGGCCAACCAAAGATCTTATAAACAAACAAATACTCCCGCATTTTTGGCGCGACGCTACTCAGATAGGGCAAGACATGTTGCTGCAAAACATGGGTAAACTCTATGGGGGGCCCAGGAAGAAAGAATATTTTCTTATCGCCAATTTGCCAAGCCACTGCAGGAGCGGCGCCTTCTTCGTTTGACAAAACTTCAGAGCCCTCCGGTATCAAGCACATTTTTTTGTGACTCGCATTCAACTGCATGAGACCTCGTCGCTTAAGCCGCGCCAAAACATTGGCTTCCGCCCGCGCGGAGTGAGTCATTCTGCTGCCAAAGGTTGGGGCGGCAACTTCTAAAGTTAAATCATCACTTGTAGGTCCAAGGCCGCCACTTACGAGTAAGACATCGGCACGCAACATAGATGTCAGAAGCTGTTTCCGCAAGACTTCGAAATTATCGGGTACAATCGTGACACTCGACAGCTCGAGCCCCAACTGCCGAAGCGCACCACCGAAATTTTGAACATGTTTATCTGAGATGCTACCATCCAACAGCTCATTGCCCGTGGCCAACATTTCAATCACCGGGAATTTTGAATTAACGGACATAGTTAAAAATTCCTATGCCCGCGCAAACTATTAGACCTGCAAATAAATCATCCAGCATGGTTCCTAAGGCTCCCATCTCCGGTCGATCAAAATAGCGAATCGGTCCGGGTTTCCAGATGTCCAAAATCCGAAAACCTATAAAGGCTGCTCCCAATTGCCACAAGCTCCCATCAAAACTTAGCATGGCCAAGCCCATGCCCACCCACTCATCAATCACAACCTCGGAAGCATCAACGCGGCCCGTGGCCTTCTCATAGAAATAAGTTGCGCCCCAACCAAGCAAACTCAGAGTGATAATCAAAACAAATGCTTCGGGCCAACCGACGCCCAAAGATTTTCGAAAATAGAACCAAAAAACTGCGGCCACCACGGAAGTCCAGGTCCCCGGACCAAAAGGCAAGAAACCCAAACCAAAACAAGTTGCGATAAGCTTTGAAATAAACTTTGACATCAGCACCTGAGCTTTACAAGCTTGAGTAGTCTAACTGAGGCTCTAACAATGCGAAACCTTCGACCTCTAGAATTTACAACTATCGTCTTGGTCTATCTTGGATTAGCTGGTCTTTGTGCAACTTGGGACACCCTATCACGAGGCTCCGCCCTCTACGCTTGGGAGCACTCCCAAGCACCCAGCTTTGCTTTTTTGGTCCTTTCGTTTTTTTTGGTGTTCTTTTATTTGGCTTTCGCTCAACTTAATAGTCGCTTTACGACTTGGGCTCGTCAGCTTAACAGCTTATTGGCCCATCTATTAACCCCGATCAGCTATCTTCAGATGATCGTCATCGCGCTCATGAGTGGCTTTATTGAAGAGTGGTTTTTTCGAGGAATTTTACTGTCGCATTTTGGCGTGACTCTAAGCTCGATCTTTTTTGGACTTTGCCATCTTATTTTGATTGGACGAATTTGGGTGTGGAGCCTTTGGAGTACCATGGCAGGATTTATCCTTGCTCTGTTGGTATTTTACTCGAAGTCGCTCTATCTAGCCGCAATGGCGCACTTTAGTATTAACTTGGTGATGTTGTTTCTATTGAATATGAAAGCCTATAATCGGCCGAGCCTGATGTCCACTCAAGGGG
>Ga0210057_1004358_pt1 | contig 18919 bp, 18 predicted proteins | sample CryGeyCG2114_010_2_FD_183968 | JGI IMG/M metagenome (GOLD analysis project Ga0210057, IMG submission 183968) | Groundwater microbial communities from aquifer - Crystal Geyser CG10_big_fil_rev_8/21/14_0.10 (SPAdes) (version 2) | ecosystem: Environmental > Aquatic > Deep subsurface > Groundwater ...
AGCCTCGTGCTCTTGAGAGCGTCCACCAAAAAGCATCAGGACGTTCAACTTTTTTTTCATAAAGAATTAAATATAAAAAATTAAATTTTATCTTTTAAATTTAATTCTTTTACTATGCTTTGTACTGTTAGCTCCATTAGAGCCGGATCGCGCTGTTCTTGAGTATATAAAACCGTATACATCTCCGGCAACATTGGATCCATCATCTCTTCTAAAGCTACCTGCTTGGAGCGCTCATAATACTTATCAAAAAAAGTATTCTGACGTCTAAGAATCATATCAATACCAGTAGCCGGCTGGATATCACCAGACTCTGAACGTAAATAAGCTAGCACCATTCCATCTCCACACAGCTCCCTTGTCTGTATTGGTTGAACCGCTTCTGATTCTTTGTGTTCACCAACTTTGTCCAGTAATTTCTGCCAGGCCAATTTTGTAAGAGTCAAATCATTTACCTGACAAAAACCTCCCAAACATTTAAAGCCATAATATAGCGACACCAACAAATAACACAGCAACATACTGGGGAAAATTTCTTTTTTCTCCAAAGATTGTTTTATGCCTTCCGGAGAAAATTTACAGGTATGACGACGGTAAGTAGAATGTAGTTCTCCTTCAGACAAAAACATTCTCACTCGGTGCTGTTTGTCATCCAACGCCCAGAAGAGATAAGTACCCCAATCATTCTCTAAAGAGAATGCTCCGGGAATATTATTAAAAATACTAGGAATCAATTCTTGGTACTTAGGATCAAACAGAAATTTATGGATCAGAGATTCTTTGTTAAAAAGATGATATTTAATCAATAAATCAGAAACTAAAGTTTCAATTTCCAAATAAATTAAATCGGGCACAGGATATTTGCTAACTACCTCTAGGCTTTCTTGAGCACCGCGATGAAATAAATCCGGCCACATCTTAAAATTTATTTTAGTTATTTGTTCTTTAACTGATTCTGATTTTAAAACTTCTTCAGTAGCAAAATATTTTTCAATTACAAATTTTATTTGTTCCGCTCTATCAACAGAAATGACGTTGTCTTTCGCTTTCTTGTTTAATTGCTCTTCAGTTTTATTTATATCAGCTCGATCAAACGCTCTGGCACCATACACCACACTCATTTTATTTTTATCAGGAAAAATCGGTAAATTTATTATCTTGCCGGAATTTTCTTGGTCATGAAACATCAAACCACGGGCATAACCAGACGCGTTATTTATAGAAACACTAGCAAAAGAAAAAACTATTAAATATTTTAGTAAAGGATCATTCTTTTCAATATAAGGTAGCCCAGAAATTATATTGGCATTCACCCAAAAAGGATGTTGTATTGGGCTGTGGTGGTCAGCGGTGGAAACCAAGGGCAAATGCTCAAGCTGCCTAGATACATCTTCAGCAACGTCTTTTCCCAATCGTTTTTTTAACAGCTCTTCCACTACTGATATGATCTCTCCTTTGCGCGCATCCAATATCGGACTCTTATTTACATCTAAAAAATCTTCAGAGTAATCATACAGCGACATCTGGCCATGACCTTTCATAATATCACCCAAAATAGGTCGGCGTTGCCAAATGGCTTTTTTAATTTTCTGCAATTTATTTAAAAAAACACTCATATAAAAAATACCCCAAAAGGATGTCTCCTTAAGGGGCGAGAGTAAAGTTATGTGTTAATTTTTTTGAAACTGTCAGATTTTGATTTCCAGGGTCTGGGTCGTCAATAGACTCAAAAGTCATAAAATCTATAATAAGCCACTAGAATACATCTTATTAACTATTTTGTCAATGGTTTATCTGGCTATTCCACCGATAAATGCGCTTGGTTGCCATCTAAATTGACCAATGGTGAATCAAGGTTTTTATCCAAAACTAAAGTGCTAGCCAAAACTGCACTCTTTATTTCGCTATCAAATTCACTAAACACTGCCAAAATTTCTTCGCTACTAGAATTATACTTAACCTCTATTTGATTATTTATGGTCAACCCTTTCTCCTTGCGCATCTGGTTGATAGTACGTATTATTTCACGTGCCAAACCTTCTTTTTTAAGCTGGGCGTCTACTTTAGTATTAAGCCAAACTTTCAGGCCCGATTCCTCTTTAGCTACCCAATCTGAATTAGTCTCCATATATTCGGCATAAGAAACTTTTTTCACATTCAACTCATCAGACATAATAGCTAATAAACCGTGCGGCAGATGTTCGTTGTTCATTCTAAATTCAGCTAACGGCTGACGCACTTTAAGTTTATTTTCGCTACGCAAAGACAATCCCAGCTCCACCATTTTACGAGCGCTTTCCATTTGTTCCAAAACTTTAGAATCATGAAATTCTTCTTTGTATTCTGGCCACATTTCCAAATGTACGCTCTCCAACTCACCACCCAAATCAAGATACACTTTCTCAGCAATAAACGGAGTAAACGGGGCCATAACTTTGGATAAAGTTAATAGTACTTGACGCAAAGTTAGTGCAGCAGTCGCTTTGTCCGCTTCATCCTCACCCTTAAAACGATCGCGACTACGACGTATATACCACTGAGATAATTCAGTGATAAATTCTAAAATTGGACGACTAGCTTCAATCAATCTATATGATTGCATGCCTTCAGTAACTTCTTTCACTAATTTATTAACTTTCACCAAAATCCATTTATCCAAAATATTTTTATGCTCACCGATATTCTGTCCATCTTTTGCCGGGTACATCTTATAAAATTCCACCACATTCCACAAAGTGTTTACTACTTTATTATACATCTCACGCACACCGCTTTCTGAAAAATTTAAAGCTTCAGCTGCCATTACTGGTGAGGTCACCAAATAATAGCGCATGGCATCGGCGCCATATTTTTCCAAAAGCAAATCCGGTTCAGGATAATTTTTTAAACGTTTACTCATCTTCTTGCCATCTTCAGCCAATACAATGCCGTTGACTATAACGTTACGAAAAGCCGGCAGACTTTTATTTTTACTAATAGATGGGCTATCTCCCATGGTAAGAGCGGTCGCTAAGATATGCAGAGTATAAAACCAACCACGCGTCTGGTCTTGCCCCTCAGCAATAAACTCTGCCGGAAAACCAGCCTCAAATTTAGCCTTATTTTCAAACGGATAATGCATCTGACCATATGGCATACTGCCGGATTCAAACCAACAATCCAAAACTTCCGGGATACGATGGTATATTTTTCCGTCTTTTTTGATTTCAATTTTATCAATGATATGTTTGTGCAAATCGGTCACTTTTTGCCCAGATAATTCCTCCAACTCAGCCACGCTACCGACACAAATAGTATCACCATCTTCACTTTCCCAAACTGGCAATGGGTCACCCCAAAAACGATTACGTGATACTGCCCAATCGCGCGCACCTTCGAGCCACAGACCAAACCGGCCATCTTTGATATGCTCCGGCACCCAATTTATTTCTTGGTTATTTTTCAAAAGTTGATCTTTTATTTCAGTCACTTTTACAAACCAACTATTGGTAGCATAACTTAAAAGTGGAGTATCACAACGCCAACAGTGTGGATAGCTATGTTCCAATTTTAATTTGGAAAATAGTTTATTATTAGCCGCCAACCATTTGATGATCTCGACATCAGTGGCGGTCGGTTCGTCAGCCGGCTTCACTTCATGGCCAGCGAAATCTTCAACTTCTTCTATAAAATGACCATCCATGGTCACATGCTGTAAAAAAGGAATACCTTCACGTTTACCGATCTGATAATCCTCATCACCAAAGGCAGGAGCAATATGTACGATACCCGTACCTTCAGTAGTGGTAACAAAATCTGCCTCTACTACTCGAAAAGCATTAGCAATATCCTTAAAATAAGGAAACAACGGCTCATAAATTAACCCAACCAAATCAGAACCATTGTATTCTTTTGTAATATCAAAATTTTTATCTTTTAGAACTGACTCCATCAAATCTTTAGCTAAAATAAAATTTTCGTTTTCAATTTTCACTAAAACATAAGCCACCTCTTTATTTACCGCCAATAATACGTTACCAGGCAGAGTCCACGGAGTAGTGGTCCAAGCCAAAATATAGGTGTTTTCTGGCAAATTAGCCTTTTCTGGATTAGTTAATTTAAATTTTGCCGTCACCGTCAAGTCTTTTACATCTTTATAGCCCTGTGTTACTTCAAAATTGGAAAGCGGAGTCACACAACGCGTACAAACATGCATGGCCTTGTGGCCTTTGTAGAGCAAATTCTTCTTATACAATTCTTTAAACACCCACCAGACACTTTCCATGTATGACAAATCCATGGTTTTATAATCATTTTCCATATCCACCCATCTACCCATACGACGAACCGTTTTTTTCCATTCCTTTGCATATTTAAGTACAGTTGCCTGACAAGCTTCGTTAAATTTATCTACGCCGTAAGCTTCAATATCTTTTTTACTGTTAAGATTAAGTTCTTTTTCAATAATATTCTCTACTGGCAAACCATGACAGTCCCAACCCCACTTTCTTTCCACCTTAAAACCGCGCATGGTAAAATAACGCGGCACCACGTCTTTTATTAGGGATGCCACAATGTGACCGTAGTGAGGCAAACCAGTAGCAAATGGTGGTCCGTCATAAAAATGATATGGTTTACTATCCGGTCTCTGCTCTACTGATTTTTCAAAACATTTTTTATCGTCCCAATACTTCAATATCTCTTGTTCGTTTTGTTCACTGTTATACATATTTAAATTTTAAAGTAAATTATTTATCTTTGAACGGGTTATGCGCTAAGGCGCATCCTTTCGCTTTCGCAGGCGAAAAAAGTGAAAAGATAAATAATTTACTAAATATTAAGATTATTAAAATAAAAAAACACGAAAATATTCGTGCCAAGAGTCACCGACTAAGTCGGGACGGTACCATCTTGTGCTTTTGCTTAATTTTAGCTGTTACGGGCCAACCCGGAAAGGTCTACTTTTTGCCAACTGACAAATTTCTACTTTCAGCTCCCCGCTGATAACGGGTAAAGTGCTTTATAAATAAATAATAACAAAATTAACCACTTCTGTCAATCCAAAAAATTTGCTGGGTTGTCAAATTCTCTCTAATAATGATATAATTATCAATATTATAAAATTAATTCGTATGTTATACATTGCTTCCGATCACCGTGGATATCAGCTCAAAAAATACCTACTCACCTATATAAAAACCCAATTAAATAGGGCTATAACTGATTTAGGGCCAAAAAAATATGACAAAACTGACGATTTTACCAAATACTCAATAGTTTTAAGTAAAAAAGTAGTGGCTAAAAAAACTAACTTGGGCATTCTAATTTGTGGAACCGGCCATGGTGTTTGTATGGTGGCCAATAAGATCAAAGGAGGAAGAGCTATCTTGGGATACAGTATTGAGGCGGCCGAACGCGGACGCCAACATGAAGATGCCAATGTTTTGTGCTTAGCTGGAGATTACTTGTCCAACGAACATGCCAAAGCAATTGTTAAAAAATTTTTAGAAACCAAATTTGACGGCTTAGAAAGACGTGTTCGCCGCAACCAAGTAATTGCAGATTTGGAAAAATAACTTTTATGATCATACCAGCTATTCTAGAAAAAACTTTTAACGGTTTTGAGGAACAGATCAACAAACTACCTTTTTCTTCCATTATTCAAATAGACGTAATGGATGGAGAATTTGTAGATAATAAATCCTTCGAAGAAATAGAAAAAATAGACAATCTAAAACTTAGCCACGAATGGGAATTGCACCTGATGGTCAATCACCCCTTACAAGCAATAGATAAATGGAAAAAAATAAAAAATATCAAACGAGTGATCTTCCATATTGAGTCTGAAGATCATCCGCAAGAAGTCATTAAAAAAATAAAGGAAAATCATTGGCAGGTTGGTATCGCTATTAATCCAGAAACTGACAACTCTGAAGTACTACCGTATATCAGCCAAATAGATGAAGTGTTGTTCATGACTGTTCATCCCGGACAACAAGGCGCCAGCTTCCTGCCAGAAATGAAAGAAAAAATCATGACCATGAAAAAACTTTTAGAAACAAAAAATGCCGACGTAATCATCGCGGCCGACGGAGCAATAAAGAAAAATAATATCCAAGAAATAAAAAATTGGGGCGTAGAAAACTTTTGTATCGGCAGTGCCGTAACCTTGGCCCCTAACCCCAAAGAGGCGTACGAAGAATTATTAAAATTAATTTAGTTATGTTTGATCTTATCATTATCGGCGCCAGCGCCGCAGGTAGTAGTGCGGCTATTTATAGTGCTAGACGTAAACTCAACTTTAAAATTGTTACCGATGATATTGGTGGCGAAGTGGCCTTATCTGGGGTGGTAAATAATTGGCCAGGTATTATTGAAATTCAAGGTTACGAATTGGCTCAAAAATTTCATGAGCATGTAAAATCATATGGAGTAGAAATCGACCAAGGATATCGGGTAGAAAAAATAATTTCCGAAAACAACCACCATATTGTCATTGCTAAAAATGCAACTGGCGAAGAAAAAAAATATGAAACCAAAGCAATAATAATCGCTACTGGTATTCACCCTCGCCATTTAGAAATAAAAGGAGAAGAAGAGTTCAATCGCAAAGGTGTTACGTACTGTACAGTCTGCGACGGACCTTTATTCAAAAATAAAATTACCACTACGGTAGGATCAGGTAACTCTGCTTTAGAATCAGCCCTAATGATGGCTGGAATTGCCAAAAAGGTGTACTTAATCAGCAAATATCCAAACGACGAAAAAAATAATTTTGGCTTCCCTCGAGGGGAAAATATTTTAATCGATAAGATAAAAAGCCTAGATAATATCGAAATAATATATAATGCCTCTACTACTGAGATCGTTGGTGATAAAAGTGTAACTGGTGTAAAATATAAAAACGAGAAGGGTGAAGAAAAAATAATTGATACTCAAGGAGTAATGGTGCATATTGGTCAAATCCCAAACTCTCAATTTACCGAGGTAGAAAAAAATCCTGTAAAAGAAATAAAGGTAGACTCTAGGTGTGCCACCAATATGACTGGCATATTTGCCGCTGGTGATGTTACCGATGTACCATACAAACAAATCGGTATTTCAGCCGGCCAGGGCATTATCGCAGCCTTATCCGCCATTGAATATTTAAATCGTTGGAGTGAATAAATAATTTTAATTTATGAATGCCAGACCAGATGTTTACCAAGGGCCAAATGCTCTACAAACAGTAGAAAATCTAAAATCCGCTCTCAAAGGAGAAGAAATGGATGCGGCACATATTCAAACCAATTTAGAACTTTTGCTGCAAGAATCCAACCGCGTAGGTGGCGACATCGCGCGTTTAGGCGTTAGTGTCCAAGACTTACAGTATATTGATTCTAAATTAACAACCAAAGCCTCTAATTTTGGCACTGAATTCCCAGCTGAATTAGCTCAGTCCTTACATGAGCTGCTAGAAAAATCAACCGAGACAGAACAAACTCACACCGAAGAACCCTCAGGTGAGATCGTTGGTCACATCAGCCCTGAACTTAAATCACAATCAGAACAAAGTAAAATCGAAAGTACAGTAGCTGCTTTTTATCAATGGAAAGAAATTTTTACTGACGCCGACCTCAGCAGCACTGGCGCTATCTGGTCCAAAATAGACCACGGTTTAAGTAGGCATTTAGACGAGCTGAAAGGATTAAAAGGTTTAGAGGCAATAACTAAAGGCCAACTACCAGATGACGTCGAAGATCACTTCTTAGATACTTTGCGCTACGCACAAGAATTGAAAACCTGGCACGATCAATTACAAAGTCCAACTCAATATCGTCAAGCTGCTTAAATTTTAAATAATTAATATGGAAACACTTTTTTCACTTTTTCCCGGACTACCTTGGGACATTATGGTAATAGCTATGAATATGGTGGCCATGGCTGGTGTAACCTTGCATATTTACGGAGTATTTTTAGAAACCGAAAGACGCCGTGATTTGGTCTTTGTGGTTGGAGGTGTTTGTTTGTTTATCTATGCCTTTTGGATAAAAAATAACATTTTTATGTTAGCTATGGGCGGATTCACCATTGCTTCTTTGATAGAATTTATCGAAATACTTACCGGACACCACAAACACAGTCAGCAAATGTTAGATAAATATAAACATCCGGAACAATAATATGTATAAAATTATTGCTATCGGTGATATCGTAGTAGATACTCATGTAAAAATAGACGACGCTTCGGTAGAGTGTGATTTAAACGGACGTGAATGTAAGCTCTGTTTAAACTATGCAGCTAAAATACCAGTTACCGATAGTTTTCAAACAATAGGTGGAAACTGCGCCAATTTATCTTTTAGCACCACTAAACTGGGATTAGAAACAGCTATTCTTAGTACTATCGGCGACGATTCCAACGGACAGGCCATTCAAGAAAATTTAAAACAAGCAGGAATTGATACTCAACATATTTATTTAGATAAAAAAGTAAAAACTCGTTACTCTATAATTTTAAATTTTAAAGGGGAACGAACTATCTTGTCTTATCATCAAAAAAGAAAATACCAATGGCCAGATAATTTTCCCCCTACCGACTGGATATATTACACCAGTTTAAGCGAGGGGTTCGCACCGGTACAAGAAAAACTTTTAAAATTTTTATCTAAACATCCGACTGTACGTTTAGCTTTTAATCCTGGTTCTTACCAACTTAAGAGTGCTCTAAACTTAACCAAAGATATATTGCCATATTGCGATTTATTAATAGTGAATTTGCAAGAAGCTGAAAAAATAACCGGGGTGAGTATTAAAAAAAGTAAAACCGTCTCCACTTTAATTCATAAATTATTATCTCTTGGAACTAAAGAAGTGGTAATCACTGACGCGGCCAATGGGGCTTGGGCTGGCAACCCCGAAGAAATCTGGCATATGCCTTCCTACCCGGTAGATATTGTTTCCAAGACTGGAGCAGGCGATGCTTTCTCGGCCGGCTATTTAGCCGCTAAAATTTATAGCCACGATTTACCAAATTGTCTCACCTGGGGCATAGCCAACAGTTGCGCTGTGCTGGGACATTTTGGGATACAGAACGGACTGCTGGACAAAAATAATATCAACAAAATGATTAAACAGTTCCCAAAAATAAAACCTAAAGAAATATAAAATAAAAAACCCTCCAATCAACGGAGGGTTTTTTATTATCAAAAAATTATTCTGAATAAAAATCTATTTCTACGGTTTCGTGAATTCCACGCAAACGATTTAACTCTTGTTTGCGACCAATAAAAAATTCATGGGCTTTTTGAACTTCATCATGCGAAAATTCTGGCGCCAACAGACATAGTCCGTGCTCAAACGCCTCTACTCGCGAACGTATTTCATCGGCCAACATCATATGGTCTGATTCACCGTCAGCTAAAATTCTTAAATTGTCTAAACTTTCTTTAATTTTATTTAAAACAATTTTAAAGTCATTTATCTTTTCTAAATATTTTTCTTTTTTCAAACCAACCACCTCGCGCACCGCAAACTCACGCACGCTATTATGCATAGCCAATAACGATGCTGTCAGAAACGAACGTTCTTCTTCATTAAAATAACCGGCCGATCGACCACGATGAAAATCCATAAATGTAAGTCCTAACTCTTTATACTCTAAATATCTTTCTTGTAAATCTGCCGGCAAACCAGCTAAAAAAAATTGTTCCCCTACTTGATTCTCAGTTGCAATCAAAAATTCATTAAATGCTTGGCGATATGGCCACAGTTCAAAACCATATTTTACCATTAGCTGTTCGAGCTCTTTCAAATCAAAATTGCCGGACTGAGCTTCTTTTAAACTTTTCCTCATCTGATACTTCAAATCCTCACTGACTAGCGGCGGCGTACTCTGTATGAGTTGTTCAAACAAGGAAATAGTAGATTGCATAAATTAGTTTATTTTTGAAGATATATAATACATTGCGATACCGGCAGCCACACTAACATTAAGGCTTTGCTTTTTACCCTTCATATTCAGTTCAATTTCATTATCGCAATATTTTAAAAGATTTTTAGTGATTCCGGTTTTTTCATTACCCACTACTAGGGCTACTGGAAATTGCGGCAACCATTTATATATATTAACACTTTTGGGTGTCTGTTCCAAGCCGATAATTTTGTATCCTTCCGCTTTCAATTTTTTCAACAATCTACCAGTCTGGCTAAAATACTCCCAAAGCATCCATTTTTCTGCCCCTAAAGACACCTTATCCAATCGAGGATGAGGCGGACAAGGAGTATAACCGGTAAGATAAATTTTATCTACCCCAGCACCATCGGCCGTTCTGAACATCGCTCCCACATTGTGGGCACTACGAATATTGGGAAGTATTAAAACGAATTTTTCCTTCATATCTTAATATTGTGTTTATTCACAAAAAGTAATAATATATAATATGTTATAAACATTTCAAAACAAACATTGAATTAGAGAAATTATAGCTTATTTATAATAAAAAATCAAAAAAATGATCAAAGCCTCCAGACAATCTACCAGGTATTGGCGCACAGTTTCTCATATTTTAATTTTTGACGTGGATGGTGTACTTACCCATCCTAGTGAAAAAAAAGTTACCCAATTAAAAATTTTTTTGGAGCTAAAAAATAGACTAGAAAATAATGAGCCAATAATATTAAATACCGGGCGGGCGATAGATTTTATAATTGAAAAAATATTAACGCCTCTAGAAAAAATCATTACTGACAAAAAACTACTACAAAATTTATTCGCCGTAGGAGAAAAAGGTGGAGTAAGTGTTAGTTACGACGATTATGGCCAACGCAAAATACACGTAGACTCCAGCATATCAGTTCCTAAAATTTTGCAGACTGCGGCCAGGCGACTTACAAAAGAAAAATTTTCTGACAGCGCTTTTTATGACATCACTAAAAAAACGATGATCTCTATAGAGATGCTAGACGGCCTATCGGTTAGTAAATTCAAAATAAGACAAAACTTGCTAAACCAAGAGCTAGATAAAATGCTATCTAAATATGGGTTAAATCACAAATATAAAATCGACCCATCGCGTATTGCCACCGATGTTGAAAACAATCATGTTGGCAAAGCCTTGGGAGTAGAACGTGCGCTTGTTTGGTTGTCAAAGAAAATGATTAAAACTAAACAATTCATCGCCTTCGGCGATAGTCCGGCAGACGTATCCATGGCTCAAGCTTTGAGTGCTAAAAAACTACCGGTAATCTTTGTATTTGTCGGTGAAAAATCCCTACTAAAAAACAAAGAGATGAACTTCCCAATTGTATATACTAAAAACCACTGTGAAGCTGGGACAGTAGAATATCTAAAAAAAATATCCGACAAAAATACAAGCTGGAGCTTAGTATGGTCTAGAAAATACTCTCCTTTTATCGCTACTTCTTATTTTTCAGTATTTAGCAAAAAAACACAAATGTGGACTGAGTGTAAAAATAAATTATTTGTACCTGATGGTGTACTTCATGGATATTATATAGACACAAAAGATTTTAAAGAACTTTGCCAAAAATTTGAAAAATATATTCTCAATCAAAACATTACAACTTTTTGTAAAAGATATGAAAAAGAACTAAAACAATGGCTTGAATGGTCAAAAAAGATCAGCAACCTAAACTTTTCCAAAATAACAGACAGGAAGTTGGCGCAACTTATAAGTATTTTATCAAAGAAATTGATCTACTACGGCGAGTGGCAATTCCTAGCTTTTGTAGCCTTAGAAGGATTAGTAAAAAATGCTGAAAACTTCATACGATCATATCCAAATTTGAATCAATTTCTTTCTGCTATGTCTGTGCCTCATCGTGAAACAAAAATAATAAAATCTAGGATAGAGTTACTAAAAATTGCCACCAATAGCAAAAACCTTAAAAAGGATATTGAAAAATATTGCAAAAAATACCCTTGGATAAACATGTATGAATTCGTTGATAAAGTTCTAGACCAGAATGATATCCTGGAAAAAATGCCTACAAAAAATGAGGCTAAAAGTGAATTAAAAAAATATTATACCAACAGAAAAGAAGGATTAAATAATTTTGGATTACTTATTAAAAAAACAAGAGGTAAATATAATAAAAAATTACTAATTGCCGCTAATCGTTTTGTATATTTAAAAGAGGTTCGCGATGATTATCGTCGTCCTATTTTTCTATTAATACGTCCTCTATGGATAGAGGTGGCTAAAAGAACAGGGCTCACTTTAGATGAAAGCAACTATTTGTTGGCTGATGAAATAGATCGAGCCATAAACAAACCAACCAAGAAATGGAAAAAAATAGCACACGATAGAATGAAAATTTTTGCCATGGAACTTAATCAGGGAAAATTTATAATTTATTCCAATAAAAAATTAGTGGATAAATTAATTAAAAAAGTTAGTAGCGATTTTAAAAATAAAAAAATTATTGGCTCTATAGCCTTTCCTGGCGAAGTTACTGGTAGAGCTAAAATAATTTATCATAAAGACGAATTCAAAAAATTTGTTAAGGGCGATATACTAATTACCGCAATGACTCACGCAGAATTTTTACCTATAATGCGCCAAGCCTCAGCCATAATCACCGATGAAGGAGGCATCACCTGTCATGCAGCCATAGTGGCGCGTGAGTTAAAAAAACCTTGTATAATTGGAACCAAAATAGCCACCAAAACAATTAAAGATGGTGACATGTTAGAAATTAAAAGCGAAGGATATATAAAAATAATTTCTTAATTTTATTATTTCTCAAGATTGAGATATGCTTATTTACCAATATAAGTAATTTCTTCCTCACTCAGACGACGCAAACCAGCGTCGTTTGTCATTTCTTCATAAATATGAGCCACTAGGCCGGGTACGCGAGCAGTAATAAAAATCCCTTTCATTATTTTGGGATCAAATCCCATATCGGCCAATATTGCACCCATCGCTCCATCTATATTAAGAGGTAAAGATTTAGAAGAAATTTTGTTTAGCTCTTTTTGTGTATTTATGGCTATCTTGCAAAAATCTTTAAAAAAACCTAATTTTTTTGCCATCTTCATTAGCGTTTCACTACGTTCGTCTCTACTTAATACCGCGTGGCCGAAACCGGCTAAACGCACTTTCTTTTCCTTCAAATCTTTCACTGTCTGAGATAGATTTTTATTATTTTTATTAGCAATAAAAAATTTAGCCGCATTTTCAATCGCGCTACCATGACGTTCACCCATGGCTAAAATACCAGCTGTGAGAGCGGTGTGCAAACTGTTTTTTGCTGACGCAACAATACGTGCTGTCATTGCCGAGGCTGTGCCAGTACCGTGATCAATAGCGGCCGTCAAAAGTGCATCCATCATTTTTGTCTCATTGGTTTTTGGCATTCTTCCCTGCCAAATTAAAAAAATCGTTTCAGTAAAAGTATTTTTTTGAATTAAACCGGATAATTTTTTGCCACGAATTGTTTCCTGTCCATTTTTTACATTGGTGATAGCGGTTTCCCATTTCATATATTTAATATTGTTAAAAAATATTATGCGTGTGGTTTAATCTTAGAGACCAAATCTTCGTAAGTTTCAGCGATCAGTACTCCTACCGACTTTAAAGCCTGTTCCTTTTCCTCCGCACTCTGACCACGTCCAACAATGGCTCCCGCATGACCGATATTCATACCTTCCGGCAATATCTTGGCAAATTTACCACCAACATACACGGCCAGTGGCTTGGTAAATTCTTTTTTATTGATCAAATCGACAATCTCAAATTCATAACTACCCCCATGCTCACCAAAAATTACCACCGCTTTGGTTTGTTCGTCTTTCTCAAAAAGCTTTAAAAGGTCGGCATACGTGGTACCCATTAACAAATCTCCACCTACATGTACCGCGCTGCTTTGTCCCAAACCAGCGCGACGAATTTGCCAAGACAACTCATTGGTCATGCCTCCCGAACGGGAAATTACCCCAATACTACCAGGTTGAAAAACCTGGTCAGCCAAAACTTTTGGCCCACCAACCACACCGACGCGGGCTTCGCCTGGGCTAATATATCCCAAAGAACTTGGTCCAATTAAACGAATATTTTTTTCACGGGCCGCTGCTAAACAATAGGCTGTATCCTGAATTGGAATTCTTTCGACTATTGTATTGATTATGGGAATATTATTTTCAATAGCTTCTAAAATGGCTGATTTGGCCGCAAACGGCGGAACATAAATTGTGGTAGTGGAAATATCTGGATGACTATCCAAGGCTTCTGCGACCGAGTTAAATACTGGCACCCCCTCCACAACTTCCCCACCTTTACCTGGGCGTACACCAGCCACCACTTGAGTACCGTATTCACACATTGAAGCGGCAGCTTTTTGACCCTCTTTGCCAGTAATACCTTGCACGAGCACCTTGGTATTTTTATTTATCAAAATACTCATAAGACTATTGATGGTTAATCATATCTAATAAAGCTGTAGCGGTGGCGCCCATAGCTATCTCTTTGCCAAAAATTTTTAAATTCAAATTATTTCTTTTAGCACATTCTTCCATCAACCGCTTCCCTTCTTCTTCATTTGGACCAGCGCGCCGAATTACAATAGGATAAGTCGGTTTTACCTCATCTAAAGCATCAATAATTCCTTGAAACGTAGCCGCGATATCAGTAAAATTGGCCACCCCTCCAGCAATCCACAATCCGCGCAAACCTGGTTTTGATAAAACAATCTTAGCCAGTTGAGCTACTTTTTCTCTCGGTGGATTACCAGAATATTCAGTATAGTTAGCTGGCTGTAAACCAACCTTTATCAAAGCATCCATATTAGCAATACTCGCTCCACCGCCAGAGAATAATACGGCAATATCTCCATCCATCTCAATATATTTACCAGCGGTCCCACGATAATAATTTTCTCCTTCATCAATTTTCTTCACTTCTAGCTCCCGCTCTGTTGGCAATCTGCCAAGCATCGTGCGTGGTTCAAAATTCCAATCTTTATGACGGAAAAAAGCGTCCTCATCAATCGCAATTTTACTATCAGCCGCCACAAATTCACCACTAGATAATTTAACGAGCGGATTTATTTCCACTACGCGAGCATCACTTTGCAAAAAGCATTGATAAAGTTCATTGGCAAAAGGAATATCACTTTCAATTTTCTCTTTACGAATATCTAAATAAACTTTTTTTATTTTATCATCCGATACGTCTTCAATATCCATGCCGCCACTTTCGGAATACACCAAGACTGGTTGGCGTTTGGCCGTATCATAGGTAATTGAAAGATAGTGTTCTTGGGCAATGTCTAATTTTTCTTCCATTAAAACGGCGGCCACATACTGACCACGGATATTGCTGGTAAAAATTTTTTCCACTGCGATCTTAGCTTCATCGGCGCTGGAGGCAAATAAAATTCCACTATTTTTCCCACGCTTTCCAGACAATACTTGAGCTTTTACCACCACCTCTTTGATGCCGAGCTCATTATATTTGGCCACTACGTCGTCGCGACGCAGCAACACTGATCGCGGGACAGCAATGCCAAATTGTTTAAAAATATTTTTCCCTTCAAATTCGTATAGGTTCATATTATTAAATATTACTCCATCTAGCAAATATACCACAAGGCAATAAACGCCCTCCCTGACTCTCTAAAATAACCAACTCCCCTTTTTCTAAATTGCCACCATATTTTTTGAACAAAGATAAAAGATTATTTTCATAAGCAATGGCACTATAACCACTAGCATAACCATTAATCAAGAAAAATAACGGCTGATCTGATAAAATCTGGTTACACAGATCTACCAATCCCACAAAATCTTTTTCTACTTTCCACATCTCTCCATTTGGACCATGACCAAAAGCCGGAGGATCCATTAAAATGCCGTCATATTTTTTACCACGTTTTACTTCACGTTTCACAAATTCCACTGCGTCATCCAAAATCCAACGAATTGGTTTTTCCTTTAAACCAGATAGTTCGGCATTATCACGCGCCCAACCAATGGCTACTTTTGATCCGTCTACATGACAAACGCGCGCTCCCGCTTGGGCACAAGCCAAACTAGCACCACCGGTATAACCAAATAAATTTAAAACATTAATTTCCGGTTGTTTTACTAAACGTGATTTTATTACTTCCCGCATCCAATTCCAATTACTCTTTTGCTCTGGAAAAAGACCGGTATGTTTAAAAGCGGTCGGACGAATATGAAATTTTAAGCCCCCAAAATTTATTGTCCATTTTTCTGGTGTACCTGGCTTTATTTTCCAGTCGGCACTGCGACCGTCACGCACAAAAACCGCGTGCGCATTTTGCCAATCTTTGATTGATAACGTTTTTTTCCAAAGCGCTTGGGGATCGGGACGACGAAAAACCACCTCTCCATAACGTTCTAATTTTTCCCCATCTCCACTATCCAATAATTCGTAGTCAACACCTGGGTTAGTAGTTAAAATAGCTAGTTCCATAAAATAATATTGACAATTTTAAACCTAAATGTTATGATTTTTTTATCAAGAGTGGCACGAGGGACCGTCCCTATGACTGCCCAGCAACCTCTTAGCTGAGGTGCTAACGTCCCCTTCTGGGGAAAGATACGCCTGCATTCGCGGGAAAAGCTATAGGCTCGTGTCTTTCTTTGTGAAGAAACGAGTTTTTTGTTTGTGGTGAGTCTGTGTCGCAGTACAGGACTGCGATCTGACTTCCACCTCCACGCCCGAGGTAACTCATGGCCGCGCACCCGAACAACCAACGGCTCGAACTGAACTCCCTGGTCACCAGGCTCGAACACAATGGCCAAATGGCCCACGTCCAGAGCTTCGACCAGTGGCAACTCCCCGACAACGGCGAACCGCCGCGGTTCGTCTGGGTCGCCCTGGATCGCCAGGGACGGGAGATCGGTCGGTCGGACTGGTACCGTCCGAACATGAACGGACAGCCCTTGCCGAGTTCCGTCTCCCCCAGTCAACTCCATGGCCACGGCGGCAACTGAGCCGTCCACACCTCGGGACCCCAGCCGGTGCGCACCACGCGCACCGGCTGGACCGTCCCAATTTTAAGTTCCGTCTACAAACGGAATTTTTATTTTTTTAAAAGATCCAATCTAAATTCCAATCCATATTCTCTAAAACCTAAGCGTTTATACCACTCATGCACCAAATCTCGACTCATCCTACTAGTCCCAATTATCTTGTAACAATTATGATTTTTGGCTTCGGTTAGAATTTGTTCCAATAATTTATTTCCTATCCCTTGTCCCCGTTTTTCTTCTTTTACATATACATCTTCTAGAAGACCATACGGTTCTTTGTGGAGATCGTTATATATAAGATACAACCAAGCCCTACCCAATTCTTCTCCTTCTTCCTCCACAAAAACTTTTATTCCAACCGTATTTTTTTCTATTTTTTTTACATTCATATTAAAATTTTCTTAAACATTTTTCCTAATTTTATAGAACATAGTCCTCCGCCGGTACGTTCATAATCAAAACTGAATAATTTTATATCTTTTATATCTCGACTATTATTTTTTAAAACCCCCCACTTTTTTTCTTGATATTTTTTTTTCTCTAAAACTGTAAACTGGTGGTTATTATGCAAAACTACATCTAACTTTCTGGGTAAATACTTTTGTAATGCTTCTACCGCTCCTTTGACATCCTCTGGTCCCGTCTCACCTTGAGGATGAAAGGCGTTACCGACCGCAAAAATTAATTTTGCTTTGCTTTTACCAATAGCCGCTCTTATCCCTTCCGGCAATAAAGCCGCGATCAAGCTAGTGTACAAACTACCGGGACTAAATATTATATAGTCAGCTCTCTTTATGGCCTCTACCGATTCACTGTAAGCCTTCACTTTTGGTTCCAAAAAAACTTCAACGATCTTCAATTTACGATCGTAGGTAGGCTCGTCTATCGCCGCCTCGGTTTTTATTTTTTTCCCATTATTTAATTTTGCTACCAAGTCGTTTGGGTGCATTGTATTGGGCAAGACTTGCCCCAATGCTTCTACACTTTCCGACAATGCCTGAACAGTTTTTAAAAAATCTCCACTATATTGGGTGGCTAGTGTTAAAAATATATTTCCTAAATTGTGTTTATCTAATTTACCAGACATTGAGAAGCGATTGGTATGAAATATTTTCTTTAAAATTCGATAGTCATATTTGGACAGTGCTAATACCGCTCTGAGTATGTCCCCTGGCGGCATAACACCAAATTCTTTTCTTAGTTTACCAGACGAACCACCGGAGTCGCTCATAGCGATAACAGCCGTAACATCATATTTTTCAATATTTTGTTTCAAGGCAACCAATACTGCCGCACTACCATTACCACCGCCTAACACTACGACTTTTTTCTTATTAGACATATTAATTTATTTTATTCTACTGTTACGCTTTTGGCTAAATTACGGGGTCTATCAACATCCTTACCAAGCAGCACTGCCATATGATAAGAAAACAATTGCAAAACAATGGTATTCAATAGAGGTTCTAAAAGATCCATTGTATCTGGGACATAGATAATATCGCTAGATAATTCTTTTGAGTCTTGATCACCATCGCTGACCACCAAAATTACTGGTGCTTTACGAGCTAAAATTTCCTGTACATTACTTACCATTTTTTCATAAAGCTGATTCTTAGTAACTATAGCCATTACTGGAAAATCCGATGACAACAAAGCAATCGGACCGTGTTTCATTTCGCCTCCCGCAAAAGCTTCACTGTGAATATATGAAATCTCAGTTAACTTTAAAGCCCCTTCCATTGCCACTGGAAAATTTACCCCTCTTCCTAGAAAAACAAAATTTTTATAATCTTTATATTTTTTAGCTATTTGTTTTATTTTATCACTCTGTTCTAAAACAGTTTTCATTTTATCTGGAATTTCCAACAAAGCATTTAATAATCTTTCGCCTGTAGCCACGCTCACCCTGTTCAAACGTCCAAACTGTAAAGC
>Ga0210057_1004359_pt1 | contig 18918 bp, 22 predicted proteins | sample CryGeyCG2114_010_2_FD_183968 | JGI IMG/M metagenome (GOLD analysis project Ga0210057, IMG submission 183968) | Groundwater microbial communities from aquifer - Crystal Geyser CG10_big_fil_rev_8/21/14_0.10 (SPAdes) (version 2) | ecosystem: Environmental > Aquatic > Deep subsurface > Groundwater ...
AACACGCAATTTCCGTATAAGGGAGAGGTTGTTAATTTAAAAAATGAAATTGCAGAAACTTTTCAATTTGACCCTCGTCAGGGTAATCCAAAGTTTTTGAAAGGAACACTTTCGGTCAAAGCGCCGTATGTTCCCGACGGCCAAAAAGTTAATTTCTATGACGGACAGGGGATTCAACTCCTTTCAATTTTTGTCAGTGAAAGCTCTTTCTGTAATGACGATGGATCTTGCAATCCAGAGGTTGGAGAAGATTCTAAAACCTGTCCTAATGACTGCAAGGCACCAACTCCAGTTCCAACCATAATAACCACATCGCCCGGAGGAGACGGAGGAGGGATGCTAAAAGTTTTAATTTATCTTATAATTGGTATAGGCGTTTTTGCCGTAGGATGGTTCGGGTGGAAATGGTGGAAGCGCAGACAGGAACCGCCAATGATGCAGTCTCCGACATCTCCATTACCGCCAAACAATAATCAAAATACGATTAATTAATGAAAAATTATTCTAAATATTTTGTAATCATTGCTATCGCCTCAGTCTTTTTACTTTTTCCCAAAAACAATGCTCAAGCCGCTTGTACTCTAACCAATGCCTTTTGGAGCAAGCAAGAAGTTGTTATTGGTGAGGATGTGGTCCTGGTCGCTCAAGGCCAGGGCTGCAGAGATAGAGAGGTGTCTTTCAACATATACGAACAAGACCCTGGGCTAGATGATACTATTCGTACTGTAAAGGGACGGTTTACCAATGACACCAATCTCTCACTCTCTTTTAGGTTTACGCAAGCTGATTATAACAGGGGCTATGAGCTTGGTGAGGGCGATGGAGATATGTACTTTGAGGCCGTCGCCTTCGATGCCAATGGGAATGAGTTGAGCAAGAAGAGCTCACAAGGACATCAATCGGGCGTTCTGACCCTCAAGGCTCCGGGAACAAGTTGCGAGATAAAAAATGCTTTATGGGAAACAACTACGACAGCGGGGAATAGAGCAGCGATAGGTGAAACTGTTTATTTAAAAATAGATGGAACAGCTAACTGTGCCGGAAAACAAGTCAATTTCAATATTTATGAAAAAGATACAATTGACGACGATTTATACCCCAAAACCCTAACTGCTCAATTTGATAGTTTTCAAAGATTTAGGGTTCCTTGGGCGGTTGATGGAAGCTGGGATGATGACTTGGGTATTGGTGACTGGATATTTTACTTTAAAGCTCATATTAACGGAGACGCATCTGTTATAATTAGAAATTCACCCCCAGATCTTAATGTCGCGGTAAGTGGTGGTGGAGGCGGAACGGCTGGAGGCGGAACGGGCGGAACGGGCCCTGCTGTTTGTGGCAACAATAAATGCGAATCGGGGGAGACGCAAAGTTGTCCCACTGATTGCAAACCGGGAGAAACCCAGACTTATCCTTTTGAAATCACAAATCCATTAAAGGGTGGAGCCAATGATTTTACAAGTTTGGTTAAAATACTTGCTCAATGGATATTTAATTTGGCGATACCGATTGCTGTTGCCATGATTGTTTATTCTGGTATTTTGTTTTTGACCGCTCAAGGAGAGCCAGCCACAGTTACCAAGGCAAAAGAAGTTTTAAAATATGCAATTATTGGTCTTACTATAATCCTGATTGGTAGTGGGTTTGTGACTTTTATTAAGAGCGTGCTTGAGCTTGGTTCTTCTGCTCCCGCTTCTAATTCTGGTCAACCAACACTGCCCACTAATAATACTGGCGGAACTACAGGAATAGTTGGAGAGGTAGGTAATAAATGCAGCGCCGACAGGGATTGTATAACCGGCTTAAAATGCCAAGATAGTATCTGTAAGAGGCCTACAGGTAATTGGGCAACTGAACCATGTAATTCTGCAAGAAACTGCGATATTGGATTAACTTGCGATAAAAGTGACTCCGGTTTACAGCCGATTGATGGTCAAAATCTTGGAACATGCTCTCCAGACAGTAGTATATCTGGCGGACAAATAGGGGATGTATGTGAAAGAGATTCAAATTGCATAAGCGGATTAAAATGTAATCAAATCTGCCAAAGAAAGGAGGGGAATTTAATAGGAGAGCTGTGTGTTAACACAGCTCCGGGCGGTAATTGTAATTCCCAAGCTTGTAGAACATTAGGAACCGATGTGGTTGGAACTTGTGTTACTAACTAACTATTTATATGATAAACAAACTAAAAAATTACGCGGTATCGGTTGCTTTAGCTGTCGACACCGGATTTCAACCAGAACAATTTACTATACAATGGGTATTTGGAATAATTACAGGACTAGCTTGTTGGTTTTCAAGATTTGCCCTAATTCTTATCGTTGTCTATATAATTATATATGGTATCAAGTTCATGATGGCTCAAGGTAATCAGACTAAATATGAAGAGGCCAAAAAAGCATTCACTTGGGGATTGGTTGGGGTAATAGTAATTCTTGGTACTTATACTATTATTGCTACTGTTGCTAACGCTCTGGGAGCAGACTTTGGTTTTACTCCTTTAAATTGTTCGTCATTCATATGATTAATGTTTTCAAAATTTTATTTATTTTATTGCTGTTTTTAGCGGTGGCTCATACAGGTTTGGCTCAAGGCTTGCCTCCGGGCCAACCCGTTACTTTTGATGAGATTGATAGTTTGATTGGCAGAATTGCTCAGTTTTTGGTGGTGGTGAGCGTCTTAATTGCTATAATTATGATTGTTTGGAGCGGTATTACTTATATGTACGCTGGATCTGATTCTACTAAGGTTGGTGAAGCACAAACAAGATTAAAAAATTCAGTTATTGGGGCAGCGATAGTTTTGGGGGTTGGTGTGATTATACAAACAATAGCGGGAATAGTAACGAGAGATTTCTTCTGCCAGTTCCAGCTTTTGGGAGTCTGTATTATAAAGTAATTTTCAATTTTCAGTTTTCAATTTTCAATAAATTAATTCAATGATCCAATTGGTCAATTGATACATTCATTGGAAATTGTAAATTGGTAATTGTTAATTTTACAGAATGGAGGTGGATTTATGAAAAAAATACAAAAAGTCGGATATATTTCCATGGTTGCGTTGGTTTTGTTAATGCCTGTTTTGGTTTTCGCCGCATTGCCTCTCCCAACTGTGCCAGTAGGAACAGGAGGAGGAGCTATTACCCTTGCTGAAATACAAGACAGAATAACTACGATAGCAAGATTTTTGATTATTGTCGGAGTTGTTTTGGCCGTCATATTTATTATTTGGGGAGGTATTATGTATATGGTAGCGGGAGGAGATGAGGCCAAAGCCGGAGAAGCAAAAACAAGAATTATGAATGGTGTTATAGGAGCTGCGGTAGTTTTGGCGGTTGGAGTAATTTTGCAGACCGTCGCCGGTCTAATTGCAAGATCATTCTTTAACATCTAATTAGTTAAGCCATGTAGTAGAAGTTCGAGTGGCCTTCGGCCAAGAAATTTCTCTCGAACTTTCACTACCTGGTAAGCATACTCAAACACAAAAACCGCCTAAGGGCGGTTTTTGTTATATTGGTGGACAGAGATAAACTCCTTGGCAGACGCTATTAGGTTTAGTATAATAGATATTATGAATAGATTATCTAAAGTAAGGGTTGGATGGAGTTCTAAATTTGCATATTCTATTGGTTTAATTGCTACAGACGGTTGTTTGTCTAAAGATGGTAGACATGTTGACTTTACCTCTAAAGACGAAGAACTTGTTTTAAAATTCAGGAAATGTTTAGGAGTTAAAAATAAAATTGGGGTAAAATTTAGAGGCAACGATAATTTTAGAAAGACAAAGTGTTTCAGGGTTCAATTGGGAGACGTAAATTTTTATGAATTCCTTGTTAAGATAGGATTAAAGCCTGCAAAATCAAAAACCCTTGAGAAGCTTATGGTTCCGAAACAGTACTTTAGGGACTTTTTAAGAGGATGCATAGATGGTGATGGTAATATAAACATCTTTAGTCATCCTGAAAGTAAACATCCTCAATTAAGAGTTAGATTATACTCAGCAAGTTTAAAATTTCTTCATTGGATGAAAGAAGAAATCTGTCAAAATACGGACATTGTTACGGGATGGATCGAAGGAAAAAGATCGACTAGGGTTTATAAATTATGTTTTGCGAAAGAGGACTCTATTAAACTGTTAAAGTTTATCTATTATAATAAGATGGAGTGTTGTCTATCAAGAAAATACAAAACAGCAAGAATGTTTTTAGTTTAAATTAAATGCCGAGGTGATGGAATTGGCAGACATTACGGCCTTAGAAGCCGTTGGGAGCAATCCCGTGCGGGTTCAAATCCCGCCCTCGGCACAGACACACAAATAAAACATGCCTATTCTAGAGGATTTCTAGCTTGAGCGAAAGGTGCTTGATAGTTAGAATTAAAACGATCTTCTTTTTTCTCACCATTTGCATAAGATATTGTTCTGATAAAATATGCTTTCATGGCCCCATTGGTTTTTTGATCATATTGATGAGGACCATCTACCACCACCTGCCTGTCATCGCTTGAACCATAAAGCTCAACAAACAATTTTGTGCCTTCAAGTTTTGTTTGTAATAAGATGTGACCCTGTGTGTTGTTGGTGAATTTCAAATCCACAACCCCAGGATAAATAGTGGCATCAAATCCTTGAGGGTTATAATATTTTACAGGGAAAGAATGGGGTCTTCTTTCTAAAATCGGCAACCCAGCCAATATGGCTGCCCTAAAAACGGTTGTAGAAAGCTGGCAAAGACCACCGCCAAATTCGGGTATTATTTTACCGCTCTTGATTACAAGTTCTGGTAGGTACCCAGTCTTTTCATCCACCTCACCAAGGATACTATTAAAAGAAAATTCTTCCCCTGGCTTGATGATTGAACCGTTAAACTTAGTAGTTCCAACTTTTATATTATGAATTCTTGCATTATGTGAACCCGTAAAATCTGATTCTCCGACAGCCAAAAGAGTTTTTATTCCAAGGTCATTTACCTTTTCTAGGGTGAGGTCTGGATCAACAACATCAACCACCAACTGAACCGACGACTTGTTTTCTCTAATGGTGTTTATTATTTTTGTGGCCGATTTGGAAATATTGAACTTCTTGCCTTGAACTGCTTGTTTGAAGATAGCTACCTTACCATCATCTCCAAACTCAAATTTGGCATCAACAGGCTCAACATTGGTTGTTACAGCTATGTGAATTAGATAGTCATTAAACTTGGAAGAAAATCGTATATCTTCTTTGCCAGAATAAGCTCTTATGTATGGTTCCATCCAGCCCTTTAATTCATCACTCTTGACTATCACCTTGTCGCCATCTATATCCAGCTCTAAATTTTTTTGGGCTGAAGTATTAAGAATTGATGCAAAGTTTCTTAATGTAACTTTTGAGTTGAATTTTGAAACGGAATATAAATAGAACCATGACCCAAAATTAAATCCGATCAGGATAATAATACCGGTCATGGTTAACCGGTAAATTAAAATTCTAAATTCTTTTGGTCCGATATAGATTAACTTGAACATGCTAAGAAACCTTTATCTTTTTTGTACGGATTCTATCAAGTTTTGGAAGTCTAATAGTGAGAATCCCATTTTTCATAGATGCCTTTGCGCTATCAGCATCAACATCAACAGGCAAAATAACAGAACGAGAGAATGATCCCCAATATAACTCTTGATAGTAATAATCTGAAGTTTTGACTTTCTGTTCGGGCGCCCGTGTTCCTTTTATGGTTACCATGTCATTCGTGACAGATATATCTAAATCTTTATCACTGACACCGGCGATAGTGGATTGAATAACCACATCATCTTCAGTTTGAAAAACATCAATTGTAAGTTGACCTTCACCTTCTTGTCTAGACTCTTTTTTGGCTGAAGTTAATGTTGCCTCTAAGTTGTCATCTTCAAATAAATCTTCCATTTTTGTTTTTGATTAGTTACCTGACTTTATTTTAACAAATTTATTGTTTTGTTGCTAATTGTGGTTACAACATTGGGGTGGTCGACCTCAATATCTCTACTTTCGACCGTCAATGTGGCGGTTGTTTTTGTGTGCCTTTCTTTTATTTTATCAAACAAGATTGAAACAAGGAAAGCCATAACCATTAAGAGTGAGGTTGAATAAATCAAGCCAGTTACTCGGTTTTCAAAGGCCGAGAGGAAGATATTGAACGTGAAGTGAAAGATGGTTGCCATAATAAACCCAATAACTATTAATTTTTTTCCGTGATCTCGGAAAAACCAAGACATGGCAAGAAAGTAGCCCATAAGCCCAGAAGACAATGCGTGAAGTAGTGTTGCTCCGGTAAAGCGAAGAGCCCAGGTGGCCAATGTGGTTTGGGTTCCATCTGGAAAAATTCTAAACATGACTAAGATATTTTCCATAGCCGCGAATCCTAAACCGGCAGTTATCATATAGATCATAGCGTCAATGGGCTCATCAAATTCAGGATTTTTTAAGATAAGCATTTTTACTGCATAAAATTTAATTACTTCTTCTACGGCAGCAGCCCAAAGAAAGAAATAGGAACTGTTTTGTGTCAAAGTCTGGCTTGTTCCAGTGATAGTGGATGCAAATTGGGCAAAACTAAACTGAAAAAGAATCGCTAATGGGGATATGATGATGCCCATAAGAAATGTTTGGGCGAGAAGGTTTTTTGGTTCAGGATGACAATCTTTTCTGGAAAAAAACCAAAGCCAAGCCAAACTTGGAATCAGGCCCATGGCGACTAGGGCAACATTTGTCATCGTTGGCGACATGCTTTAAGTATAGCAGGAAACGAAGTTCTACTTTTGCACAACCGGCCATTTTTCAACAATAAGGAGCGACTTGTTTTTGAGGGGTAATATGGAATAAATCTCCTCGGTTACGAATGGCATAAACGGGTGAAGGAGTTTGAGGCAGGTTAATAGAAGGTAAGCGAGAGTATCTTTAGTTTCCTGATCGTCGGCGCCTGCCCCGCCCAAAGTCTGCCCTTTCTGTTGGCGGTCAGCAGAATTACTTTGGGCGGGGTCTTTTGTCTCTTCAATATATTTATCGGCGAACTCGTGCCAAATAAAATCATATAGTTCGTGGGCTGCTTCTCCAAACTTATACTCTTCGATGTTTTTTGTAACTGATTCTGCAACGGAGTCTAGTTTATCCAGTATTAACTTATTAAATTCTGCTTGCGGCTTTGGTTTGGAAATTGAAAATTGTAAATTGGAAATTGAAGTTATGTTCATCAGAACATAACGACTGATATTCCAGAACTTGTTTGCAAATTTTTTGCCCATAATTATTGTATCTTCTCCAAATTTCATATCTTGAAGTTCAGTTGTTTGATAGGCCAAGCCAAATCTAAGCGCGTCTGCGCCGTATTTTTCAATAACCGCTAAAGGATCAATTCCCGTACCGAGTGATTTCGACATTCTCTTACCATCTTTTGTTAGCACGGTGGCGTGGATGTAGATGTGCTTGAATGGAGCAAAACCAGTAAAGAACTTTCCAGAAAATATCATGCGAGCTTGCCAAAGATATCTGATGCCTCTATCTGAAGTAATTAAATCTGTTGGATAATATTCAGCTAGATCTTTTGTTTTTTCAGGCCAGCCCATAACAGCAAATGGCCATAATGCTGAAGAAAACCAAGTATCAAGAACATCTTCTTCGCCATCAATAGGTATTTTGTGTCCCCACCAAAGTTGACGGGAAATATTCCAATCTCTTACATTGGTAAGCCAATTTTTCATATCTTGACCCCATTTTTCTGAATGTACCACGACTTCTCCGTTATCAAGGGCTTCAATGGCTAATTTTGCCAACTCATCCATTTTTAGGAACCATTGCTTTGATGGAAGAGGTTCTATAACAGAATCACATCTATCACAATGCCCTACATTATGATCGTAATCTTCAATTTTCTCCATAAGACCAAGAATCTCTAGATCTTTAACTATTTGTTCTCTGGCTTGAGCAACTTTAAGTCCCTGATAACGAATACCAGCATTCTCATTCATTTTTCCACGCTCATCAATTATCTTTATAAGCGGTAAATTGTGGCGTTGGGATATTTCATAATCGGTAAGATCGTGAGCTGGGGTGACTTTGATAATGCCAGTTCCAAATTCTTTATCTACTGAAATATCGCCTACAATTTTAATGGATATTTTTTTAATTTGTGGTGGTTGTTCAGCGGGAATAGTATTGTCTACTGAATCTATTTTTAACTCTTGTCCAATATATTTTTTATAACGCTCATCACTTGGATGGACAGCAAGGGCCGTATCACCAAGTTTGGTTTCTGGTCTAGTCGTTGCGAGTGTAAATAAGCCGTATTTTATAAAATATAATTTTCCTTTTTCTGGTACGTAATTAACCTCAAGATCAGATATGGAAGTAGCACAACGAGGACACCAATTAATAACCCGTTCACCTTGATAAATCCAACCCTTCTCTTGGTATTTTTTGAAAGCTGTTTCAACGGCCTTTTGATAGCCAGAATTCATTGTGAATTTGGTGCGTGTCCAATCAACTGAAAGTCCAAGTTTTTTAAATTGGTCAAGAATAATATTTCCATATTTTTCACGCCATTCCCACATCCGTTCAAGGAATTTTTCACGACCGATTTTGTGTCGAGTGAGACCTTCTTTTGAAAGTTGTTTCTCTACTTTGTTTTGAGCGGCAATGCCGGCATGGTCAGTACCCGGTACCCAAAGGGTTTTGTATCCTTGCATACGTCGCATGCGGATAATAATATCTTCAAGAGTATTTTCTAATGCATGACCGATATGAAGTTCTCCTGTTATGTTGGGCGGAGCAATGGCGGCTACAAATTTTTTTGTGCGCTCGCCAGGAAGGTTATCGGGATTAAAAAACCCACTCTCTTCCCAGAGTTTATAAATTTTATCTTCAACTTCTTTTGCGTTGTATGTTTTTGGAAGTTCGGTTGGCATTATATTTGTTGATACTACTATAAATTAAGCTTTTTTGAAATGGAGATAACTGATGAAACGAGGAACATTTCATAAGGCTGATAACCTTTATCTGTTCAAGTGTGAAGAGTGTAAATAGTTGTCCGCGGATCATATCCACGGAAAACGCCACTTAAATTGTTGTAGGTGCAACTAAATCTTAAATCTTAAATTAGCATCCATTTTGACCCCGCTTAGCGGGGTCTTGCTTGCCCCGCCTTTTTTTGAAAGGGCGGGATTATTTTTTAAATAATTAAAATATCCCGCTACGGCTATCATCGTGGCATTATCGGTTGTGTATTCCATTAGCGGTTGAAAATATTTAATCCCAGCTTCGGTGGTATTTTTTTTGAGTTCTGAGCGGAGGAACTCATTAGCTGAAACTCCACCAGAAAGTAAAATTGATTTGACTTTTAACTCTTTGGCCGCGCGCATGGTTTTTTGCACTAAAACATCTATGGCTGCTTCTTGAAATGCGTGTGCCAGTTCATTGACGACCTGGTTTGTTAATTTAATCCCGTGATTTTCAAGCTCTTTTATTTTATACAACACAGAAGTTTTAAGACCGGAATAACTAAAATTATAATTCTTGGAATTAATCATTGGTCTCGGAAACTTAATTGGAAATTTAAAATTGGAAATTGAAAATTGTTCGGCTCTTGCCGAAATAGCCGGTCCCCCAGGATAGCCAAGCCCCAATAAACGAGCCACCTTATCAAATGCTTCACCAACAGCATCATCAACAGTTTCGCCGACTATTTTGTATTGGCCATGGTTCTTCATTAAAACCAACTCTGTGTGCCCTCCAGAAACAATTAAATTAAGAACTGGAAAAATATTTTTGTTTTGAATTTTGAATTTAGAATTTTGAATTTGTTTAGAGTTTAGGATTTCGGATTTAGATATTTTTCTAATTGGTAGCCAATTGGAGTAGATGTGACCTTCCATGTGGTTTACACCAATGAGGGGTTTTTTGTTTAGCCAAGCGAGAGTCTTGGCAAATGTAATTCCAACTAAAAGAGCGGGCCCGAGGCCGGGGCCACGGGTTACGGCAATTAAATCTATATCGGCCAACTTACCGAGGACCGTCCTCGGTAAGTTGGCCTCTTTCAGGGCAAGGTTAAAAACATGTTTTATGTTTTTAACATGTTCGCGCGCAGCAAGAGAGGGGACTACTCCACCATATTTGGCATGAAGTTTAACTTGTGAAGAAATGACATTGGACAGAACATTAATCTTATCTTTGCCGGATACTTCTATTACAGACATTGCTGTTTCGTCGCAAGATGTTTCTATTCCCAAAATTTTCATAAATATAAACCGTTAAAACCTTATTTATCATGTAATTTATAATACGATCGTATTATAAATTAAACATTGTTTTTATATCTTTATCATATTCTATTTCGTGTGTAGTTATTAATCTAGTATAATGTTTTATATTTTCTTCAAACAGCATTTCTTTTACAAAGTTTGGCACTGGATGGGGATATATCCAAGTGCTTTTTTGGAACTCCTTAAAGCCGACTGCTTTTAAGATTGTACGAAGATAGTCTCGGTAATGTCTTTTTTTCTCTGGAATGTCAAAGAAAATTATTCGCCATTTTCCGTCCCACCTTTGTTTTTTAGGTTTAAACATTTTTGACTCAGTACTTAAATGGGCAAGAAATGCTTCTTTCTCTCCATGCTTAGCTAAGCGATAAATTCCATTCTTATCTTTTTCAATCACACCACGCCTATTTAGATGGCGTAAAGAAAAATAATAGCGTTTTTTAAGAACGGTTGAATAGCCATACTTTTTTGCATACTGAGGCGGGAAAAATGATTCTGTGGTGATTTTTCCAATCTCCCATAACACCGATAAGATAATTTTTGTTGCTGGTAAAACTATCCTTTTTATCTTTGTCATGATGTAATTTATATCACGATCGTGTAATAAATACAAATATGGATTTTGGGTAATTTGTATGATAGAATTAATTTATAAGATGGCGCCATCGTCTAACGGTTAGGACAGCGGCTTTTCAAGCCGTCAATCGGAGTTCGATTCTCCGTGGCGCTGCCAAATGGAAAGGGTCAGAATGCAATTATCAAGGAAGTGTGTGATTAATTAGGTTATCGAGGGTTTTCCGAAAACAGCTTTTTCAGAGGGGCCAAGGGGACTGGAAAACTGACAATAAAAATATTATCAAAACTATGTCATATCAAGGAAGTTCGGATGCCATTCTAATTTACGATAAAAAAATCCTCTTATTTCTAAGAGACGATATACCCGATATTGGTGACCCCAATAAATGGTGCTTGCCAGGAGGATCATTAGAGTCGGGAGAAACAAACTTTCAGGCATTACAGCGAGAGTTAAAAGAAGAAATTAATGTAGTACCTTCGGACTTAAATTATGTAGGACATTTAATTAGCCCAAATGAAAAGCGTTTCGAACTTTATTTCGGAAAACTTACGGAAGAAGAAGTAAAAAATCTTAAAATAGGCGATGAGGGTCAGGAAATAAGATTATTTGATTTTGAAGAATTAACTAGTTTAAAATTTACTAGAATAATTACTGAAATGTTTGAAAAACACCCTGATATCGTAAAGAAGATGATAAATGATGAGGTTATGCCTAAAGCAAGGGAACTGGGATTGATTAGCTAATTGATATTCAAAAATCGGCATAATTACCGGGTTTTTAATAAAATTCCCATAGATTTCATTGAATAAAATTTTCCACAATTAACCCTTGACTTTATGATTATCTTAAGATAAACTTAGCGTATTATGAAAACACACATTTTAGGCCTCAGGGAATTAAGAGAAAATATGCAAAAATACGCCTCTCTGGTTGAGAAGGGCGAGTCCTTTATAGTTGTAAAAAAATCAAAACCTGTTTTTAAACTAGTTCCACCGGATTTAGAAGAACAGTGGGAGATGATAGCTGATTTTACAAAAATAAACAAAAATGGCATTCCCGCTGACAGAATCCTGAAAGAACTCCGCAGATTAAATGCCCACTCTTAAGAAATTACTTTCTAGATTTAATAAAAAAGATAGAAAGATTTTGGAATTTTTAATTGATAGGATTTGTTCTTTGGATTGGAGAAATCTGGATATTAAAAAATTAAAGGGATATCAAAATATTTTTCGTCTGCGGAAGGGTTATTTAAGGATTATTTACCAGGTGATAGATAAAAAAGTTTTAATTCTAAGCATAGCAAGAAGAAAAGAAGATACTTATAGATTTTAACCAGTGTAGTTTTCCAGTGTTCTCGATTCGCCCTGCCAAATGAAAAAAAATCTAAAATTTGAAGCTCCTCATGTTGAGAGAGAAGAGTATCGAAGACATAAGCCCTCACAAGAATTCCTAGATGCTGAAACTCTTTTTGAGTATAATTTTGTCTTACCTGGAGGCGAAAAACTTGAAGCGTTTCAAAGTAAAAGAGGAGGAGGCTCGATAGTTATTAAAAGAGGCAACGAAGTTGTTCTTGATTTTAGTGAATTACTTCCGGAAGGATTTAAGTTTGTTACGCCAACATATTTTAAGAAACACCCGAAAGACAGTTCCTTGTTTGATTATTTTGACAATTCTTGGGGAGCAAGTATGACCAGAAAGATGATATTACTCGGAGAACTTAAAAAGCCACAGGATCTTTTGACCCTTTTCCATGAGATAGGACATTCGCACGATGATAGTAGTGAGGATGTGGAGGAATTGGAGAGAATTGGTTCCATTGAGGAAGAATTAGCAACAACCAAAGATTTGGAATATAAGGTACTGTTATCCGAAGATTTGGCGAAACTAAAAAGCAAAAAAGAACGTAAGGCTTGGGCGGGGGCTTTAAGAATTTTAAGAAAAATACAAAGAGAATCAGGTGTTGATTTAAGATCCTTATTTCCGACATTTGATGATTTGAAGAAGTACATGAATGAGGCGCTTGCGACTTATCGTAGAAGTCATGAGTGGATAATCAAACAAGGATATGATGAGGGGTTTTATAAAGAACTCCAGAGATTATTTGATAGGTGGCAATATGAAGAGTAAATAAGTTTTATGTATGTCTATCTAAAAACCGCTTATGAAAGCGGTTTTTAGATAGAGGAGACGATTTTTTTGAATGTTTCAGGATCATTTTCGGCTATGTCGGCTAGTATTTTGCGGTCCAGTTCCACATGAGCCTTGAGAAGTTTATTGATGAGTTTTGAATAGGTGGTGCCATTTTCTCTGGCAGCGGCATTTATTTTTATAGTCCAAAGATTACGCATGGTTCGTTTCTTCTTTTTTCTATCTGCAAACTGGAAAGACCAAGCATGAAGAAGACCTTCTTTGGCTTGGCGGTATTTAGTGTTTCGAGTCCACATAAAACCCTTTGCATGTTTCAGCAATCTTTTTCTTCTGGCATTTGCGATTGTTCCTCGTTTTACGCGTGGCATAGCGGAGTGGGCTCCCGTGTTAGTCGCCCGCGAGGGCCCCCATTCTCTTCTCCCTGTCTTACTGCTACTCGAGAAGTGGAATGGGGACACGCGTCGGCGACCAGCGGGAACTCTGTTATTTTAATAATTACTTTGAAGTAATGCTTTAGCACTTTTTATTAATGTTTTCGGAGTCATTACATAACCCTTTTTCTGTCTTGCACCATCACCGGATTCTCTTGCGTTAAAATGACCTTGGTTAGGAGGGCGCTTCATTATCTTACCTCTTCCGGTAATTTTAACTCTTTTTAGAAATGACCTGTTTGTTTTTCCTGTGTGTGACATATAAAATAATTTTTAATTTTCAATTTTTAATTTTCAATAAATTATTCAATTCTTAAATTTTCAAATATTAGGTCATTGATTCATTGAAAATTCATTGGAAATTGTAAATTGGTAATTGGAAATTACGGTTGCCGTTTGATTGTGGTTGTCCATCCAAAGGGCGATCTTTTTATGGGGTCTTGGACAGTATATTCTTCCGTTATAAATTTTATAAAATTATTGAGGCGTTCTTTGCCTAAGGGGGCAAGAGCTTTTTCACGTCCGCGAAGGGTTAATTCTAACTTTACAATATTACCTTCTTTCAAAAACTCATCAACTTTCTTGGCCTTGAACTCCAAATCGTGGTTTCCAGTTTTGAAGCCTACCCTCACTGTCTTTCTTTCCTGCTCTTTTTGTTTGGACCCAGCCTTCTTTTCTTGACGCTCTTTGCGATATATATATTTACCATAATCCATGATTTTGGCAATAGGGGGCTGCATATTTGGACCCACTTCAGCTAAATCAAGGTCTTTTTCACGCGCAAGTTTAAGTGCGTCAAAAGTCTTCATTGGACCAAGTTGTTTTCCTTCCTCGTCTATAACCTGGACTTCAACCGCCTTTATTTGATTGTTGATTCTTAATCTCTTTAACATCTCTATTAACGATTTGTTTATTTTAGCACGTTTACATCAAAAAGAAAAGTCAGGGGCGGATTTTTTGACTTTGGGTCATTTTTGTGCTAATATTTGAGGTATTGGGGGTGACAGGCTTCGACATGGGTTCTTTCTACAATTGACGCTGAGAGTGGATGGTTGTTAACCACTATAATTTCTCGACTAAACTTGTAACTGGCAATCAAAATACCAATTACGCTTTCGCCTAACTTCGATTAGGTAAGCCATTCTACCGCGATGCTCGCTAGCGGGCTGGGCGAAGTTTCTGGAGGCGTGCGCAAGCCGCCTCAAAGAATCGCTCTTTTAGAGTGTCATTAGCGAACTTTAGCAGAACCGTTGTCCTTCCGAATTCTGCCGAAAAATTGTAAGGGCTAGCGTGCGTTTATTTTGTTCATTTTTTAACTGCTCGCGAAATACCAAATGAAATATTTCAGTACACGTCATTGCGGTAAACCTTTGGACGGCGGTTCAAGTCCGCCCATCTCCACCAAACAAACACAAAACTCGCCCAATAGGCGAGTTTTGTGTTTAAAGTTTAGTCTTCCGTGCTTCCGCGTTGTTTGGCACGGGCGACATCTTTTTTCTTGAGAGAGGCGCGTTTGTCATATTTCTTTTTGCCCTTAGCAATTCCGATTAAGAGTTTCACTCTACCCTTTTTGTCATAAAGCTTAAGGGGTATAAATGTTAATCCGTGGGCTTGAGATGTTTTTACCAAAATAGAAATTTCTTTTTTTGAGAGTAAAAGTTTGCGGGAACTTTGGGGGTCGTAATCATCAGGAATATTGCCTACCTGATACGGTGAGATGGTGGCACCAATCAAAAAAGGTTCCCCGTTGAGTATTTTCACGTAAGAACCTTTTATGGAGACCTTGCCAGTTTTAATTGATTTAACTTCGTATCCCTTCAACACAATGCCAGCCTCGAGTGTTTCTAGGATTTCATAATCAAAACCTGCTTTTGGATTATTTGCATATTCCACACTATATTATTTTCTTTCTTCTAGTTTCACTTTCACTTTCATGTGTTGGTCTTTTCTTAAGACCGTGAGTTCTACTTCTGCTTCAACTGAATATTTTTGCAACATGTCTTGAAGTTCATTGGAAATTTTTTCTCCGTTTAACTCAAGAAGAATATCATTTTCCTGAAGTCCAGCCTTAGCAGCAGGAGAATTAGGGATTATGGCCACGGAATCTGGACGATGGTCGCGGACCACTAAGGCTCCGTAATCAACCGGCAAGGAATATTGTTTTTGTAGTTTCTTGTCTAATTTTACATATTGAAGACCCAAATACGGTTTAATAATTCTTCCATACTTAATAATGTCTTCAAGGTCTTGTTTGGCCCAGTTGATTGGAATTGAGAATCCGATGTTTTGAGCACCAAAAATAATAGCGGTATTTATTGCAACCACCTCTCCATCAATATTTATCAATGGACCGCCTGAATTTCCTTGATTGATTGCCACATCCGTCTGGAGGACACCTCTCAAGTGTTCCATTTCCCCTTCTGTTCCTAAGGCAGCGGAAATGCTCCTGGAAAGTCCTGAGATTATTCCCTTTGAAACTGTATTAGAGAACATACCCAAGGCGTTTCCGATTGCTAATACAGTTTGTCCAAGCTGAAGTTTTCCGGAATTTCCAAGACTAACAGATGGCAGTCCTTTGGCATTAATTTTTAAAACAGCGATATCGTTAATCGGATCACGGGAGAGAACTTTTGCGGGATATTCCTCTAGGTCGGTTGTTATGACGGTGTATTCAGCATCTTGATCAAAGACAACATGTTTATTGGTGAGAATAAGACCATCAGGATGAACAATAAATCCGGAACCACCACCTACGCTTATTTTTTCTTTTTGGCCATCTTCTACTTCTCCAAATAGAAATGGATTTGAAAAAGGAGAACCGGGCATACCATAAACCCCCTTAATCTTTGGGAGGAATTTTGATATAACAACACTGACGACCGATGGGGCAACTTTTTTCACCGCATCGATAGGTAACTTATCGTATTCGTTTGTAGTCATATTTTAAGTATGAGGGTAAATCAAAAATTTTTCAATAGAAATACAGTAATAGTTGCCAAAGATCTTCTGGGCAAGTTTTTGGTAAGGAGAATTGGTAATAAAATCATTAAAGCAAGAATAACTGAAACTGAGGCTTATTGCGGAACCAAAGATCTGGCTTGCCATGCCTCCAAGGGTTTAACAGAAAGAACAAAAATAATGTTCGGTCCGCCGGGACATTTTTACATATATATGGTCTATGGCATGTATCACTGCTTGAACATTGTTACCGAGAAAGAAGGCAACCCCTCCGCTGTCCTGATTAGGGCAGCGGAATTTTCAATTTTAAATTTACAATTTTCAAATAAATCCCAAACAATAAAGTTAAAAGGGCCAGGAATATTGTGTCGGGAATTAAAAATTGATAAAAAATTTAACAGTATCGATATTACAAAAAGTAATTTACTATGGGTTGAGGACGACGAAACTAAAATTAAAAAATCTCAAATTAAAAAAGGTAAACGTATCGGCGTGGACTATGCCGGAAAGTGGAAGAATAAATTGTGGCGGTTCTACCTTGACTAACATTATCAATTCCCGTACTTTAAGATTAAGTTTTTTGAAAAAGGGATTTTAAATGGACGAAGAATTCCTTCTGGTAGTTAGTTATAAGGAAAGGTTTATCTGGCTGGACGGGGAGATTAATCCAAAGGTTGCATATCGGTTCAAGCGGATGCTTGCTAAGTTAAATAAACTGAATACTTCCCCGATAATTTTTTATGTTCGTGGTCCGGGAGGCAATCCCCACTCAACCTTTTTCATGATGAGCGAAATTATGGCTTCCAACAGTCCTGTAGCTGTGGTAGCCCATGGCTTTGTAAATTCTGGCTGTTTTACAATAACCCAAGCCGGAACTCATCGGCTAGCTTTAGCAGGAACTAAATTTACCTTTCATCCGGCTGAAGGTTATTTTAAAGAAAATCCGACAGGTCTAGTTCGGTTAGCTCAAGACCAATTTATGGATAGTTTACGGAGGCTAATGCTTATCGACGCAATCCAATTATTCTGGTTCTTTAAAAAGGGCAGACCGACAAAGGTAATTTTTGATTTATTCAGGGCAGAGACTACTCTAAGTCTTCCTCAGGCCAGAAAGTTGCGTTTGATAGACGGTTATTATAAAAGAGGGGATTTTTTAAAAGACATAAAAATTGTAAGGAAACTAATAAAGGCCAAATTGTAGGCCTTTTTAATTACTCAAAAATTAGGTTAAAATTAAACCATGTTAAAGTCGTGGCTAAGAAAAGAAATCTCAAGTAAATTTCCGGATATAGAATTCGATATTTTGACGCCCCCGGATGATAAAATGGGGGATTATTCCATTAACCTATCTTTTGTCGTGGCCAATAAAAAAGGAATAAGCCCGATAGAAGCGGGGAAAGATTTGGTATCGGAACTCTCGGATGATAAAGAATTCGGCAAAAAATTTAGCAATATCCAATTTGTTCCGCCGGGATACATTAATTTTTATTTAAACGAGGATTATTTAAGGAACTCTCTAGTGGAGATTATTAAAGAAGGGGAAAGATTTGGAGATTCGCAAATCGGAAAAGGAATTAAGATAAATTTGGAATTTGTTTCCGCAAATCCTACTGGACCACTTACTGTTGGTAATGCCCGAGCAGGTTCATTTGGGGATACACTTGGAAATGTTTTAAAAAAAGCAGGTTATGGTGTTGTCAAAGAATATTATATTAACGATGTCGGTAATCAGGTAAACAAACTTGCCGAATCAGTAAAGTTGAGAATGCAAGAATTAAAAGGCGAGAAGGTGGAATTTGGAAAAGATTTATATCAGGGCGAGTATGTGAAAGAGATTGCCAAAGAGTTTTTGAAAAAAAATGTTCCGGAGAAAAATATTTCCGAGCAGGCGGTAAAAGCCATGACCGACAGAGCCAGAAATTCCGCAAAAAACATGGGAGTTGAATTTGATGAATGGTTTTATGAATCACAATTACATAAAAGTGGAGAAGTTAAAAATGTTTTTGCTGAACTGGAATCCAAGGGGTTTGTTGTTGAAGAAGATGGGGCCAAGTGGTTAAAAATGAGCGAAGACCAGAAAGCGGTTCTGGTCAAAAGCGATGGCTCAACGACTTATCTTGCCAATGACATCGCCTACACCAAGAACAAACTTGAAAGAGGATTTACAAGTGCGATTAACATTTGGGGAGCGGACCATCATGGAGATGTAATAAGATTAAAAACTGGAGTGTCTGCTTTGGGTTATGACCCAGACCGCCTTGAAATACTTCTCCATCAGTTGGTTGCAATAAAAGAAAGTGGAGAACTTCAAAAGATGTCCAAGAGAGCGGGCAGATTTGTTTTGTTGGATGAATTATTAAATGAGGTCGGTAAAGATGCTGTCAGATTCTTCTTTCTTACAAGAGATTTAAATACTCATATGGAATTTGATGTTGATTTAGCGAAAAAACAATCAAAAGAAAATCCTGTTTTCTATATTCAATACGCTTACTCACGGCTAAATAGCATATTCGGCAAAATCACAAATCACAAA
>Ga0210057_1004360_pt1 | contig 18916 bp, 17 predicted proteins | sample CryGeyCG2114_010_2_FD_183968 | JGI IMG/M metagenome (GOLD analysis project Ga0210057, IMG submission 183968) | Groundwater microbial communities from aquifer - Crystal Geyser CG10_big_fil_rev_8/21/14_0.10 (SPAdes) (version 2) | ecosystem: Environmental > Aquatic > Deep subsurface > Groundwater ...
TGTTCTGGTAAATATTTTTCTAAAATTTCTTTTTCTTTTGTTTCTTTTTCAACTAAATCCACTATATGTTTTTTCCTTGTAGGGTGGAGGGTGGGTTGGAGTCCCTTTTCAAATAACTCAATCGATTCTTTGCGTTTTTTAATTTCTGAAGAAATAACATCAATTACTTCCTCGTCTGTTAATTGGCTTTCTTTTTCTAATTCTTCATCTTTCCATTCCTCTTTTTCCTTGCTTATTTTATATCTTTTTTCTTTTTCCTTATTGAAAATAGCTGATAGGAGTAAACGTAAAACTGAAGAGGTTAATTCCTCTTTTCCCTTAACCGCCGCAATTAAATCATTTTGGATTTTTTCCTTTAACATTATTTTCTACTACTGCCGAGCTTCCCTAATTTTTTTAATTTTTCGTATTCTCTTTTTAATTCCTCTCTTCTTAGGGCAGCTTCTTTTTCCATATCTCTCGATTTTTTCTTTCCTTTGAACCTAATTTTTCTGGCTCGAACCAAAATTCCACTTTCTTGAATACTTTTTTGAAAACGGCGAAGTAAGGATTGCGACGTTTCTCTTGGTTGTTTTTTCACTTCTAAAGGCATAATGGTAATAAAAAGTTAATCGCTTGCCCTCTCCCCGCTAAGCGGGGCGCTCGCTTTCGCTCGCTTCGGGCTCGCTCTCCAAAAACCCTCGGTTTCTGGCGGTCGGCCTTCGGCCTCCCTGTTTTCCTACACGGGGAAACCGAAGGGTTTCCCCGACCCCCTTCCGATATTGTAATCTCCCTGTTACTCAGGGCATTCCTGGAATATCCCGCTCTTTCTTACTCTTCCATCCTCCTAATAAATGTAAATGCAAATGAGGAATCAATTGTCCTCCTCCTTTACCAACATTAAAAACCAATTTGTAACCCGATTTTGCCGCGCCCTCTTTTCTGGCTATTTTTTGAGCAGCTAAAATCAGCTCCCCCATTAATTCTTTATCTGTTATTTCTAAATGGTTTACTGAGGGGATATGTTTTTTTAGCACAATTAAAAGATGAAGGGGGGCTTTAGGATGAATATCCTTAAAAACTATGACCTTATCATCCTCGTAAACTATCTGAGCTGGCGCTGTTTTATTTACAATTTTACAAAAAAGACAATTTCCCATTATTTATCTTTTTAATCTCTTCTCTATCTCTTTTACTACCTTCTCTAATTTTACTGTCTCCTGTCTGCCACTCACCATATCTCTAATAATGATGGTCCCTTCTAAAGCTTCTTTTTGACCCAAAATTAAAGTATATTTTACTCCAATTTTGTCTGCCTTTTTCAATTGGGCCTTCAAAGAATCTCGGCCGAGGGATTCGGCAATTGGAATTTTCCCCTCTCGGAAACTTTCCACAAATTTTAAGCTTTTCCTCTTAGCCAAATTTCCTAGCTGGGCTAAGAAAATTTGGGGCTCGGCTTTTTCCCTAAATTTTATTTCCTTTTCTTTCATTATCTCTATTATCCTCTCTATCCCCCCGGCTCCTCCTACTGTCGGGGTTTCTTTTCCTCCCAAAAGCTTGACGAGAGCATCGTATCTTCCACCACCCACCAAAGTTCCAATTTCCTTAGGGGCCCCGTCTTCGGAAATGATTTCAAAAACCGTCTTTGTGTAATAATCCAAGCCCCTAACCAAATAAGAATTTAAACGATATGGTAATTCCAATTCATCCAAAAATTCCAAGACTTCTTTAAAATGTTTATGGCACCCTTCGCAAAGGTGATCAATTATCTGGGGAGCAGCAGCTACTATCCTTTGACATTTTTCTTCCTTACAATCTAAAATTCTAAGGGGATTCTCTCTTAAGCGACGCCGGCAGTCAAGACACAAAGACATTGCCCTCGATCTGAAATAACTAACCAAAAGTTTTTTATAATAGGGCCGGCATTGGTTATCTCCAATGCTATTGATTTCGATAACTAAATTTTTTAATTTGAGCTCTTTTAAAATGTTATAGAAAATCTGAATAATTTGGCTATCTGCCACTGGGCTTTCTTCTCCCAAAACTTCGAAATTAAACTGCCAAAATTGACGAAATCTTCCGGCCTGAGGACTTTCATATCTAAAAAGAGGGCCAAAAGAAAAAAGTTTTACCGGTTGAGGCAAATTAAACATCCCGTGTTCAATGTAAGCCCTGACTACCCCGGCCGTAAATTCTGGTCTCAGGGTTAAACAATCTCCCCCTCTTGTTCTCAGGTTATACATTTGTTTCCCAACAATATCAGTGGATAGCCCTATTCCTTTTGAGAAAAGCTCTGTTTCTTCTAAAATTGGGGTATCAATTTTTTGAAATCCATAAAAATTAGCGATATTTTCACAAACATTATAAATCCTTTGGAAATACTTCTGATCCTCAGGCAAAATATCGTGCATCCCTGTTGGGCTTTGAAATTTCGGCTTCTTCATAATATTAGTATGCAGGCGCTTCGAATTTGGCTAAGGCAGGAAATGGCCAGGCCCTGAGAACTACTCGACCAATAATGTCTTCTCGGGGTAATGGCCCCCAATGTCTCGAATCGGAAGAAGCATATCTATTATCTCCCAGAACAAAATATTCGTTTTCGGCCAAAGTAATTCGAATATCTCCCGGGGTTTGAATCTCCGGCGAAAGATATTCTGATTCGTCTAAAATCCGGCCGCCCCCCTGATTAAAAACCTCCACCTTACCATCTTTGATTTCTATTGTTTCTCCAGGAAGACCAATAATTCTTTTGATATAGCGCTGGGAAGGATTGTTGGGGTATTTAAAGACAACTACTTCTCCCCTTTGAACGTCCCTAAATCTTAAAGATAATTCATCAACAATTAAATAGTTGCCATCTTCAAAATTCGGTTCCATTGACTGGCCTCTAACAAAAAAGGGTTGAAAAACAAAATAGCGAATAGGAACAACTATCACTAAAGCAATAACCACTATTTTTGTAATTTCCCAAATAAAAGCCAAAAAGTTTTTCATACACCGAGCTTTTTATTTATAAAAAGCGAGGGTAAAGAAGAGAACGAAGTTCTCTTCGCCTTTTTTAATCATACTATTTTTTCTTTTAAAAGCAAGTTATATAATGAATTAATGATTCTCATTATCGGTCTGGGTAATCCCGGGAAAAAATACAAAATGACCCGCCACAATGTTGGTTTTCGAATTGTTGATGAATTCGCAAAGAAGCACAGCTTCTCTGATTTTTATTTCTCTAAAAAAACCAGTGCCGAAATTAGTAAAGGTGCAGTTAGTGACCAAGAAATAATTCTTGCCAAGCCTCAAACCTTTATGAATCTTTCAGGAAAAGCAGTAAAGCTTCTAATCAATTTTTACAAAATTACGCCGCCGGGTCTCGTAGTGATACACGATGATATGGATATTCCCTTTGGGAAAATCAGAATTTCCAAAGGTCGGGGAGCTGCCGGTCACAAAGGCGTGGAATCAATAATTAAAGAGTTGGGCACGAAGAATTTTGTCAGATTTAGAGTTGGTATTCAACCAAAAACCGGCAAACCAAAAAATATAGAAAAACCCAGCACCAGAGCGAAGCTCGGTGCTGGACCAGTCCCGCACCGAAACGAAGTTTCTGGTGCGGGGTTTGTTCTCCAAAAATTTAATAAAGATGAAGAAAAGATTGTCAAAGAAGTAATAAAAAAAACCGCCATCGCTGTTGATTTTTTCCTAAAAGAAGGTTTAGAAAAGGCAATGACAAAATATAATAAATAAAAAAACCGAGGCAACGATTCGAACGTTAGAACCCCGGTTTGCTAGCTTTCTTCGCTTGTTTTTGCTGATACATTATATTATCAGCTCTTGCGATAAGCGATTCTAAAGTATCCTCCTTTTCCCATTCGCTGATCCCCCAAGCAAAATTAGGAAATCTTTCATGCACACGGCCAATAACCTTTTCGGCCTCTAACAAGGTGGTGTTTGGAAGAAAAAGAATAAATTCATCTCCTCCGCATCTCGCCAGAAGGTCGTAAGGACGGATACAAGCTAGAATAGTCTGGGCGAATGTTCTTAAAAAGAAATCGCCCGCCTTATGTCCCTGCTTATCATTGATAAGTTTCAAATTATCCAAATCAATGAATATCAAGGACAAAAGTTGACCTTCTCTTTGTGTTCGAGCCAATTCGCGGTTGGCGGCCCGGAAAAAAGTTTTCCGAGTCAGTGCTCCCGTTAACTCGTCTTTTGTTTCAACGAGTTCCGGGTTTTTGAACGCTAACCAAACAGCCCTTAATCTTGCGATCACTTTTTCACCTCCTTATTTATAGTAGTAAGAGCAGAAATCTGCCCTCCGGTCTACCTGCAAGCGCTATGAAATTAAAACAAGAGTTTTAATCCATAACCTAAGGCACTAAGTTTTAAGGAGGGATCACTTAGAATCCATCCCCGAGCACATAACAAAGTTATCTGCTCAGTTAAGCCACTCGCAGATAGGCCGGAAGGCAAAAATTGACTTTTTCAAAGAATAATATATTATAACAAATTGAATGGAATTGTCAAGATTAAATAATGTTTTGATTGTTAGTATTACCCCCTATTTCTTAAAGAGAGGCAATTTTTGGTTTGCCCCGTAATACAACTTCCAGTGTTCTTAGAACAAAAACGCCAAAGGCGCTGGAAGTTGATATACGGGGTTTGAGAAAAATACATTATGAATACTCTTCAAAAATTATTAATAGTCAGCATTACTCCTTATTTTCTTGAAAAGGATAATCTTTGGTTTGAACAGAATATAAAACAGATTTTGGAGGCCAGAAAAACCCAAACTTTTTTTGAAGATAATACTTTCTATTTAACTAAGAATCAAAATTACAACTTTTCTCAATTTTTAAGAAAATTAGATGAAATGGGTTATGAAAAAGTGCTTCGGGTTTCAGAGCCTGGGGAATTTTCCCAGAGAGGCGGAATTATTGATGTTTTTCCGATAAACTCAAATTTTGCCTTACGTTTTGAATTTTTAGGAAATAGAGTTGAAAGTATTGAAAGATTACCAGTTGAAATTGAGGACGAAAAAACAGCCAAAGAAATTTTAAAAAAGAAATTAAAATCTCAAAAATTATTCTCCGATTTAAAAGGATTAAAACAAGGGGATTATTTAGTCCATTTAGACCACGGCATTGGAATTTACAATCAACAATTAACAATTAACCCCGAAGGAAAGCCTTCGGCTTCCTACGGGGCAGGCAATCAACAATATTATCAGCTCGAATATGCAGCTGGCGATAAACTTTATGTACCGTTTGGTTTAGAAAGAAAACTTTCCAGATACATTGGATTTGTTGAGCCAAAAATTTCCAGATTAGGCTCTTCGCTCTGGCAAAGAACAAAGAGAAAAGTTAAAGAAGAGACGGAAAAAATAGCCAGAGAACTCTTAGAAATTTATGCAAAAAGGGAGATTACCACTCGGCCTCCTTATTTGCCAGAGGATGAAATGGATTCAAAATTGGCTTCCAGTTTTCAATATGAGGAAACTCCAGATCAAATTGAGACAATTGAAGATATTAAAAAAGATTTAGAAAATGATCGGCCAATGGATAGGATTGTCTGCGGTGACGTTGGTTTTGGAAAAACCGAAGTTGCCTTAAGGGCGATGATAAAGGCAGTAAAATCAGGTTATCAAACAGCGATGATTTGTCCGACTACTATTTTGGCCAATCAGCATTTTCAGAATTTTCGGGAAAGACTTAAAAATTTGCCAATTAAAGCTGCCATGCTTTCGAGGTTACAATCAAAGAGAGAACAAAAGGAAATCGTGGAAAGCTCAAAAATAGGGAAAATAGATGTTGTTATCGGCACTCATCGAATTTTATCAAAAGATGTTGAATTTAAAAACTTGGGATTATTAATCATTGATGATGAGCAGAGATTTGGAGTTGGGCAAAAAGAAAAATTAAAAAAAATAAGAGCTTCTCTTGATGTTTTATCTCTTTCAGCAACTCCAATTCCCAGAACTCTTTATTTAGCTTTATCCTCTTTAAAAAGTATTAGTTTAATTCAAACTCCGCCGGTTGGCAGATTGCCCATTAAAACTTTTATTTTACCTTTTAAAGAAAAGATGATTAAAGAAGCGATCGAAAATGAATTAAAAAGAGATGGCCAAGTTTATTATTTACATAATCGAGTTGAAACAATTGAAACAGCAAAGAAATTCCTCGAATGTTCAATGTGTCACTTTGAACAAAAAGTAAAATTCGGCATTGCTCATGGCCGGTTAAAAGAAAAAGAATTAGTGAAAGTAATGAGTGATTTTCAAAACAGAAAAATTGATGTCTTGATTGCTACAACGATTATTGAAAATGGCCTGGATTTGCCAAATGTTAATACTTTGATTGTCGCTGATTCAACTAGATTAGGTTTAGCCGAAGCATATCAAATTCGGGGCAGAATTGGTCGTTCTCACATCCAAGCCTTTGCCTATTTTCTTTACGGGAGTCATCTTTCAGAAAAGGCAAAAATGAGATTAGATGCTTTAAAAGAGGCTGAAGAATTGGGTTCTGGTTACAAAATCGCCTTAAAAGATTTAGAAATCCGCGGTGCTGGAAATATCTTGGGGAAAGAACAATCAGGGAATATAAATCAAGTTGGATTAAATCTCTATTGCCAGATGCTATCTGAAGCAATTGAGAAGGCGAAGAGGACTTCGTCCTCTTCTTCACCTTCGCTTCCTTCGGAAACTCGGTAAATGAAAAGGGACGTGACATAAAAATGTACACGTCCCTATTTTCTTTCATTATTAAATAACCAGATGAAACTTTAATACCAGTCTACATTTATTCGATTCCCGCATTTTGGGCATGGAAACAAAGCACGAACACAATACCCTACCCCTAGCGGCACTACCTCTATTTCACTTTCTCTGGGTATATCAACATAACCAGAATATCTACATTTACTACAATAAGCTAGGTGTGAGGATACTTCCCCTTTGTTCATCTGTTCTTTTATGTATCGGGCCAAATTTTCTTTGGTCTCTTTCGCTATACTTCCTGCCCGCAGGAAACCACATCTAGGACAGGGATCGGCTTGATCGCTAATTTTCGCTTCACATTCTGGACACGTAACTAACATTTCTTTCTCCTTTCTTTAGTTTTGGAGTACAATTCCCTCCACTTAAAAGATAAAATATTTAATCAAAAAAGTCAAATATTTTTAAATTTTTAAAAATTAAGGTATATTTATTAAAATGACTGAAGAAATAAAAACTATTTCTATCCAAGATAAAAATTATCCGAAACTTTTGAAAGGAATAAAAGATGTGCCAAAAGTTCTTTATTATCGAGGAGAAATCTTTTCCGAGGAAAATTGTTTCGCTGTCGTCGGCACGCGTCGCTGTTCAGATTATGGGAAGCAGGTGGCCTTGGAAATTACTGGAGATTTGGCTGAAGCTGGTTTGATAATTGTTTCGGGATTGGCTCCGGGGATTGATACTTTCGCTCACACAGCAACGGTTGAAAGAAATAAAAGAACGATTGCAGTTTTGGGCACCGGCCTTGATGAAAAAACTATTTATCCTCAATCCAATTTGAAATTGGCTCAAAAAATTTTAGAAACTGGCGGCTGTTTAATTTCAGAATATCCACCTGGAACCCCGGGCTCTCAATTTTCTTTTCCTCAAAGAAATCGAATCATTTCAGGCTTATCTTTGGGAGTTCTGGTGATTGAAGCAAAACAAAAATCCGGAGCCTTAATCACTGCCGAATGGGCGAAAAAACAGCGAAGATTAATTTTCGCTGTTCCCGGCCCAATTCATTCTTCAAATTCCAAGGGGTGTCATTATTTAATCAAGCAGGGCGCGAAATTAGTTGAATCAGCTAATGATATTTTAAAAGAATTAAACATTCCCCAAATTACGAGCCCCGGCGACGTAATAAAGGGGGGAAGTAAAGAAGAACAATTGATTTTAGAAGCGCTGGAAGAAGAAACTTTAGATATTGATAAAATTATTGAGAAAACGAAGTTACCAGCTCAAAGAGTTGCCAGCACTCTTGCCATTTTGGAAATAAAAGGCAAAGTAAGAAATTTGGGGGGAAACATATACGCGCTATCACGCTAATCTGGGCGATGAAGTTTGCCCCTTCGGGTTTCCCTTCATCTTCACCTTCATTTTTACTTCGTAAAAACTCGGTATGCAATTAGTCATCGTTGAAAGCCCTACAAAAGGGAATACTATCAAAAGGTTTTTAGGACCCGGTTACAAGGTTTTGTCTTCTTATGGTCATATACGGGATTTGCCGGAAGATGAGTTTGGCGTTGAGGTTGAAAATGATTTTAGGCCAAAATATATTATTATTCCAAGGGCCAGAAAAACTATTCAGTTTTTAAAAAAAGAGGCAGAAAAAGCTGAACTTGTGATTTTAAGCACGGACCCTGACCGTGAAGGAGAAGCCATCGCGTATCATTTAGCCTATGCCCTAAATCTAAATGGCGCAAAACCTTATCAGAGAATTGTTTTTCATGAAATCACAAAATCGGCTATTGAAGAAGCTTTTAAAAATCCAAGAAAAATCGATCTGAATTTGGTTGACGCCCAGCAGGCGAGAAGAATTTTAGATAGAATTGTAGGTTATAAATTATCTCCTTTTTTATGGAAAAAAGTAGCTAGAGGATTATCGGCCGGAAGAGTCCAATCAGTGGCAGTAAGGTTGGTGGTGGAACGCGAGAGAGAAATAGAAAATTTTGTCCCACAAGAATATTGGACAATCACCGTCCAACTTCAAAAATGTAACGAGGAAAGAGCTCGTTACATTGAGGCTTTATTAGTAAAAAAGGGAGGCGAAACCATTCCGAAATTGGGAATTAAAACGAAAGAAGAAGCGGATAAAATTGTTAAGGATTTAAAAGAAGCTGAATATAGAGTAATAAATATTGAGAAAAAAGAAGTAAAAAGAAATCCCCTACCACCTTTTACTACTAGCACCTTACAACAAGAGGCCTGGCAGAGATTTAAATTTCCGGCAAAGTTTACAATGCAGATTGCCCAGCAACTTTACGAAAGAGGCCTGACGACCTATCATCGAACGGATTCTTTGAATCTTTCCGATTTGTCTCTTTTTGCTGCAAAAAAATTTATTATTGGAAATTATGGTAAAGAATATTGGGCTGGATTTTTAAGAAAATATAAAGCTAAAGGCAGAGTTCAAGAAGCTCACGAAGCAATAAGGCCGACTTATCCAGATAGAACTCCGGAGAAATTAAAATTAGATATTCAACAGTCAAAGCTCTATGATTTAATTTGGCGGAGATTTATTGCTTGCCAGATGGCTCAAGCCAGCTTTGATTCTACAACTGTTGACGTTTTAGCTACAAACTACAAACTACAAACTACAAACTACACATTTAGAGCCACTGGACAAGTTTTAAAACTTGATGGATTTCTGAAAGTATATCCTCTAAAATTTGAAGAAACCGAACTTCCGCCTTTAGAAAAAGAGGAAATTTTAGAGCTTATCAAACTAATCCCCTCTCAGCATTTCACTCAACCTAAGCCAAGATATACTGAAGCTACTTTAATTAAGGCCCTTGAAGAAAATGGAATTGGTAGACCCTCAACCTATGCACCAATTTTGGCAACAATTCAGGAGAGAAATTATGTCGAAAAAGATGAGCAAAGACGATTTAAACCGACTGAAATAGGAATGGTTGTTAATGATCTTTTAGTAAACCACTTCCCAAAAATTGTTGATATTAAATTTACCGCTGAAATGGAAGAAGATTTAGATGAAATTGCCGAAGGTCAAAGAAAATGGGTTCTGGTCATTAGAGAATTTTATACACCATTTGAAGAAAATTTAGAACAAAAATACAAAGAGGTTTCCAAGAAAGATATTACCGAAAAACCAACCGAAAAAATCTGTCCGAAATGCGGAGCTCCTTTGTTAATTCGACTTGGTAAATACGGCAAATTCTATGCCTGTTCTAAATTTCCAAAATGTAGATATACCGAATCATTAGAAGAAAATACCTTAGGAATTAAATGCCCGAAATGTAAAAAAGGAGAAATTGTTGAAAAGAGAACTAAAAAAAGAAAAATTTTTTACGGCTGTTCAAGTTGGCCGAAATGCGATTTTGCTTTATGGGATAAACCCACTGGCAAGAAATGTCCAAAATGCAAGTCACTTTTAGTTGAAACAAAACGTAAACCCCGATACCATCCGCCTTCGGCGGAGCTACGGGGCAGGCAAATAAAATGTTCAAATAAAGACTGCAATTTTGAATTGAAAAAAGAATGATAATTTGGTAAGATAAAATACAAGCCGCGGTGCTGGAATTGGTTTACAGAATGGTCTCAAAAACCATTGGGCCGTAAGGTCCGTGTGGGTTCAAGTCCCACCCGCGGCACATCAGAAAAATCCGCGAATGCGGATTTTTTCATTTCAATTAAATGTTTAATCTTCCACTTTAAACATTGAGTTTTACTAAATTCTCAAGCAAACAAGCAACAGTCATTGGGCCAACGCCGCCAGGAACCGGGGTAATGTAGCTTGCTTTTTGGGCAACACTTTTAAAATCAACATCGCCCACCAGTTTCCCCTTTTTGACGCTACAGCCGGCATCAATTACTACCAATCCTTTTTTAATCACGTTTCCCTTAATCAAATTTGGTTTGCCAACTCCGGAAATTAAAATGTCAGCTTTTTTAGTAAAAGAGAGAGCATCTTTAGTAAATTCATTCAAAACTGAAAGGGTGGCTTTTTCTTTCAAAAGTTTGATGGCCAAGGGGAAACCAACCAATCTGCCAACCCCCACAATAACAACATTTTTCCCGATTAACCCAATTTTGTAGTTTTTCAAAAGGCGCAAAATTCCATCAACGGTGGGGGGTAAAATCTTAAGGGTTCCTTGATAAAATTTACCTAAACTTTTTTCAGACAAAACATCGATATCCTTTTCTTCAGGAATTAAATTTAAAAATGGGGCCCAGCCGAAGACTGGGAGGGTGGTGGGCGGGTTGTAGTCTTCAGGAAGAAATTTTTTAGGTAAAGGTAGTTGAATAATTATTCCTGAATTAGCCAAATTTCTAACAATTTTTTTGATTTCCTTTTTTAATTTCGGAGCGCTGACTTTTGCTGGAAATTTAAACAATTTAAAATTAATGCCTGTCTCTTCACAGGCTTTTTTCTTTTGATTAATAAAAATTTGGGAAACCGGATTTTCGCCAACTTGAATTACAGCTAAAGTTAATTTTAATTTTCTCTTTTTGATCTCTCCTTTAATGTTTCCTAAAATTTTCTCTGATAACTTTTTTCCATCAAGAAGTTTCACCCCGTTAGAAGTCTGTCTTATATAGCACGGGGCTAATTTCGAACAGACTCTTTTGCTTTTAGTTATACCCCGTTATTGCCAAGCCGAAAAATTTTTGTAAAAATTTTTCTGACCAGGACTTCTAACGGGGTTTCATGGTATAGGAAATCTTTTACAGAGTTTTTTGACAGGGGCCCGCCGAAGCGGGAGGGCGGAGGGCGGGTTGTAGTCTTTTTTAATTTATTATGGAATAGGGTATCTCTGACAGAACCTTCTAACCTCCTTTTTAACTTGAGGGTATGATTTTGGGTTAGAAACAACTTCATTAATCCAGAAGGTAATCTTTTTCATTTCTTTTTCTTTCATTCCCCGAGTGGTTAAGGCCGGAGTGCCAAGTCGAATTCCTGAGGGATCATAAGGAGGCCGAGGGTCGTAAGGAATGGTATTTTTATTAACAACGATGCCGGCTTTTTCAAGAAGTTCCTGCGCTCGCTTACCGCTCACCCCTTTATTAGTGAGGTCCACTAAAACTAAATGATTATCAGTCCCACCAGAGATTAAATTAAAACCATATTTTTTCAATTCTTCAGCTAAAGCTTTGGTATTTTTTACAATTTGAGCTGCGTATTTTTTAAACTTGGGAGATAGAGCTTCTTTCAAGGCTACGCCGATTGCGCAAATGGTATGTTCGTGAGGTCCCCCTTGCAGTCCTGGAAAAACCTTTCGAAAGATTTCCTTTTCTAACTCTTTTTTACATATAATAATTGCTCCTCGGGGACCTCTTAAAGTTTTATGAGTAGTAGTCATTACTACATCAGCCCAGGGAAAAGGGCTTGGATGAACTCCACCAATAATTAAACCAGTAATATGAGAGGTGTCAGCCAAAAGATAAGCCCCAACGCTTTTGGCAATTTGGCTGAATTTCTTAAAATCGATTTTTCTTGGATAAGCAGTGAAGCCACAAATAATTAATTTTGGTTTTTCTTTTTTAGCTATTTTTTCAATTTCTTTGTAATCTAACAACCCATCTTTATTTAGAAAATAATTAACGACTTTAAAATCTTGGCCAGAAAGAGAAGGTCTTGCCCCGTGAGTTAAGTGCCCTCCGTGGGAGAGAGGTAAACTCATAATTTTTTCACCTGGTTTCAAAAGTCCACGTAGCACAGCATAATTTGCTGGACTCCCAGAATAAGGCTGAACATTGACTGCCCATTTTCTGGAATCTAAACCAAAAATTTTTCTTACTCTTTCTTCAACCAAGGTTTCCAATTTATCAATAAATTCCTGGCCGGCATAATATCTTTTATAAGGCCTTCCTTCGGCATATTTCGCCACAAAAATTGAACTTAAAGCCTCTCGAACTGCTCTTGAGGGATAATTTTCCGAGGCAATTAAATTGAGCGTCTCTGCCTGACGCCTTTCTTCTTTTTTAATTAATTTTGCAATTTGTGAATCGATTTTTTCTACAAACATACCCCGTAGTGAAATTTCAAATAAAATTTCTTCGAAATTTTTATTTGCCCCGTAGGGGCTTTTGAAATTCTACTACGGGGCATATCTATATTTTAAGATTAGCATTAACTTTTATTTTTTGCCAATTTTTTGTTGCTTCTTTCTGATGAAAATAGGCGGTGGCCGCCACCATTGCGGCATTATCGGTGCAGAAAATCTTCGGCGGCACCAAAAAATTCATTGTTAATTGTTGATTGTTAATTGTTGATTGGAATTGTTTTCTTAATTCATTGTTAGCGACAACGCCACCACCGAGAATTATTGATTTTACTTTAAAATCTTTGGCAGCCCGCAAGGTTTTATGAATTAAAACATCAATAATTGCCTGTTGAACCTCGTGGCAAATCTCTCTTTTTTGTCTAATTGTTAACTGTTTATTGTTAATTGTCAATTGTTTAACCAAATACAAAACTGCGGTTTTTAATCCAGAAAAGCTGAAATCATAATTTTTCTGATAAATCATTGGCCGAGGCAGTTTAGTTTTTAGTTTATAGTTTTTAGTTTTTAGTTTTGCCGCTTCAGCGGCAACGATGGGTCCTCCTGGATAACCTAATCCTAAAATTCTGGCTACCTTATCAAAACACTCTCCAGCCGCATCATCGCGCGTTTCGCCTATTAACTTATACTGTCTAATGCCTCTCATTAAAATCAATTGGGTATGCCCACCGCTAACAACGAGAGAAACTGCCGGGAAAAAATTTTTAATTTTTAATTTTTCATTTTTAATTTCTTCGCCAATAAAATTAGCCAATATATGTGCCTCAATGTGATTCACTGGAATCATTTGTAGTTCCAAATCTTCTGCTAATTTTTTGGCGAAGTTAACTCCCTGCCATAAACAAGGTTCCAATCCCGGCCCAACTGTAACCCCAATTAGATCTATTTGCTTGCCCTGAATTTTTCGAAGGGCTTTTTTAAAAACAATTGATAGATTTTTTTGATGCTCTCTTTTTGCCAAGGAAGGATAAACGCCCCCATATTTGGCATGTAACTTCACCTGCGACGAAATAATATTTGAGAGGATTTCAAAATTTATCCCTTTTGTTTCGGATTTCGGATTTCGGATTTCGGATTTTAATATTGCTATACAGGTGTCGTCGCAGGATGTATCAATACCAAGAATTATCATGGTCGTAAAATTTTTGGCGGGGAAACTGTTAAATCTAAGACTGTTGAGGGTTTACTTTTTTGCAAATTTCCAGCATCAATTACTAAATCTGGCTGATATTTTTGGTTTTGAAATTGATTTATAACTTCTTTAATTTTTATTGAAGGAGGTTTACCAGAGATATTTGCTGAAGTTCCGGTTAAAGGAGAATTAATAATCATTAATAATTGATTAATAATCTCATAATTGGGGATTCTTAATCCAATAGTTTTTGTTCTACTAAATAAAATTTTGGGAAGTTTATTTTTTCTTTTTAAAACTACTGTTATCTTTCCCGGCCAAACTTTCTTTAAAAATTTTTCTTGCTTTTTATTGATAAAGGCGAGCTTTTTAGCCATTTTAATGTCTTTAACAAAAATTGGAATCGGTTTTTTAGCTTTGCGCCTTTTTATTTTTAAAAGTCTCTTAACTGCTTCTTCATTTCTAGCATCACAAATTAAACCATAAACAGTGTCAGTGGGGCAGACTATAACTTCGCCTTCTTTAATTGATTTTGCTGCTATTTTAACTATTTTTTGAAAATTTTTCTGATTTATTTTTAGGATTTGCATTTTCAGGTATTTAACTTACTTCCTCTGAAATTCTTTCTTTTATTTTTTCAATTCCCAATCTAAGTAATGGTAATAGAATCATTAAAGAAATTACCATAACAAGAATTGAAATTAAATAAAGAGTTCTAATTTCTGCCTGGAATATTTGAGACAAAAACAAAGCACTTACCACTCCTACATTTTGAACCATCCAAAAGAGTGCAGTTAAAAACTCAAGATTATTTTTGGTAGATACATCTCCTACTAAAGCATAACTAATGGGCCTCATAAGACTTATATTCAAAGCAAGTAAAATAACTCCGGCTATTAAGAAAATTGAAATATTTGAAAAATATAAAGAAATAAGTCCTATTATAACCAGAGCATAAGAAAGAATAATCATCTTTCCCCTTCCCATGATATCTGATAATCTTCCCAAAAAATAAGAAAAAAAGATCGGCGAAATATAGAACAGAGAAGATAAAACCCCAATAAAAGAAACGCCAAGGATGTTTTTAATTTCAATTGGGATAACTCCAATTGTTAAACCATATGTAAACTGCAAAGCAAACCAGAAAGTTGATAACCGCAATGCTGTTTTACTTAAAATCGATTTTTTAATTAACTTAAATCGGTTTATCTTTTCTTCTACTTTCAAATCCTTTATTTTAGAAATAACCAAAAGACCAATAATTGGAAAAATAGAAAAAATTAAAAATGGAATTTTAAACAAAAATTTTCCAATAAGAACTCCTAAAATTAAAACTCCTAAAGCCGAACCTAAAGACTGCAATGAGCTAAAAAATCCAGCATTTGCACCGTAAGATTTTTCATCACTTGCTCTTATTAGATAACTATTCTGACCTGTCCACAAAAAAGAGGCGGCAATTCCTAAAAGAGCTGAAGCAAAATAAATTAAAAAAATCGATTTTGTTAAGAGAGAAAGAATAAAAAGAGAGTAAAACAGAGAGCCCAAAATCATGCATTTTTTAGCTCCGTACTTTGAAACAAGGATAGCTGATAAAGGATCAAATAAAGTAAAAAATAGATAAATTAGAATTAGAGAACGAAAGCCGACTTTAAATAATTCTGCCTCAGAAAAATAAGTAGTTACATATTGCTGAACTCCATTAAATCCAAAAAACATCAATAAAAAAGCTAAACTTAATATCTTTATTTCTCTTGAAACAAAAAATTTCATATTGATTTATTTTATCTTAATTTTTAAGAAATAAAAATGGCTGGAGAGAGTTTAACTCTCCAGCCCACAATATGTCTTTCTCTATCTTCTCTACCTAAACTGTGCTAATTCCCAACCCTTCTTGGTTTTAACCCAGGAATAAGGCCTGGCGCGGGAGGGCACATAGACAGCTGTGCCGAGCATCCTGTCGCTGGTGACAATTACCGCGTACTGGAAGGCAACAAGTTCAGTCTCGCCATACCGTGAAAGGATCTGCGAAACATCTTCCACCACGGGCTCCAGGGTCTCTACAAAAAAGGGAGCATACATCTTAGCCTGCTCAATAGTGAAGGGCGGCTTTCCTTTTTTTGCCTCGATCTCAGCCAACCTTCTTTGAGCATCCTCGACATAGGCCTCAATCGCTGTTTTAGGATCGTGGCGGAGTCGAACGAGTAGGTTACCGAGAGCCACACTATCAGCAGACCTTGCTCCGGTGGTATTAGCCATCTTCTTAATTATTTGACCGCCTACATAGACTGGTTCAAGGTCAATAAAGATGAAACCATGTCCATACTGAGCGCCCGGGAAAGGACTACTGGTAGTTGGTGGAAGTATGGGTTCATCGCCACTCGGTAAGGTTACCATAGTCCTCCATCTTGTGGGAGCGCCGCCGACCTCATAGATGATGTGGTGGATTGTCATCTCCTCAAACTCTTCCTGGCTTACCTGGATTCCTTTCAGTTCCAACATATTCTTCAAACCAGAAAGAGGATCATGGTCTGAGCGATAGTCGAAGTATATCCTTGGCCGGTCAGGACTTTTCAGTGCCTCTCCGAGGTGTCTTACTTTTACCCCGTTAAGAGGAATGCCTCCTAACATGAGAAAACGCCAAATGTTGAACCAAAGGGTCATACCGTTGCTCATACCACCATACAGATAGACCCATGACTGTGCTCTCTTTTTCCAGTCTTCGACAATCTCTTCTGGTGTCTGGTTACTGTAAGCTAGCGGTAATTCGCTAGGCGTTACATAGATGCCGTCCATTGAGAAAGCACGGAGCGTGTCGGCAAGTCGGGTCTCCTCTTCTTCTCTGGAATAAGGCCGACCCACACCGCCTAAGCCCAAGGTTTCCTTTCGATTGAGAAGATCTGGTATGACTTGTTCAATTCTTGCCATTTCTTTACCTCCTTTTGGTTTTTTATTTTCTCCACAGGCATTTAGCCTCCCGTAGCCTCCCTGTAACCACCCAAATTATTTCATCTCATGCTCTCATCTCCTATTCATTTATTAAAAATTGGAGGATTTTATCCTCCAATTGAACTATATTATTAGTTTAATGATTAAAAGATTCTTGTCAAGTAGATTTTTTAATTCCTTTAAATTCGGTGTATAAAGTTGTGTTGTCTTCAATGTTTTCAGAAACAACTGAATTGGGACCAATTATACAATTTGAACCGATTAATTTTCCGGGCATTAGAGAGCAATGAATCCCTGTTTTAGTACGCTCTCCCATAATACAACCTAAAGAATCTAAACCTGTTCCAATTTTTTCACCTTTGACAGTCGCTGAACATTCGTTCATCTCCATCCTTCGCTGCGCTCGGATAACTGATTTTATTTCTCCGCGGTCAATTCGCACATTGGCGGTAATAGTTCCGGCTCCTAATCTGCAACCCCGGCCAAAAATTGAATCGCCAAAATAACCTGAGTGGCAATGAATATCCTCTTGAAAAATTGAACGAGTCACTTCTGAAAAAGCTCCAATTAAAACATTGTTTTCCAAATTTGTATACTCTCTAATTAAAGAGTTGTTTCCAATGATGCAGTTATCTCCAATATAACAAGGTCCTTTAATTACCGCTCCCTCATAAATTTTGCTATTTTCGCCGATGTAGACGTTCCCCTCAATTGTGACATTTTTTGAAATTCGGGCTGATTTTTTAATTTCTGTTCTTAAAAATTTATCCATTAGTAATTTATTCGTTCTGAATAAGTCCCAAGGGTATTTTAAAGAAGGAATCTCCATCTCTGTGATAACTATGCGAACATCATTTTCTTTCATATATAAGCTCAGGGCATCTTCAAAAGCATATTGATGTTCGGGAACTCGTTTATAATAATCCAAAAAGTTTTTAGGTAAAAGATAAGTTCCAATTACTCTAATATCCGATGGTTCTTTTCCTTTTTCTGGTTTTTCAATAATATTTTTTACTTTATCACCGTCCAAATCAGCAATTCCAAAAAGCCAAGGTTTATCTGTTTGGATTCCGAATAAAACAAGGCTAACACCAGATGATTTTTGTTTTCCAAACAAAAATTCTGCGTATCTTCCACCGTCAATTCTTTCAGCATTCGAAACAAAAGATTGTTCTTTTAAAAATTCTTTTGCTTGGAAAATGGCATCTCCCATTCCTTTTGGCGTTTCTTGGATAACATAATGAGTATTTAATCCTAAATTATAATTTTTAAGTTCCTCTTCTATATCCCTTTTTGGGCCTTGAACAATAATTAAATCATTTATACCTACCCGCTTTAAGCCTTCAATTGTGTGCCAAATTAAAGGTCTGCCCATAATTTTCAAAAGGGATTTATGACTTTGATTCAATGGCCAAAAACGGGAAGATTCCCCGGCTGCTAAAATTACCGCCTGCATAAAATTAAATTAATTTAATTAAAGTGTTAATTACTTTTTTGGAATCGTAAACTACGGGTCCTGATTTTATTAAAAGGTTTTTGCCAATAAATTTCTTTTCGCTTAAATCTTTATCAATTTTGACTAAATCCGAAATTAGAGGTTCTTGTTTTTTATATTCTTTAATCCTTTTCTTATCAGGAATTTCGTTATTATAAAGTACGAAGTCAAGGTGACAACCCAGATATTTTTCAACCTCATTTGTAAAATCTAAAACGGAAAAGTTATTTGTTTCGCCAAGCTTGGTCATTGCGTTGCAAATGAAAACCTTCTTTGTTTTTGTTCTTTTTAAAGCCTCCGTCATTCCTTCTGGTAAAAGGCAGGGAATAGTACTTGAATAAAGATCACCTGGTCCAAGAGTAATTAAATCTGCTTCAATTACCGCTTTTTTTGTTTCTGGAAAAATTTTTCCTTTTGGCTTTAAATAAACTTTTTTAATCTTTAATTTTGGATTATGTTTTTGGGGGACATCGATTTCATCTTCACCTTCAATAATTTTTCCATTTTCCAATTTGGCTATTAATTGAACCTTGTCTATTGTTGCTGGCAAGGCTTGGTATTCTTTTTTCAATTCCATAAAATCATGAACGATT
>Ga0210057_1004361_pt1 | contig 18905 bp, 15 predicted proteins | sample CryGeyCG2114_010_2_FD_183968 | JGI IMG/M metagenome (GOLD analysis project Ga0210057, IMG submission 183968) | Groundwater microbial communities from aquifer - Crystal Geyser CG10_big_fil_rev_8/21/14_0.10 (SPAdes) (version 2) | ecosystem: Environmental > Aquatic > Deep subsurface > Groundwater ...
TTATGGATGACGGTCAGATAAAATCAAAAAAGCATAAAGCCTTAATGATTAATAGCCAGTGTTTCTCAAGGAAGGATTTAGGATTATTGCAAAAAGTTTTGCTTAAAAATTTTCAGATAGAGACCACGTTAAAAAAAGATAAGCAAGGATTCAGAATTTATCTTTTAAGTAAAACTATTCAAAATTTTTTAGCAGTAATTCATTCATATGTAATTCCTTCTATGGGATATAAAATAGGTAGGATTAACACATTTGCCTAAAAGGTAACGGAGGCGCTTAAAGGTCGGCTAGCTCCGGATGGAAATCGGAGTGGTCGTGTAAAGGCACAAGCCGGCTTTACTGCGAGAGGGATATCTCGAGCAGTTGGGAAACCAGAACTTAGTGAACCGACCATGGTTAGTAGAACCGTGGAAGATCACCAGATAAAAGTTACCCCGGGGATAGGCTCTGTAATAAGAGCTGTTGTCCAACCTATCCGTAAGGATAGGAATGTACGGCTTATAACGGTGAAGCTAGAATTGGTCTTCTCGAAATTATTCGAGTTTTGAATTCTAGTAATACCGTGGGAAGTCGGAAGGAATTTGTTCAGATGTATGATTGCTTTATCAAAAGAGCAAAAATCTATCCTCTTTGGAACCATCCTTGGAGATGGGTTTTTGCAAAAGACTGGTGAAAAGAACGCCAGATTGCGTTTAGAGCATGGGTGGGAGCAAAAAGAGTATTTGTTTTGGAAAATAGAGAAACTTTCCTCTCTTTTCCAGGGAAAAGCAAAATATCTTGAAAGGATCCATCCAATCTCCAAACAAAAATACAAGTATTGGCGTCATCAGTCCCAGTCAACACCATATTTGGGGAAGCTTAGAAAGATTTTCTATCCAGATGAAAAAAAAGAAATTCCAGAAGAATTAGAAAAATATGTTTCTCCACTTATGTTAGCAGTCTGGTACATGGATGATGGATATTACTACCAAAGAGATCGTTGCAGTTATCTCTATCTCGGAAACGTAAGCTTAAAAGAAGCTAAGATAGTATCTTCTGTGTTTCTGGGGGAGTTTAATATCGCAACCCAAGTCTTACAGAAAAAGAAAGGGTATGCAGTATATTTTTCTCCGAAAGAAGCACAAAAACTCAAAACAATAATTAAAGGTCATATTTTATCTCAATTTAACTACAAACTTCCTTCTTGACCCCGTAACGACTTGCTCATAATTGAGCGGGGTGGGGCGATGAGAATTACTCACACCCCCGCCAATACGCCGTCTCCACCGATATTTACTTAAAGAGAACTTTATTCTCTTTTCGACCTTCGTCCCGTTGCTACGGGACTCGGTGGATGAAGATATAGTCTAATCTTAAAAAGATTGAACAGGCTAGTAGGGCCCGCGAGTTCACATCAACGGCCCTGTTCGGCACCTTAACATATCGGGGTGCTACAGTAGTAATGCTGTATTTCGCTTAAGGCGAAACGAAAAAACTGACTTATAACGGTGAAATCCATATGTAAATATATGGATAATACCGTGGGAAGTTCCCACCCAAATTTGTTATGCAAAATTGTGGCGGGTAACCCCGTAGAGACTTGACTTTAATAGTCAGAGTCCTTCAAATTTATTGAGGGGCTAACACGTCAGCTCCATCGAGAATTCGGCAGGTGATGAGAACTTCGTTCTCATCTTGACCTTCGTCCCGCTATGCGGGACTCGGTGGAATAAGATATAGTCCGATCCTCCAAGTAATTGGAGAAAAATTATCGACAGCGATGTCGGCTAACATTGTGATTGGCCGCTTTCCAAGTAATTGGAATGATAAAATTCAGCTAATAACGGTGAAGCCCTAATTCTTTTACGAACGATAGTGAAGAAGAGATTTATCTCTTCGACTATGATAAAATAAAGGAATGGGTAATACCGTGGGAAGTCAAAGAAGTCTTACAAAACAACAAAGAGAGATTCTTATTGGAACATTACTCGGAGATGGATGCTTGGAGAAAAACGGAAGAAATGTCCGTTTGAGGATTGATCATGGATTAGGTCAGAAGGATTACATAGATTGGAAATTTAGGGAACTTGAGCATTTAGCTACAGATTCACCTAGATTGATCAAGGGGACAATGCATCCCAATACAGAAAAGAGGTATGAAAGATGGCATTTCTCTACATTTTCTCTTCCTGAGCTTAATACCTACTGGTACAAGTTCTATTCTAAGAGAAAGAAAAGAGTTCCAAAAGATATTCTCAAGTTGTTAAAATCACCATTGTCTTTGGCCATCTGGTTTATGGATGATGGATACAAGAGGAATGATTGCAATGCATTCAGGATAAGCACAGAGTGTTTTAACCTCAATGAACAGAAATTATTACAGAAATGCCTAGGAAGAAATTTCAGAATAAAGGTTAATCCTCATAGAAAAGGTAAATTCTGGAATCTATACATTCCTAGTGCGGAGGTAAGGACTTTCTCTAAAGTAGTGAAACCTTATATTATTCCTTCAATGAATTACAAGATTTCTTTGACCCCGTAACGACTGAGGATTTAATCCGAGATAGTGGGTACCTGATAATCAGGAACTTAAACCATTATCATACGCTGACCCCTATTAAATAGGGAGATGATATAGTCTATACTTCAAGTGATTGAAGAGTGATATGCATCACATCCTGGGGGTGGAGCAGCTCCCAAGGGTGAGATTTAGTCAAGCCCTAACCGACTAATAACGGTGAAGCCCTAATTCTTTTACCAAACGTTAGTGAAGGTAGAGAAGAAGAAATCTTCTTCGACTATGTTAAAATAAAAGAATGGGTAATACCGTGGGAAGTCGTCGCAGAGGCGACCCCGTAACGACTTCGTTTGCTCGATTAGATCGAGCACGGGATAGAAGTTAAAACCTTCTATAATACGTCGGTATCTCTAAGTAATTTAGGGATAAAGTTATAGTCTGTGCCATAAGAAATTATGGATAGCATGTTGGCTGTTCGCCAATTAAAGTGATACGTGAGCTGGGTGAGTGAAGTATGAGCCCAGTAAAAACTAGCTAATAACGGTGAAGCCCATTACTTTTTGTGATAAAATAAGATAATGGGTAATACCGTGGGAAGACAATTTAACATCTCACCACTTCAAAAAGAAGTAATTATTGGGTGTCTTTTAGGAGATGGAAGGTTAGAATGTCGATCAAAAGAAGGAAGTGCTAGATTGAGAATTCATCAAGGATGGAAACAAAAAGATCTCGTTTTCTGGAAATATAAAGCATTAAGGAACTTAGTTTCGTGCGCTCCGAGAAAAATAGTATGCTGGAAAAATCCCAAAAGCAACGAAGACTATTATTCCTGGTACTTTCACACAAAGACAATTCCAGAATTCAAAGAGCTTTATGAGATATTTTATCGATACGGAAGGAAAAGATTACCGCGGAATATTCCCGATTTGTTAACGCCATTGAGTTTAGCAGTTTGGGTTATGGATGACGGTTGCAATACCGGTGATTCGTTGATATTGAACACTCAGAACTATTCAATGTCAGAACACCAAAAATTACAGAGAGTTTTTCAAGAAAAGTTCGGTACATTCCCTACCGTAAATAAAGACAGAGATGAATTTCGATTAAGATTTAATCGAAAAGATGCCTCAGAATTGATTAAGATTATTACGGCAAACATTATTCCTTCAATGAGATATAAAATTGTCCCCGTAGAGACTGAGTCCGCAAGGACGAGGTAGTAGGTATAAACTACTACAACACGCTAGGTCGCTGTTAAGCGATAAGTTATAGTCCGTACTTGTAGCAATACAAGAGCAATATGTCAGACCGTCAATTTAGGCGGCATCCCGTAGTAATACGAGATGCAAAACCGACTAATATCGGTGAAATCCATAAAAACTTCAACCTGCGTTTATGGATAATACCGAGGCAACTTCAGTAATAACTGGAGAAGCCGTAGAGACTTCTCGCACAAGCGAGGGATGGAAGGCAAAATCTTTCATAATACGTCGGTCATCCAGAAAGAATACATTCTGGCTGGATGGTGATATAGTCCATACACTTAGTAATAAGTGAGAAATATGCGTGAGACAGGTTGGTCCCTATCTACCGCAGGCGTCGAGTCTTGAGGGGAGTTCTCCCTAGTAAGAAATTGCTACTTTACAGAGTAATCTGTAATGAAAATCCGACTAATAACGGTGGAACCTTCATTTACCGAGCCCGCAAAGCGGGCGAAGGTGGAGAAGAGGATAAAATCCTCTTTGACATTTATTTGGTTGCAGAGATTACGAGAATTTTGCGGTCCTCGCATCTCGTGATACAATATACTTGAGGACCAGATAATTAATAAGGCAATACCGTGGGAAGTCGCCGCAGAGGCGACCCCGTAACGACTTCTCCGACACGCGTCGGAGGGATATGAGCACAAAACTCGTATAATATGTCGGTGCCCCAATCCCGCAGAACGGGATGGGCAAAGATATAGTCTAAACCCGCAGAAATGCGAGGAGCATTTGACGAGAGGACCGGGAGGAACTGACCTCTGGTCTACCAGCTGTTCCGCCAGGAGCATCGCTGGGTAGCTAAGTCAGGAACTGATAAGTGCTGAAAGCATCTAAGCACGAAGCAGGCCCCAAGATTAAGACTCTTAGATTCCTCAGAGACTATGAGGTTGATAGGCTGCAAGTGTAAGTGTGGTAACACATTAAGCTGAGCAGTACTAATAAATCATTTTTGTTGCTTGACTAGCAATTAATGACTACAATACAAAAGGGCGTTGAGATGGTGGCTATGCTGGAGTTGTCCCACCCGTTCCCATATCGAACACGGAAGTGAAATACTCCAAGGCCGATGATAGTGCTATTGCGCGAAAGTAGGTAGCCGCCATCCCAGCGCCTTTTTGTTTCAGGGCGATGAAATAAATTTCATCTTCCGCCTCATTCCAAAATGGAATTTCGGCAAACAAAAACCCCGCTCTGGCGGGATTTTGTTTCAAAGTCAGATTTCAATTATTCGTCTTCCCCGCCCCAATCATCATCCTCTTCTTCTTTCTTCTCTTTGCCTTCTTCCTCTTCCTCTTCCTCTTCTATAGGAAGAATGTCAGCCTCTGGGTTTGCTTCGTCCTCAATTTGAGAAAGTGGGGAGACGTATAGTTTTTCCTCTAACATCGCAGTAGAAGTATTTTTTGTCTCGTGGTTCGACCTTTCCCGGTAGTAGAAATTGGACAAGTATTATTTTATTTTGCGAAGCAAGTCCAATTTTCACTACTGGGTTTTTTTAATGCTAATCTTAGTATATTTATCCAAAAACTCCTGTCAACCCCGTTAGAAGTGGAGTTTTGCACAAGGGGTATCGATAGGATTTGGAGAAGGAATTTTGAGAGAAGAAAACTTTGCTTTCTTCTTTACCTGCGCTTCCATAAAGAGCTTGGTTTATGATAGAATAGAGCAATGAAAATTCCTTTCCGAAAAAAGATTTCTCTTCTTCTTATTCTCTTAGTTCTTGTTTTTCTTCTTTTAAACTTGACAGGTTCTTATCTTAGCGTTAAGAACTTTTTCTATAATATTTCTTCTCCTTTGGAAGTCATCTTTTGGCAATGGGGAGAAGAGGTTTCTGGTTTTTTGGGCGTTTTCTCTAAGCAGAGCGCTTTGCTGGAAGAGGTAAAAGAGCTTTCCTTTAAAAACCAAGAGTTGCTTGGCGAAGTGGCTTTCTTAAGAGAATTAAAAAAAGAGAATGAGGTTTTAAGAGAGGCTTTGAATCTTGGTCTGGAGAAAGATTTCCAGCTTGAGATAGCAAGGGTTATTGCTAAAGACATATCTCAAGACTCCCTTTTAGTGGATAAAGGCAAGAAAGCCGGGCTTTTGAGTGGAATGCCTTTAATCTCTCCACAAAAAGTCTTGGTAGGAAGGATTAGTCAGGTTTATGAGGATTTTTCAGAGGTTATTCTTATTTCCCACAAAGATAGTTCTTTCGATGCCAAGCTTTCAGACAGAGAAGTATTCGGTTTAATAGAAGGTAGGGGAGCCTTTAAGGTTTATTTGGACCTTGTTTCGAAAGAAGAGCTAATTTCCGAGGGGGAGCTAGTAGTGACTACGGCTTTAGGCGGTATTTTCCCTCCTGGCATTCTGGTGGGCGAGGTGAAGAATGTTCGAAAAACAGATATAGATCCTTTTCAAACCGCTGAAATAGAGCCTCAATTTCAGGTCAAAAAGTTAGATTATCTCTTTATTATTACTAGCTTTTAAAAGATGGTAAAGAGAATCTTATTTCTTATTTTGGGTTTTTATTTTTTAGTCTTGTTCCAGAGCAGTTTTTTAATTTCTTTTAGTTATTTTGGTTTCCTTCCCAATTTAGTTTTGCTTTTGATAGTTCTCCTTAACTTCATTTCTTCTCTCTGGTTTGGCTTGACTTCAGCCTTTATTGGAGGCCTCTATTTGGATATATTTTCCCTGAGTCCTTTCTTCTTTTTCGGCTCATATACTTTAATAGCCTTGATTTTAGCTGTTTTGGTCCAGTTTGTTTTTCAAAGATATGTTCGATTTTCAGTTAGTAAGAAATAAAAATAACTACAAGGTCAAAGCCCCACTTAACCCAGATCTTGAGCCCCAGGAAGTGCTTTTAGATTCTTTGGCCCAAAAGAAAGAGGAAGAAATCGGGGTGTCTAGCCAAAAGTTAGAGGTTCCTCTCTTGAAAAGAATTCTCCAGGGATTTCTGGTTTTTTCTGGTTTGCTGATTTTTGGTCTTTTTTTAAAAACCTTCCAACTCCAGGTTTTAGAGGGAAAGATTTTTTCCATTCTAGCTCAGGAAAACAAGTTTATCGTCAACCAGATTCAAGCAGAAAGAGGGGTAATTTACGATAGGAATTTAGAGCAGATTGTCTTAAATCTGCCCAGTTTTGATTTAATAGTAGATAAGGAAAAATTAGCCCAAGGAGAAGAAAGAGAAAGAGTTTTCTGTCAGGTAGCAGATATTTTAGGTAGAGATTGTCTTTCTCTGGCAGAGGAGGTTGAGAATTCTTCGTTGAACCAGCAGGTCTTGGTAGAAGATATTCCCCACCAATCCCTCATTCTTTTGGAAGCTAGAATAAAAGACCTGCCTGGGTTTAAAGTTGTTAACAACACAATCCGAGATTACAAAGAAGGACCAGTTTTTTCTCATTTAATAGGCTACACCAGTAAAATCAAAGCTGAGGAGTGGGAGGAAAACCCAGATATTTACTCCATTGGTGATTATGTGGGCAGGACAGGCCTTGAGAACTTTTATGAGGATGTTTTAAGGAAGAACCCAGGAAAGCTCAGGATTGAAAGGGACGCTTTGGGAAATGTTATTTCAAAAGAAATTATTTCTCTGCCAGAATCAGGAAAAAGTTTAGTTTTGTGGCTGGATAAAGATTTGCAGAAGAAAGTAAAGGAAGTTCTGGAAGGAGTTTTAAACAGTCTTGGGACCAAAGAAGCGGCAGCTGTGGCTATTGACCCTCAGACAGGAGGAGTGCTGGCTTTAGTTTCTTTGCCTGATTTTGACAACAATTTGTTCCAAAAAGGAGCTGATCCAGAAGCGCTCCAAACTCTTTTAGAAGATCCTTTAGACTTAGAGCCTCTTTTTAACCGGGTGATTTCTGGAAGATATTTAACAGGTTCCACTATAAAGCCCTTAATTGCTTCAGCCGCTTTGGAAGAAAATATAATTTCACCAGAAAAGAGTCTGTATTGTACTGGGAGCATCCTGATTCGCAATCCCTGGGATGAAACCTCCTCTTCTACCAAAAAAGACTGGACCTCACATGGCTGGACTGACATGAGAAAGGCTATTGCTGAATCTTGCAATGTTTACTTTTATACAGTAGGTGGCGGATATGAAGACCAAGAAGGGCTGGGGCCAACCAGAATTAAAGAATACCTTGATTTATTTGGCTGGGAAGAAAAAAGCGGAATAGATTTGCCAGGAGAAGCTGCCGGCTTCGTTCCTGACAAAAAATGGAAAGAGGAAACTTTTCCTGAAGATCCTGGTTGGTGGGACGGGGATACTTACAATCTTGCCATCGGTCAGGGATTTTTGCAGATAAGTCCTTTGGAGGTTGTTTCCAGCTTTGTCGCCATAGCCAATGGGGGGAAGTTATTACAGCCCCAGGTTGTAAAAGCTATTGTTGACGAGAAGAAAGAAGTGATAGAAGAGATAGAGCCCCAAATAATTCGCCAATCTTTTATTGAGCCTGAATACTTAGAGATAGTCAGAGAGGGCATGAGGCAGGCAGTGACAGGTTATAACAGCCCTCAAGCCTCAGCTGTTGAGCTTAACTCTCTGCCGGTAAAAGTAGCTGCCAAAACCGGGACAGCAGAACTGGGCAAGGAGAGGTATCACAACTGGATTACTGTTTTTGCTCCTTACGAGGCGCCTAAGATTGTTTTAACCTTAATGATAGAAGACCTGAAGGGCATTCAGAGAGCAGCCATACCTGCTGCCAAAAGCATTCTCCAGTGGTATTTTAGCCAGCCAGAGAGTTTTGACGCTGATTAAAAAAAAGAGTAGAATTAAAACACTTATGGATGCTAGTAATAAGTTGAAAAAAGAAAGGTTGAGGAAGCTGGTAGCCATTCAAAAGTCAGGCCTCCTATCTTATCCTGCCAAGACCCAGAGAACTTATAAAACAGCAGAGGCTTTAAAGAGTTTTGCCAGTTTGGCTCGCTCCAAGAAAGAGTTAGTATTGGTGGGCCGCATCAGAGCCCAAAGGGTTCATGGAGGCTCTCTTTTTTTGGATTTAGAAGATGGAACAGGTAAAATCCAGGCTTTCTTGCGCAAGGACAAACTGGGAGAAAGAGGGTTTGGTTTCTTTTTGGACAATTTTGACATAGGAGACTTTGTTGAGATAAAGGGTGTCTTGTTCAAAACTAAAAAAGGAGAGAAAACAATAGAAGCAGATGGATTTAAGATGTTAGCGAAATCCCTTTTGCCCCTGCCTGAGAAGTGGAAAGGGCTTCAAGATGTTGAGGAAAGATTCAGAAAGAGATACCTGGATTTGATTTTTAATCCAGAGGCGAAAAAGAAGTTTAAGCTCCGTTCTCAGATTGTTGCAGAGCTCAGGGCTTTTTTGGAATCAGAGGATTTTCTGGAAGTGGAGACTCCTATTTTGCAGCCAATCTACGGAGGGGCTCGGGCCCTGCCTTTTAAGACTCATTTGAACGCTCTAGATATGGATTTGTATTTAAGAATATCTCCTGAGCTTTATTTAAAGAGACTTTTGGTAGGTGGCTTTGAAAAGGTCTATGAAATAGGCAAGTGTTTCCGAAACGAAGGGGTTGACCGGGCCCACAATCCAGACTTTACCATGCTTGAGTTTTACTGGGCTTATGCTGATTACAAAGAGATGATGCGCTTGACCGAGAAAATGTTTTCTTATTTGTTAAAGAAGATCTTTGGGGGGCTGGAAATAGAGTACGAAGGTAAGAAGATTAATTTTAAAACCCCCTTCAAAAGAGTAGAGTTTTATCAGTTACTGAAAAAATATACAAGAATTAATTTTGAAACCATAAACCAGCAGGCTTTGTTTAAAAAAGCTAAGGCTTTGGGAGTAAAAGTAGAAAAAGAAAGACCAAAGGCTGAAATTGCAGACGAGATTTTTAAAAAATTCTGCAGACCAAAGATTATATCTCCTACTTTTGTCATTCACCATCCTTTAGGTTTCCAGCCCTTAGCCAAGACTTTAGCCAAGGATCCCTTAAAACTCGCTAACTTCCAGCTTTTAGCAGGAGGAATAGAGTTGCTCAATGCTTTTTCTGAACTGAACGATCCTATAGAACAAAAAGTGAGGTTTTTAGAGCAAGAAAAGCTTCGCCAGAAAGGCTTGGGAGAAGCTCAGAGAATGGACAAAGATTACATTGAGGCTTTAGAATATGGCATGCCACCTGCAGCTGGCTTTGGCATGGGAATTGACAGGCTGACCGCTCTCTTGACAGATTCCCACAGCTTGCGGGAGGTTATTCTTTTCCCCACCATGAAACCAAAATCACATAACACATAACATGGAACAATTTTTGTTACGTGTTCCATGTTCCATGAACATATGTTAGATATTAAGTTAATTCGTCAAAATCCTAAATTAGTAAAAGATGGGATTAAGAAAAAAGGAACTAAGCCCGGCTTGGTTGATGAGATTTTGGAGTTGGATGAGAAAAAGAGAAAGGTTTTGCAGGAGATAGAAGGATTGAGGGCAGAGCAGAACAAATTAGGGAAAGGAGATATTAAGAAGGGAAAAGAAATAAAGGTTAAGATTAAAAAACTGGAGCCAGAACTGGAAAAGACCGATAAAGAATTAGTAGAGATGCTTTTGGCGTTGCCCAATCTTCCTTTAAAAGAGGTGCCTCTGGGGGGTGAAGAAGATAGTGTTGTCTTGCGAGAGGTTGGCAAGAGAACAAAGTTTGGCTTCAAACCCAAAGATTACTTGAGGATTGCCGAAAATCTTGATTTAATTGATATTGCCAAGGCAGCCAAGGTTGTCGGAACCAGGTTTGCTTATTTGAAGAGAGAAGCTGCTTTATTGGAATTAGCCTTGGTCAAGTTTGCTTTTGATAGTCTGGTAAAAGAGGGTTTTGTTCCTATTATCCCTCCTGTTATGCTAAAGTCAGAAACTGCCCGAGGCATGGGCTATCTTGAACAGGCAGATGAGAAAGAGGCTTATTACTTGCCAAAAGATGACCTGTATTTGGTCGGAACCTCTGAGCAATCAATCGGAGTCATGCACAAAGACGAGGTCTTCTTGGAAAAGGAATTACCCAGGAGATACCTTGGTTTCTCCACTTGTTTTCGCAGGGAAGCAGGCTCTTATGGAAAAGATACCAAGGGTATTTTCCGGGTTCACCAGTTTGACAAGGTTGAGATGTTTAGTTTTTGTCATCCAGATAAATCAGAAAAAGAGCATCGGTTTTTCTTGTCTTTGGAAGAAAAACTAATGAAGAGTTTAAAGATTCCTTACCGGGTAATAAATATAGCAGCTGGAGACTTGGGCAGGCCGGCGGCTAAAAAATATGATATTGAGGCTTGGTTGCCTGGCCAAGGGGCTTACCGGGAAACCCACTCCACTTCAAACTGCACAGATTATCAGGCCAGGCGTTTGAATATCCGCTTCAAAGACAAAGATGGAAAACTGGAATTGGTTCACATGCTAAACGGTACTGCTTTGGCTGTAGGCCGCCTGCTCATAGCCATAATTGAGAACTACCAGCAAAAAGATGGCAGCGTGAAAGTACCAGAAGTTCTTCAGAAATATCTTAATTTTAAGGTGATTGGGCGATGAGAATAAAATTCTCATCTTCACCTTCGATTTTATTTATAAATAAAATCTCGGTAAATGAGGGAAGAAACCATTATTATAAATGGTATAGGGATTAATTATAAAATTGCAGGGTCGGGTCCTGCGATTTTGGTTTTGCATGGCTGGGGTGGTTCCTCTGATTCTTGGATTGGGGTTGGAGATATTTTGGCTGAAAAGGGGTACAAAGTAGTTGTTCCAGATTTCCCTGGCTTTGGCAAAACACCTCCTCCCCCTCAGCCTTGGGGAGTGGGAGATTACAGTGATTTTGTCCTTAAGTTTGGAGAAAGCTTAGGCTTGCCTAGTTTCTTTTTAATAGGCCACTCTTTTGGAGGGAGAATCTCTGTTAAGTTTGTCAATCAATATCCAGAAAGGATAAAGAAGTTAATTTTATGTGCTTCTGCCGGCATAAAACCCAAACCCAGTCCTTTTACCAGATTAATTTACTGGATGGCCAGGCTCGGGAATGTTCTCTTGACGCCCAAACACCTGGTTCGTTTGAAAGATTCAGCCAGGAATGCTTTCTATATCTTTTTAAGGAACAAAGACTATGTAAAAGCAGATGGGGTTATGCGAGAAACAGTTCAGAAAGTCTTAGCAGAAGACTTATTGCCAGGAATATCTAAGATAGACAAAGAAACCTTAATCGTCTGGGGAGAAGAAGACAAAATGGTGCCGGTTAAATATGCCTCTGTTTTTCATGAGAATATTAAAGACTCAAAACTGGAGATCTTCCCTAAAATAGGCCACAGTCCTCATCTGGAGGCTCCTGGGAAATTAAGCCAAGTCATTGTTAATTTCTTTAGTTAATCTCTATGTTTTTTCTCTTTAGCTCTCTTTGGTTTCTGAGAACGACAAAAGCTCTTTTGTTTTGGTTCTATTTGTGGCAGTTAAAGGAATACCATATAGGAAGGTTTCTGGCCCATTTCCAAACAGCCAAAGGGAGAAAGCTTTTTTTTAACCCCCTGTTTGTTTTTAAGGTTTTTTTATTGATAACTTTCTTTCCTTTTCCCGTTTTTCTTCTGTTTGCTTTGTTTCTAATTTATTCCTTAGAGGCAGCCAAAGCCTTGTTAGGTGCTTTGAGGAAAAGGTTGAGAAAGCCGGTTCTGACAGAGAAAGCTTTTCTTTTAGTTTTTATTGGTTTTTTGGTTGAGTTCGGTTTCTTGTTTTTGCTTTTTAATTACAGTCCAACAATTCTCTTAACTCTTTTTTGCTTGTTGGTGTTTGATGTTTTGGTTCCTTTAATTGTTTCTCTGATTGTTCTTTTTTTGCAGCCTTTTACAGTCTTTTTCAGGAATAGAATTATAAAGAGAGCTAAAGCCAAAAGAGAAGGCTTTAAGAATCTTTTGGTAATTGGGATAACTGGTAGTTACGGGAAAACCTCGACTAAAGACTTCTTGGCTGATATTTTATCAGAGAGGTTTAAGGTTTTGAAGACAAAAGAACACCAGAACTCAGAAATTGGTATCAGCCAGTGTATTTTGAATGAGTTGAAGCCTGAGCATGAGATTTTTGTTTGTGAAATGGGAGCTTACAACGTAGGAGGAGTTAAATTTTTGGCAGACATTGTAAAACCTAAAATTGGTATTTTAACTGGGATAAATGAGCAACACATGGCTACTTTTGGCTCTCAAGAGAATATAATTCGAGCTAAATATGAGTTAATAGAGAGCCTGCCCAAAGATGGGATAGCTTTTTTTAACGGAAAGAATAAATATTGCCGGGAATTATTTGAGAGAGCCAGTATTAAAAAAAGATTATATGGCGAAGAGGCTGAACTTGCTGGGACTGAGAATATTTGGGGGGCAATGGCCGTAGCCAGGGAACTGGGTATGGCAGAAGAAAAGATTACCAGGGTTGTAGAAAAAATTAAAAACAAAACCGGTGGATTTCGTTTAAAGAAGGGAGTTAATGGCTTAAAGATTATTGATGCTACCTATTCTGCCAACCCTGATGGAGTTTTGGTTCACTTGGAATATCTAAAGACCCTTCGGCAAGCTCAGGGCAAGCTAGTAATTATTATGCCCTGTTTGATTGAGTTGGGAAAAGCTTCAGGAGAAGTCCACCAGAGAATAGGAAAAAAGATAGCCGAAGTTTGTGATTTGGCGATTATCACCACCCAAGAATGCTTCAACTGTATCAAAAAGGAGGTTGGAGGCAAAGCTTTATTCATAGAAAATTCGAAACTGATTTTTGAAAAGATTGAAAGCTCTTTGAGAGAGAATGATGTTGTTCTTTTAGAAAGCAGGGTGCCAAAGCAATTAATTAGATTATTAGTCCGGGATGATTAAGCCGATTTCAATATCTTTATCCCCAAACACAGAGAAAGAGGATATCTGGCTGGCTTTTAAGTTGATATTTCAATGCTGGAAGTGGAAGAAAGGAGAAAGCATTGAAGAGTTGGAAGAAGCATTTAAAAGATATTTTGGAAGAAAGCATGCTCTTTCTTTTAATAGTGGGAGATCAGCTTTCTTAGCCCTCTTGAATTCTTTAGGTTTAGAGCAAGAGGATGAGGTTTTATTACAGGCTTTTACCTGTAATGCTGCTGTCAATCCAATCATCTGGGCAGGGCTCAAGCCTGTTTATCTAGATTGTAATGAGGCGACTTTTAATATTGATATAGAAGATTTAAAAAGGAAGATTACAGAAAAGAGTAAGGTGGTGATGGTTCAACACACTTTTGGCTTACCAGCTGAGATGGATGAGATTTTAAGAGTTTGTCAGGAGAATAATCTAATTCTGGTTGAAGACTGTGCTCATTCTTTAGGGGTTGCTTATCAAGGCAGGAAAGTGGGGACTTTCGGCAAGGCTGCCTTTTTCAGCTTCTCTCGGGACAAAGTTATATCTTCTGTTTATGGGGGCATAGTAATAGCAGACGATGATGGATTAGCTCAAAGATTAAAAGAATATCAGGAAAAAGCAGGTTTTCCTTCTTCTTGTTGGATTTTACAACAATTAGTCCATCCAGTTTTAATGAATTGGCTGATTTTACCTACTTATAGAGTCTTGGGGAAGTATCTTTTGATTCTATTTCAATGGCTGCAAATTCTTTCCAAGGCTGTAAATTTCGCAGAAAAAAGAGGAAGGAAACCTTCTTATTTTCCAAAGAGACTACCCAATGCGCTATCTCTTTTAGCCATTAATCAATTCAAGAAACTAGAAAGATTTAATGGTCATAGAAAAGAACTGGCTAACTTTTACAGAAGAGAGCTTCAAGACGCTTCTTTTATCTTACCGCCAGATTCAGAACAAATTTATCTTCGTTTTACAGTAAAACATCCCAAAGCCCACGATATGATTAAAAAAGCCTGGGCAAAGAATCTTTTAGTAGGGGACTGGTATACGAGTCCCGTAGCTCCCCATGACACCAGGTTGGAAAAAGTTCAGTATCAGCTGGGTTCCTGCCCCAAAGCTGAGAAGTTAGCTAAGCTCACTTTGAATTTACCAACCCATATTAATATAAGAGAGAAAGAAGCTAAAAAGATTGTTGATTTTCTTAAGAGCTATGGAGGTTAGAAAGATAAGAGATAAAAATACTTGGGAAGCTTTTCTTGCTAAACAAGAAGAAAAAACCTTTTTACAGTCTTGGAATTGGGGAGAGTTTCAGGAGAAGATGGGTAATAAAATCTGGAGGCTGGGCATTTTTGAGGGAGATGCTTTGAAGGGGCTAGCTTTAGCTTCAAGGGTAAGAGCTAAGCGGGGCAGTTTCCTTTTAGTTCAACATGGGCCTATTGGTAAAGGCTTTGAAATATTGGTGAATAGATTGAAAGAACTGGCTAGAGAGGAGGGAGTAAGTTTTATTAGAGTGGCTCCTCTTTTGGAAAGGAACGAAAAGAATAAAAAAGCCTTTCAGGATTTGGGATTTAAAAGGGCGCCAATGCATGCTTCAGCTTACGAAGCTACTTGGAAACTAGACCTTTCTCCTGCTGAGGATGAACTTTTGAGGCAGATGAGAAAGACCACTCGTTATCTTATTCGTCAAGCCCAAAAGAACAAAGACATCGTGGTTGAAAAGAGTGAAAAGTTGGAAGATATTGAAAAGTATCAAAAGCTGACAGAAGAAGTGGCTAAAAGACAGCGCTTCACTCCTTTTTCTTTTGAATATACAAAGAATGAGTTAGAAGTTTTCTTGCCAGACGGCCAGGCTTTGTTATTCTTTGCTAAGTATCAAGGAGAAGTGGCGGCAGCAGCCCTGATTATCCTTTGGTCAGGCATTGGCTTTTATCACCAGGCAGCTTCCAGTGCAAAATATGCCAAGCTTTCACTTCCTTATTTAATCCTTTGGGAGGCGATAAAAGAAGCTAAAAGAAGAGGCTGTTCTCTGTATGATTTCTGGGGTTATGTTGACCCAAAGGAAAACCCAAAGCATCCCTGGGCCGGTCCAACTCTTTTTAAGATGGGATTTGGAGGGAGGGCGAGCGAGTACGTTAAGACCCAGGATTTGCCGCTTTCCAAAAAATACTGGCTGATTTACGTCTTTGAAAAAATTAGAAGTATAAAAAGGGGTCTTTAGGCGATGAAGTTTGCCCCTTCGGGTTTGCCTTCATCTTCAACTTCGTTTTTACTTTGTAAAAACTCGTTTTTTGAAAAATTAAGAAGGGCCAAGAGGGGTTTGTAAAAAAAGAGGGCTGTCTGAGACATCCTTCCAGCTTGGAGTTTGGCCTTTGGCCATTAGAGGAAACCAGAATGGGAATAACCCCAGGCAAGCCTTGCTAGGTACTCATCCTCTTGTTCTTTGCTCCAGTTTTCCGCCCTAGCTCTCTCCAATGAATCCCATAGTAGAGCTAGAGAGATGAGATGGCCTAGGCCAACCAGCAAAAAGATTCCCAAGATAGCTCCAGCCAATTCCATTCCTCCTCGTTGTTGATGCTTGATACTAAGGACATCCTATTCTATTTATGGGGAAAAGTCAATTTTACAGAAAACCTCACCAATTTAAAAGAAAAAAAATAATCTTCCAGAGTCTTAATTTTTGGTTTGCTCTTTTAGCTTTTGCCTTACTTCTTGGATTTCTTTATTTTTTACTCTTTTCTCACTTTTTTCAGGTAGAGAAAGTTGTGGTGACCAATGAGAAAAGAGTGTCGAAAGAGGAGTTGAAAAGTTTTGTTGAAGGCCAGCTGGAAAAGGAGGTTTTGTTTTTCCCTACCAAAAGCATCTTTTTGGTTAATGAAAGGGAAATAGAGAGGGAGGCTCTTAAAGCCTTCCCTCTGATAGCTAAGGTTGAAGTGAAAAAAAGCTTGCCCAGGACCCTGAATGTTATAATTGTAGAACGCTTGGAAAAGGCTGTCTGGTGCCAGACAACTGATTGTTTCTTGGTTGATACTGAAGGCATAATCTTTGAAAGGAGTGAAAGTAAGCCGGGCTTAGTTTTAATTCAAAACCAGGGAGAAACCAATTTTAATCTGGGAGAAAGGGTAATTGAGAAGGATTTGCTGCTAACGATTTTGGAGGTTGGAGAGAAGTTAAGCCAGAGCTTAAAGATTGAGGTTGCCAAAGTCATTGTCTTTCCAGAATACTTTAAAGTAGAGACTTTGGAGGGTTGGCTAATTCATTTTAATCCAGCCGGAGATTTGGATTGGCAGCTGACCAAGCTGGGAGCAGTGTTGGAAGAAAAAATCCCCCAAGAGAGAAGAAAGGATTTGGAGTATATTGAGCTAAGATTTGGTAATCTGGCCCCCTTTAAGTACCGAGCCACAGCGAGGTAAAAAAGAGATTTATCTCTTTGACTACCCGAGCGCCAGCGAAGCGTGAAGATGAATCTTTAGATTCATCGCCTACCCGAACATAGTGAAGGTTAGAAAAGAGATTTATCTCTTTGACTACAAAGACTAATCAATGTAGTAGATAAAGATAGAATATCCTATTTTAGCTACAGGTTGATAATTGTCTAACCATCGATAAAAACCAGAAGGTTGGTTGAGGCTGGGAATAGCTTCTCCTTTGCCTCCCTGCAATAAAGTGGCAGAGACTGCCAGATAATTTCCTTTGGGTAGCTCTTCTGGCGATCTCGTACCCCACCAAGGACTGTATTTTTCTTTGAGATAGTATTCAGGTTCTGCTCCACCAAAATAATCTAGATAGATTTTCTCTATTTTATTATCTTCCACCCATTGTTTTAATCCTTTTAAGTCTTGGCCCCAGTCAAGATTGGAATCTACCACATATTTGTAGCCATTTTCAGGTCCGCCCGCAGCTTCATTAAAATAAGCCAGGAAATGAGGATAGACAGAGAAAACAGAAACTGCCTGCCAGCCGATTAAGAGAGCCAGCAGAAAACATTTTATCTTTTTATGAGGCTCTTTCAGTAGATTTAGAGTGGCTGCGCTGACTAGAATTATAGTGAAAGGGAAAACTGGCAGAAGATGCCTTACTCCGATATTCAGTTTTCCTGTAATACTAACTAACCAGTAAAGACCGATAAAAGCTATCATGCTAAACTCTGGAGAATGAGAACTAATCCAGTTCCAGCTCTTCTTCAGGTTCTTTCTCAGCCAGAAAAGAGCAAAGAGCAGAGCAAGGAGAGTCAGAATATGGAAGCTTAAGGGTATTTTCATTAAGTAAACTGCTGGGAAATAGCTTAGCCAACCCTGGTTTGAAACTTCACCCAAAAAGTAAGTTGTGTTTCCCCCTGCCACCCGGTGAAAGACCATACCCAGCCCTGTAAGATAAAGAGCATAAGGTCTTAAAATGGGTTTGTCTGCCATCCAAAGAACAGGTTGTTTAAAGATTTCAATGCTGTCTTTTAAGTAAACTTGGCTATCAGCCAGTTGTTTTTCCGGGGGATAGTTTAAAGTATGGTATTGATAAACAGGCCAGATTAGGAGAAAGCCAATAAGAAAGACCAAGATTAGAGTTTTTATTGTTTGCTTTAGAGCTCCTTTTTTTTGAAGCCACCAAACCAGAGCCAGAAATCCAAATAAAGGGACTAAAAGAATAACTGAGAACTTGAGAAGCTGGGCTAGACCAAAAGCCAGGCCAGCAATAATAATATTCTTCTTATTTGGAGACTGGAGAGCTTTTAGAAAGTAGTAGCTGGCAATTAAAATGCCAGCTGCAGCTCCCACATCTGTTGTGATTAAGCTTCCGTGAGCTAAAAAAGTAGGAGAGAGAGCAAAGAAGATAAGAGATAGGAGAGCTGCTTTATTTCCAAAGAGCTCTTTTGCCCATTTAAAGAGAAAAAAACCCAGTAAGATTAAAATTAAAATCATTGGGATTCTTCCCCAAAAGATCATTTGGTCAGCAGGATTGCCCGAACGGAAGAGAAACTCTCTGCCAAAGTCCCACTGGCCATTTATTTCTTCTTGCCAGGATTTAACTTCAGCAGGAAACTTAATGTCTCGTATAAAGAGAAGGGGCAGAGCGGCTAAATCTTTGAGCAGGGGAGGATGCTCGGGGTTCAACCTCATGTCTTTTTGTGTCAGATAGGAGTAGCCGGCAGACAGATGAGGCAGCTCATCCATTGTTAAAGAATCTCCTTTGACAGCGAAGAAAGAAATAACAAAAACAAAAGCTAAAATCAAGCCGGCTACGATATTTGTTGTTTTATCAGACATTGGTAGATTATACCAACAATTCAGAGGGTTTGACAAGGTATGGAACGTGCTTTTTACTTGGATTTGGGCTGTC
>Ga0210057_1004362_pt1 | contig 18903 bp, 19 predicted proteins | sample CryGeyCG2114_010_2_FD_183968 | JGI IMG/M metagenome (GOLD analysis project Ga0210057, IMG submission 183968) | Groundwater microbial communities from aquifer - Crystal Geyser CG10_big_fil_rev_8/21/14_0.10 (SPAdes) (version 2) | ecosystem: Environmental > Aquatic > Deep subsurface > Groundwater ...
AAGAAGAAATGAGCTCTGTAAAAATCATTTATAAAAAACAAAAACCGGATTCATAAAACCTGTTTATTTGCTTATTCAAGGCAATTTAAAATTCAATTCAGAGGATTTCTGCCCCGCCGAAGAAACGAAAAGACTTTTATAGTTTGATAGAGTTAATTGTTTAAGTGAAAAAAAATGTTTGAATTATATGAGGGAGCAGGGAAAAAATGGAGCACTGAAACCGCTTACTGGTTAGATTTTATTCAAACATTTAATGAAGAAAAAGGAAAAAACGCTAAATTAACAATAACAAATTTTATGGAAAATTGGCATGCAAAAAGTCTAAGTTCAATAGCAGCCTATAAAAATCTAGGAGCACAAGAAGCTTATAAAAAAGGAATAACTGATTACTGGAAAACCAGAGAAACCGCTGTTTTAAGATTAGTGGAAGCAAGAGATCCAAAAAAAGGGATAACTGATGAAAAAATAATTAAAGAATTAATGCAATTAGGAAAAATCGATAAAAACCAGGCAATAAAAATAATTAGACAGGCAAAAACAGTAACTATAAGAAACGGGCAATCCAGCAAAATTAAATTAAGACCTAAAACAAAATATGGTCCTGTATTAAAAAACATAAGGAATTCTGCAAAAAAAACTATAACAAAAAGAAGAATTATTTAATAACTTATTTTTCAATTTTTTCCCGAAAAACTGAATCAAATTCTAAATCTAATTTTAAGCAGACTTTATGGATATGATAGTCGTCTGTGAGCAAAGGAAACTTTAATTCAAATGCAAGAGCTAAAACAGAAATATCTGCTAAAGAAAGCTTATGAGGGATATTTAATTCATTTGCAGCTTTTTTAATTAAATTAATTGAATCTTTTTTTGGTTCTCTTACCTTGATTTTGCCTTGCTTTAATCCTATTTCAACTAAATGTTTTGACCGAAAATCAATTATTTCATCCAAAATTTCGTTTGAAGTAAAATAAACATCTTCTCCAAAAGAAAAATTAAAGTTGTTTAAAATTACAGCTGAATCCATTACATAATTTGACATAAAAAGAAAGGGAAGGAAAAGTTATATAAACCTTATTATATAAACTTATATAATTGATTTTTATGGATAAAAAACACATTCATTCTCCCAGATTAGATACTATTGCAATGGTTGAAAATACTATTAAGAAATCAAAAGAAAAATTAAGCAAAACAGAGTTATGGAAAAAGCTTCCAAAACAAATGATGTACCAGACTTTTTCCACTGCAATAGATTATTTAGTGGAATTAAAGAAAATAAGATTAACTGCAGAAGGAAAAATTGAATTGATTTTAGAAGAAGGAAAAGCAAAAGTTTGGGAAAAAGAAACTCAAGAAGGAATTCAAGAAAAAAAAAGTAAAATTGAAATTAAAAAAAATGAAATTAAAGAAGGAAAAAAAGAAATGAAAATTAATGCAGTTGGCTTGGATGATTCTGCAAAAAAAATTGTTTCAGAGTTAAGTGAAATTGAAAGAAAAACATTAAAGGTTTTAGCTGAAGAAAAAAAAGAATTAAGCGTTCAGGAATTAAGCGAAAAAACAGGAATTGAATTAGATTCAGCCAGAAGAGCAATTCAATGGCTGAATGAAAAAGAATTAGGAAAAGCAAGAATTGAAAAACAGGTTTTTGTTTCACTTGGAATTGAAGGATTAAAAGCAGTAAAAGACGGTTTGCCGGAAAAAAACTTTTTAAAAGAGTTAAACGAAAACTGGAAAAGTTTATCAGAAATTAAAAGCATTTCAAAACAGGAAATAAATATTGCTTTAGGAAACGCAAAAAAAAAGGATTTAATTGAATTAAAAAAAGAAAAAGAATTAACTGTTAAAATCACAGAAAAAGGAAAAGAGTTTTTAGAGAAAAAAACTGAAGAAGAATTAATACTGGAAAAAATAGGGGAAAAAGAATTAGAAGAAAAAAACTTAAATGAAAAAGAAAAACAAGTTTTGAAGTTTTTAGGTTTTAGAAAAGGATTTTTAAAACACAAAGAAAAAGGAAATGAATTTATTTCAATTACAGAAAAAGGTTTTAGTGCAAATGAATCAATAAAAGAAACAAGAAGTTCAGAAAATTTATTGAATGCAAAAATAATAAGAAATTATAATATTCAGGACCCGGTTGAAGAAGTTTATCCAGGAAAAAAACAGCCTTACTATAAATTTGTTGATGAAATAAAACAAAAACTGGTTTCATTAGGGTTTAAAGAAATGGAAAACCCTTTGATTGTACAGGAATTCTATAATTTTGATGTATTGTTTCAGCCACAAAATCATCCTGCAAGAACCTGGACTGACACATACAAATTAAAGAAGCCTACTCATGGAAAACTTCCTGAAAAAAAATTTGTTGAAACAATAAAAAATGCCCATGAAAACGGGGGAAAAGCTGAAAGCATGGGCTGGAATTATGAGTGGAGTGAAAAAATTGCTGAACAGTTAATGCCTTCAGCTCATGGAACAGCTCATTCTGCAAGACAGTTGGTTAAAGGAATTGAAGTTCCTGGAAAATATTTTACTTTAGCCCGTTGTTTTAGGCCTGATGTAGTTGATGCAACTCATTTAATTGAATTCAATCAAATGGAAGGATTTGTTGTTGGAAAAGATTTTACTTTAAGAAAATTGCTTGGATTGCTAAAAGAATTTGCAGTAGAAATTGCCGGAGCCGAAAAAGTAAAGTTTTTGCCTGACTATTATCCTTTTACCGAACCATCAGTTCAGTTAAATGCATTACACCCTGAATTAGGCTGGGTTGAATTCGGTGGTGCAGGAATTTTCAGGGCAGAAATAACTGAAAACCTTGGAATAAAAGAAAAGTGTTTGGCTTGGGGTTTAGGAATGGACAGATTAGCAATGTTCAAGCTTAAACTAAATGATATAAGAGAATTGTTTTCACAGAATCTGGATTGGTTAAGGAAGGGAATTTAATGAAAAAAAAGAATTTAATTGGAGAAATTTTTGAGGAAAGGATTTAATGAAAAATTTAATCAAAGAAATTAAGGAAATGGATTTTTAATGCCTACAATTGAATGCTCAAAAAAAGATTTTGAATTACTGGTTGGAAAAAAGTTTTCAAAAGAAGAATTAGAAGACGTATTGTTAGGAGTCAAAGGAGAATTAGATGGAATAAACGAAGATGAATTAAAGATTGACATAAAAGAAACTAACAGACCGGATTTATGGTCAGTTGAAGGAATTGCCAGAGAAATAAAAGCTTTTATTGGAAAAGAAAAAGGGATTCCAGAATACAAAGTTTTGAAAGGAAAAAGAAAAGCAAAAATTGATTCAAATTTAAAAGACATAAGACCAAAAGCAGCTTATGCAGAAATTAGAGGAATTGAAATAACTGAAGAAATTTTATTACAGATAATTCAATTGCAGGAAAAAATCTGCCAGAGCTTTGGAAAAAAAAGAGAACAGGTTGCAATAGGAGTATTTGATTTGGATAAAGTTAAAGGAAATGTAAAGTATTTTGCTGCAGAGCCTTCAATGGAATTTATTCCATTAGGTTTTTCTGAGAGTATGAGCTTAAGAGAAATTTTAATAAAGCATCCAAAAGGAAAAGAATACGGAAAGCTCATAGAAGGGTTTGAAAAATTTCCTTTATTGGCTGATGAAAACAACGAAGTTTTATCAATGCCTCCGATAATTAATTCAGATACATCAGGAAAAGTAACAGAACAAACAAAAAACTTGTTTGTTGATGTAACAGGATTTAATCAAAAATTAGTTGACACTGCGTTAAAGATTATGTGCATGGCTTTAGCTGACAGAAAAGGAAAAATTTATTCAGTTGAATTAGATTATGAAAAAAAGAAATTAATTTCCCCTGAATTTAAAAAAGAAAAAATTGTTTTTAATTTAAGCGAAGTAAATGAACTGCTTGGAACAAACTTTTCAGGAAAAGAAATATTAAAACTGCTGGAAAAAAAGAGATTAAAAGGAAAAATCAAAGGAAAAAAAATAACTGTTGAATTTGGGAATTACAGAAAAGACATAATTCATCCATGGGATGTAATAGAAGATATTGCTATTGCATTTGATTACAACAAGTTTGAACCGGAAAAACTTGATGTTTTTACTTTAGGAAGTGTTGAAGAAAAATCAACTCAATTAAAAGAAGTAAGAGAATTATGTATTGGATTTGGCTTGCAGGAAATTGCTTCAAATCATTTGACTTCAAAAGAAACTCAAATGAAGAAAATGAATTTAAAAGAAGAATTTGTTGAAATAGCTAATCCTGTTTCATCTAACTGGGAAATATTCAGGAAAAAATTGCTGCCTGAGTCACTTGATTTTTTAAGCAAAAACAAGAATAAAAGTTATCCTCAAAAAATTTTTGAAGTAGGAAGAACAATTGAATTAAATTCAGAAAAAGAAACAGGAGTAGAAGAAAAATGGAAATTATGCGTTTCAATTACTCATTCAAAAACAAACTTTAATGAAGTAAAATCAATTTTAGAAGCAATAGCAAGAGAATTAAAAATGAAAGTTAAGTTAAAAGAAGCAAAAACAAGTTTTTTAGCTGAAGGAAAAAGCGCTTTAATTGAATTCTCTGACGGAAAAAAAGGTTTTGTAGGGGAAATAAATCAAAAAGTTATGCAAGAGTTTGGATTAGAGACAAATGTTTCAGTGATTGAAATAGAAATATAAAAAAAAGAGAAAAAGGGATTAACCTTTTCCTGGTTCTGGAAATAAATCAGTTTTGGATTCTTTTGATAAATCATCTTCTTCGCTTAAAACTTTTTTTTTGATTAATTCCATTTCCTTGTCTTTTCTTTTAAGTCTTGCAAGAGAATAAAAATATGCATTAATTATTGCATCCAAATCCAAGGTTCTTTTAAATCCTAATCTGGCTACTTCTTCAAAATAAAGCTTGACCATTCTAAAAGCTATTTCTTCATCTGCAAGCTCAAAAGACCTTATTTTGTATTTGGCTTCAATTTGCTGTTTAAATGGAATTTCATTCAAAACAGTTTTAACTGGCTTTGATTTAATTGCTTTCTTTTTTATCATCACATCACCTGAATAAATAAAAGAAATAGAGGTATTTAATTCTTTTCTTTTGGAAAATTAATGAATTTAATGCACGTTTAATTTTTTTGTTTGACAAACTTCATTAAAGAATCTTTTGGAACTTTAAGTGAAATAAAACGGCTTTTGCCTTTAGGTTTTTTGTCAAGCAATGGAGCAGAAATCAAATTCATTGATTCAAACTTTGAAAGAGTTGCACGGAACTGCCTTAACTCTAAATGCTCTTGGGTTTTAGAATATTTTTCAAACAAATCTCCGGAAAAAACTCCGTCAAAAACAGAAATTAAATTTAACAATATTTTTTCCTGGTCTGAAAGAAAAGGAAAAGTTTTAGACAAAATCGCAGAATCCATATCAGAAAAAGCTTGTTTTAAATGAGAAAGAGAAACTTTTTTTGAGTTTTCTTTTTCTGCTATTCTTCCTGCCTTAAGCAATGATTCAATTCCAATTCTTGCGTCTCCTCCAAGTTTAGCTGAACGTGCTGCAGCAACATTAATTACATCTTTATCTAAAACTAAATCAAAAAAAGCCATAACAGCTCTTTCATTTAAAATGTCTTTTAATTGCCCTGGAGAGTACTTTTCAAAAACAATTGTTTCTGAAGCAAGACTGCTTTTAACTCTTGAATCAAGTTTAGATAAAATCAAAAAGTTATTGGAAATTAAAATCAATCCAAAATGAATTTTTTCAAATTCAATTATTCTCAATAAATCATACAAAAGCTTTGAGCCATCTTCTTTCAAAACTAACTGATCGGCTTCATCCAAAATAATTATTGGAGAAAAATTACATTTTTTAACATAATCAAGCATTTTAGAATAAATTTCATCTGTTGCAAGGCCTCTTCTGGGAATTGCTGCACCAACAAAATTAGCTATCTGGATTAAAACAGAATTTCTTGTGTTAAATTCAAAACAGTTAATGTAAAGGCTTTTTGTTCTGGAAGAAAATTCTTCTAACTGAGATAAAACAAATTTAGATGAAACAGTTTTGCCTGTGCCAGAAGAACCCAAAACAACTGCATTAACAGGTTTTTTTCCTGAAATAACAGGCTTAAAACAAAAAGCCAAGGATTCAATTTCTTTTTCCCTGTGAGGAAGCCTTTCAGGCAAAAATTCAGGATACAACACTCTTTCATCCTTAAAAATCTCATTAATGGATTTCTTTGAAAAAATATTAGGCATAACAAAAAAGAATTACACCCAACAAAATATTAAAATAATAGGAATCAAAAGAAAAAACGGGTTTGTGTTATGCTTGCACCAATTTTTTTATCAAAAAAACAATTAGCCAAAAAATTAAGTATATAAATAATATATATAAAATATATTATTGTTCTTGTTCTTCAAAATCAAGTATTTTTCCGTTTTTGTCTAAACTAAAATGAAAAGGAGTTTGGTTGATTAAAACTTTTGCAAACCAGTTTTCTTCTTTTTTTTCCAAGTAAACTATTTGGTATTTGTTTTTTGTCCCTAATTCACTTCCAAGGAATTCTAAAAGCAAATTAAAGATTCTGTTGTATTCTTTTTCTTTTCTGTATTTCTTGAAAATTCTTTCTTTGTATTTTTCTTCTTTTTTGTTTATTTCCTTTTTTTTTGCACTGGATTTAATTTCTGTTACTTTTGAAACAAGATTGGATAAGGCTTCTCCTCCTTTTGTTTCTTCTTCTAAAATATCTTTGTCTTTTATTGTTCCATCTAATGAAACCAGCAAAGACGCTCTTTTTTCTTTTTCTGTTTTATCAAAAGAATACATTAAATTTCTTGAAGTAATGGTTTGCAGGGGAATAAACACTTTTGATTTAGCTGAAATTTCATTGAAATCTTTTGAACGTTTTTCCAATAAACTTCTTATTTTTTTTGATGCAACATCGTTTCTAATCATTTCAATAAAATAAATGCTTTGCCAGCAGATAAGAAAATGAGAAACAAAAGACGAATAAAACAGCAGTAAAATCAAAAAAATCATTACAAAAGAAATCAAATCAAACGGATAAACTAAAATTGAAGTTACCGGGCTTAAAGCAATAAACAAAATAAGATAAGATAAAAAGAATATAATGTAAGAAAAAATCTGCATTGCAAAAACTTCAAATAAAATCCTGTTTTTTTTTTGATAAAACAAAATTAAGCCGTCTCTTAAAGAAGTATTTGATTCAACTTTGTTGTCTGCAAAAACATATGAAAGAACTGCAGAAGAAATTGCCTGAGTTACATTTGGAATAAATGCAACAAAACCTAATACTCCGTAAATTCTTCCAATAACTTTTTTTGATTTGTCTTCAAATTCCCTGAAGTTTTTAAGGGAAGAAAACTTTTTTTTAATTAAATTAAATCCAAAAGAATTTTGTTTTGAAACAGGAACAGTTCTTCCGAAAACATACTCTGAAATAACTACTACCCCGGAAGACCTTAAAACATACAAAAACATTTTTCTGAAAAGATGCCAGTAAAGCAGAAAAACAAGTAATCCTGCAATCAAAAAAGCAGTGTCTGCAGGACTGGCTAAATTCAAAAAAGAAGGTGCTAAAATAAAAGCTAAAGCAATTAGCATGGAAAACAATACAAAATAAACATTAATGATTAATCTTGCAAAAACAAAAGAAAATGTCCTGAAAAACAACATTAATGCCTTGGAAAAATAAAACGCCATAATCCATTTACACGGCAAAAGTATTTAACTTTTTTTATTGGAAAAAATTCAGATTATAAGGACTGCTCCTGCAAACATTAAAAAAATTGCAATAAATTTTAATGCAATTGTTTTTAGATTTGTGTTTTCTCTTAAAACTGACGGCCAAAAAAAACTCAGCAAAACAGCAAAAAACAAGACAAAAAAAGGCTGTACTGCAACAAGAGCGCTTACAAGTGAAACAAAACCAAAAGACAAAGCAACAGTAAAAGAAAAATATCCTGTTAAACCAAGCACTTCACTTAAAGAAATAACTGCAAGAATTTTCCTATTATGCGGTGCAAACAATTCTTTTAAATTCTTAAAATAAATAAAATAAAACGGAATTAAAACTAAAAGCATTCCAATCCTGCCGAAAGAAAAAACAGTCCAGAAATCTGCAAACTCAAGCAAATATTTTACAATAACAGTTTCAACCGAATAAAAAAGAATTGAAACAAACAATAAAACCAGAAATTTTGCTGAATAAAATTTAATTCTGGCATTTAAGGAAACCAAAACTGCACCGGAAACCAGAAGAAAAATCCCTAAATAAGTAGAAAAAGTAAAGGCTTCTCCAAGAAAAATAAACGCAATAATCAGCACAACCAATGGCTCAAAATAAAACAAGGGAATTACAACAGAAATATCCTGCATTTTAATTATTTTGAAATACAACAAATTTGAAAAACCAAAAAATGCTCCTGCAAGCAAAGCCAAAAACAAATTAAAAAAAGAAAGAGACATAAACCCGTAAAAAAAATAAAAAAATAAAACTGTTGGAACAGAAATTAACCCTAAAATAAGCATTGGAATTATTGGTTTATCAATCCAGTTAGACATCAAAAATTTGTCAATAATGTTTGCTGTCGCAAAAAGAAATGCAGCCAGAACAGCAAAAATAACCCAAAGCATAAACACCATACAGTTAAAGTAAATAAATGTTTTTCCTAACCAAAATGAAAGCTATTTAAAGTGCTTGAAACCGAATTTATGAATAATGACCGAATTAACCGATGAATTAACTATAGGGAAAGAAGAGTTCAAAGCATTGAGTTCAGACACCAGAATAGAAATAATTAAGCTGTTAAATGAAAGAAATTATACTTTAAGCGAGTTATCAAGCAAATTAAAAATGAGTTCTCCAACCATAAAACAGCATTTAGAACTGCTGGTTAATTCAGATTTAATTAAACAACAAGATGAAGGAAGAAAATGGAAATACTATTCTCTCACAAGAAAAGGAAAAAAATTAAGTGAACCGGAAAGCCATAATATAATGATTTTATTGAGTGCAACAATAATAGGCTGTTTATTTTTGGTTTACATTATTTTTGGAACAAATTTAGTAATGAACTCTGGAATGAGCGCACCGGAAAAAACTTCTTTTAATGACAACCAGTATGCTGAACTGATTTCAGGAGCACAAAAAGAAGAAGATAAAAGAACAACAGAATCAATTCAGGAAATCCTGGGAAAATCAAAAGAGTTAACTAACATTGAATTTGATTTAGTTGAACAAACAAATGGAGATACAACAACTTCAAAGTATTATTTAAAAAACGGAAAATACAGAACTGAAACAGGAACACAAGAAAATAAAGTAGTGCAGATTTTTGATGGAGACAATCTGTTTTATTATGGAAGTTATTCAAAAGAAGGAGAAACAAGTTTAGGAGTTATTGTAGATGCAATTCCTTCAGTTACTGAGGATCCTGCAGGAATCCAAAAAACAACAGAACAGGCATTAAATGATCCAGAACTAAAAGAAATAGGAAAAGAAGTGATTAATGGATTAAATACAAGAATAATTGAATACACTTTCAATGAACAAAAAGTCAAAGCATGGATTTCAGAAGAATACGGAATTACAGTTAAAACAGAAAAAGAAATCCAGATAAACGGAAATTCAGTTTTACAGACAAAAGAATTAAAAAACATCAAAATTGGTTTAGTTGCAGACTCTTTGTTTAAAACAGATTAATTCGGCAATCAACGTTAGAAAAACTATTTAATTTAATTCAGACAGAATTCTGGAATGAAAAACAAAGGCTTAATGAGTTTTGTTCTGGTTTTAATTTTTATTTTAATTTATTTTAATCTGGTTTATTCAATCGGAGAGTTTAATTCAAAGAAAAATTTAACTGAAGCAGAATTAATTGAAATAGAAAACACTTCTTTTAAAAGAAACTTACTGGAAAATGCAGTCGATTCAGTTATAGAAGAAACAATTTCAAACGAAATTTTGTTTGGTTCAACTGAAGGAAAAAAAATTAACCAAAAAATTTCAGAAAAACTGATTAAAGTGTTTTCTGAAACAGAAGCAAAAGAAATTTTTGTTAAAGAAATCAACTCAAACAAAGAATACAAAAAAATTAAAATAACAGGAAAAGAAATAACAAAAGAATTCATTGAAGAAAACAGTAAAACAATTGTAATCAAATTAGAAGAAAAAATTTTTTTAGTGGAATTTCATTTTACCGGAGGAATAAACAAAAACAATCTGGTTGGAGCAGGAATAACAGAAAACCAGTCAAAAAGCAAATTCTTTATTCCGGTTAATTATACAGTAAAATTAATTGCTTTCAGGGTGATTTAATAAAAGGAATAATTAATTTTGAAGCAATAATTTTTTTGCTTGTATACCTTGCATTAATTGGATTGCTAATTAATTCTCTTTCAAACGCAAATGAAAAAATGGAAGAAAAAAAAGAACTTTTTTCGGCCAAATCAAGTGTTTCAAGATGTTTTTTGATTGCAGATTCAATTTACTCTAATTCAGGGGAAGAAATCAAATTAGAAGAAAACTGTTTTTTTGAAGAAGGAAAAATAAAAAGCATTAAAGGAAAAGAAAAAGCAGAAGAAAAAACTTTAACAGAAAATATCACTAATTCAAATAAAGGAATTGGAATAGGGGTTGAAGAACATTACAAGTAAAGGAATAATTGAATCAGACACAATGATTTCATTGTTTGTCTTATTATTTATGATTTATTTAATGTTTAATTCATTAAACCAGATAATAACAGAAGAAAAAGAAAAAGAATTAAATTACTTGAAATCAAAAGCCTTGTTTTTTGCAGACTCGCTGATAAAAAATTGTAATGAGCTGGAACCAGAAAAAGGAATTGCTTTTTATAACCCTGAAAAAAAAAGAATAGAAGAAAATGTAATTGATTTAAGTTTAGCTGAAAAATTAAACGAAAAGAATTTTCCGGAAAAATTAAAGCAAATCAGAATTGAGTCAGCAGGAGAAAAACTGATAGTTGTTGGAGAAAAAAAAGCAGATTGTTTTGAAGCAAGAAGATTTGTTTTAATTCATCAAACAGGAGAAACAGGAGTTGTTTTTGTTGTCTCATGCAATTAAAGAAAAAGGATTTAATTTCACTTTAGAGGCTTTAATCAGTTTAATGATTTTAATTGCAGTTATTTCTGTTCCAATTGAAAAAAACTCAGCTGATTTAGAAAAAATTTATGTTTTGCAAAAAGAAAATGATTTAATTAAAGTCTGGATTAAAACAAAAAAATTTGATGAAAAAGAAATGAAAGAAGATTTCAAAAAAATGTTTCTTTTTCAAAAAGGAGAAATTATAGTTAAAGAAAAAAAAATTGAAATTAACGGAGAAAAAGGATTAAATGAACTGAAAACCAATGGATTTTATTTTGAAAAAGAGCAAGTAAAAGAAATTTCAGTTAAAGTTTTTATTTAAGTTAATTCACCAAACAATTCTTTCATTTGTTTTTGCTTGAACTTAACTGAAAACTTTCCTTTTTCAACTTCACTTAAGCCGTTTCTCCCAAACTGTTTTCTTAGAGAAGAATCTTCAATTAACAAAGAAGTTTTTTCTATTAACTGACTGATTATTTCTTTTTTATTTAATTTAACTGATTCTCTGGAAAAAAGAAATGGATTAAAAAAAAGTTTTTTATGATACCATTCAGGAAATTTAATTAAAAAACCTGTTTTGTTTTCATGGTTTATTTCAGGCAAAGCCATTATATCAGAAGAGATAACTGGAATTGAATTAGATAAAGCCTGTAATGCAGTAAAACCAAATGACTCCATTAAAGAAGGCATTAAAAGAATGTCTTGGTTAGGCAAAACTTTTTCTTTGAATTCAGTTGACGAAACCAAATTAAAATTTATTTCAGGAAACTGTTTAATTGTTTCTTCAGGAAAATTCCCGAAACAGTTTAATTCAACATCATATTTTTTAGTTAGTTCATTAAAGGCAGAAAAAACAAATTCTGTTCCCTTGTAATTCGGGTTAGTTGCAACAAAAAGCAGTGAAATTTTTTCTTTTTGTTTTTTGTTTTTTGATTTAACTGGTTTTGATATAGGGAAAGACACAATTGTTTTTTCGGCTAACTTTTTTCCCCCAAATGATTCCACTGTTTTTTTTGAATACTCACTTAAACAAACTATTTTTTTGCAGTAATCTGATTTTAATCCTTTTTTAATTAAACTTAACCCAATAGAGTTCATTGAATTTGGAAATCTGGTGCAAAAAGCATTAATGTAATGAATTTCTTCTACATCTGCAATCCATGGAAGTTTATTTAAAGGAAAAACCTTGAAAGAGTAAATCAAGTTTATGTTGTTTTTTTCAAGGAATTTTTTTGGGTAAAAAACAAAATTAATAAAAGGATAAAAAGGATAAGGAAAACAATATCTTGAAGAATTCAAAAAAGGTTTTTCTCTAGGCATGGAAAAAAAATTTATTTCTGATCCTTGAAAAAAATCAAATGTAATTCTTCCAATATCAAAGCCATCTAATAAAACTGTCATAATAGAATTGCTTGGTTTTAAAATTTAAGCTTTTTGAATTTCAGCTAAAACCCCTTTATCTGTTTTAGTTAAAACAAAAACTGTTTTTTTGGTTATTTCAAGTTCAGAAAAAGGAATTAAATTAAATGTGTTTGAAGTAAAAGGCTTTTCTTTAGCATATTTTTTCAGTAAAACAGTTATTGTTGTTTGTTGTTCTTCTGACTTTATTTTCCATTCAAGCAAAGGATTTGCAGTTAAAGTTATTTTTGAATCTTTGCTCATTGAATTCAGTTCTCTTACTGAAATTTCAAGTGAATCAGAAAAAGATTTTGCTCTTGAAACATCCAAAACATAACTCCCTAAAAAAAATGTTTTTGAAATTAAAGGAATAAATAAAAGCAATACAGAGAAAAAAACTGACATTACTAAAATTAATTCCAAAGACACTTGTCCTTTTGATTTCATTTAATGTCACTGATTTCATCAAAGATTTTTTCTGTTTTTTTGTCTATTACTTCTGCTCCTTTTGTTCCTGTTTTTTGCAGCTGGCTGACAAGAACTAATGCAACTGCAACCACTGCTGCAAGCAATACAATTAGTTCAACTGACACTTGAGCTTTATTTTCCATACCTGAAAAGGCTTTGGAAAGAAATAAAAAGAATTTCTCACGTTAATCAACGAAAAAAACTAATCAAATGCAAATGGTTTTATTGCTTTACTTGGTTAAGTTATCTATAAAATCTAATTTTGTGTTTTAAATGGTTTCAAGAGAGACAAAAGATATTGCAATATCCTGGGCTGTTTTAAGTATAGCTTTTGCTTTAGCGCTCAGCGGGTTTAACTTGTTAGGAATAATTGCTTTGGGGTTTCTTCCAAATTTTTTAACTTTTATTATAATGCTTCCAATTTCCTTTTTTGTTTTAGGAACATCATTTATTTTACATGAATTAGGGCATAGAAATGTTGCAAGGCATTTTAATTATCATGCTGAATTCAGAAAATGGGATTTTGGATTAAAACTTGCTTTAGGTGCTGCGGCTCTTGTTGGAGCAATTTTTGCTGCACCAGGAGCAGTTTATATTGGAGCAAAAAAACAAAAAAAAAGCTGGGAAGAACAAACCAGATGGGATAAAGAATATCCTGAATACAAAAAAAACGGAATGAATGAACTAGGATTAATTTCTGTTGCAGGAGTAGTAATTAACATTAGTTTAGGATTGATTTTTTTGGGTTTATTTTTTACTGTTGTACCTTCATTAACAAATTTCCAATTTGTTGCTACTTTAATTTGTTATTTAGGTTATTCAATTAATTTCTTTTTAGCAGGCTTTAATTTATTACCTTTTTGGATTTTAGATGGAAAAAAAGTTATGGAATGGAATCCAATAGTTTGGGGGATCTTATTTATTCCACTTGCTTACTGGTATTTTTCTTTGAGATTAGTCATGTACGGCTGGTTTTTCTAAAATTAGTCAAAATAGTTTAACTTAAATTCACTCAACATAGCTTGGCTTAAAAACAGAGTAATGTTCTGAGAATTCTTCGTATGCTTCAATTGTTTCTTTTGAAATTGAAGGTTTAGTTTTCTTTAATGCTTGTTCAAAGTGTTTCATTCTAATATTATTCTTTTCCATATTACTTTCTTTTAAAGCAATCAAAACAGTTTCTCTAACCAGACCTTCAATGTCTGCTCCGCTAAATCCCTCAGTTTTTTTTGCGAGTTCTTCAATATTTACTTCTTTTTCCTTTGGAATCTTTTTTAAATGAATTTTAAATATTTCTTTTCTTGCTTTTTCATCTGGAGCAGGAACCAAAATCATTTTATCAATTCTTCCTGGCCTTAATAAACTTGAATCAATTAAATCAGGTCTGTTAGTTGCAGCAATAAAAATAACATCCTTTAATTCTTCTATTCCATCTAATTCAGTTAGTAACTGATTTAGTGCACTTCTAGTAACTGATTGAGTGCCAGATTCAAAACCATCCCTGCTCGAACTTGCCAAAGAATCAATTTCATCAAAAAAAACTATTACAGGAGAAACTTGTCTTGCTTTCTTAAAAATTTTTCTTATTCCCCTTTCTGTTTCTCCAACCCATTTAGATATTAGTTCAGGACCTTTAATTGAAATAAAATTTTTACCTGATTCAGTTGCAACTGCCTTAGCTAAAAGAGTTTTTCCTGTTCCAGGAGCACCATATAAAAAGACCCCTCTAGGCGCAGTTATTCCCATTTTGTCAAATGCTTCTTTATGCTTTAAAGGACAGTCAACTACTTGTTTTAATTCTTCTTTTATTTCTTCTAAAGAACCAATGTCTTCCCATTTAACATTTGGAACTTCAACCAAAACTTCTCTTAAAGCAGAAGGCTGGGCTTCTTTTAAAGCATCCTCAAAATCTTGTTTGTTTACTTCCATTTTTTCTAAAAGTTTTGCATCAATTTTTTCATCTTCTAAATTAATGTCAGGAAGATATCTTCTCAAGGCTTTCATTGCACTTTCTTTTGCTAATGCCTCCAAATCTGCTCCGACAAAACCATGAGTTTTATTTGCAAGTGCATCTAAATCAACTCCATTGAGTTTTTCTTTAGGGGTTAAAGGCATTCCTCTTGTATGAATCTGCAAAATGTTTTTTCTTCCTTTTTTATCTGGAACACCAATTTCGATTTCCCTGTCAAATCTTCCAGGGCGTCTTAAAGCTTCATCTAAAGAATTAACTCTGTTTGTTGCTGCAATAACAATTACATTTCCTCTTGCTTCCATTCCATCCATTGCAGAAAGTAATTGAGCTACAACTCTTCTTTCAACTTCTCCGATTACTTCTTCTCTTTTTGGAGCAATAGAATCAATTTCATCAATAAAAATAATGCTAGGCGAATTTTCTTCTGCGTCCTTAAAAATTTGTCTTATTCTTTCTTCTGCTTCCCCGACAAACTTGCTCATAATGCTTGGAGCAGAAACAGAAATAAAATGAGCCTGAGTTTCATTTGCAACTGCTTTTGCCAGCAAAGTTTTTCCTGTTCCAGGAGGGCCATGCAATAAAACTCCTTTAGGAGGATTAATTCCCAGTTTAGTGAATAATTCAGGATGAAGCAAAGGCAGTTCAATCATTTCCCTTACTTTTCTTACTTGTTCATCCAAGCCTCCTACAGCATCATAAGTAATGCTTGGGACTCCTTGCAAGGCTTCTTTTGCAGGTTCTTCTCTTAAAACAAATTGAGTTGAATCATTTACTTTAACTATCCCTTTTGGATTAGTGTCTACAACAGTATAAATAAAACCTGAACCAAAAACTGAAATCCAGACATTATCTCCTTTATTTAATGGACGACCAATAAAACTTTTTTTTAGAATTCTGTCATAACCAGAAGCAATAATTCTAACTTCTTGTGTTGGCGCCAAAGTGACTTTTTTTGCTTCACTATAAACTGCTTTAGAGACTTTAACTTTTTCTCCTAAAGATGCTCCACAAGAATGTCTGATTAAAGAATCCATTCTAATAATGCCTTGCCCTTCGTCAGTTGATTTTGCAGGCCAGATTATTGCAGCAGTTTTCTTGTTTGCCTCTAATTCAACTATATCCCCAGAAGTAACCCCTAAATGTTCTTTGGATTGCCTATCTAAAGTAATTATTCCTCTTCCAACATGACTTGGGTCAGTATCATAAACTCTTAATTCCACTATTTTTTTTTGGGGATTAGACAGATTAATCATAGAAAAAGAATTGGTTGAAAAGGTTTAAAGAGTTAATGACAACTTTTAAAAAAAAACTGCATGAAAAAGAAAATACAAAACAATTATAAATAACTATAATTATAATTAATGAAGATGAAAGAAAACAAAAAGAAAATTTTTGGTTTACTTGTTTTTCTTGCAGTAATTGTTTTTGTTTCAAATGTTAGTGCTGAATGGTGTCCTGCAAGCCCTCTAAGACCAGATCATAAACCAGACATTACAGTAGATTTATTAATACCTGATTACGACCAACCAAACAATTGGAGTGAAAGCCCTTCAATTGTAGTGTTTGAAGACGTTCCATATATTACTTATGTTGGCCAAAAAACAGGAAGCAATTGGACAAGAATTTTTTTCACTTACTGGAATGGAACTAAATGGAATCCGCCTGTAATGATAAGCAGTGAAACAGAAACCGACAAAGCAAACAATCCAATTCTTGCAATTGACATAAGAAACGGAGAAATGCATTTAGTTTGGAGCACTGATTCTTCAACAGGACTGAAAGTTTATTATTCTCATTCAGAAGGATTTGGTCAGCCCTGGAGTGCGCCAATTTCATTAGATGAATTAAATTCTGTAACAAAAAACAACGCAAAATTTCCTTTTATTGCACTTGACTCAGATGGCCATCCTCACACAATATTTTTTTATGAAAGTGGAGGAACAAGAAAAGTTTATTATACAGTAAATTATGGTTCAGGGTGGAAAAGCCCAGAAATCATAGGAGAAACTGCAAATGAAACAGGAACAGGAAGAATTAATCCGATTTATATTACTATAGACAAAAAAAAAGTACCTAATGTTCCAAGCAAACCAATTGATATGAGACTTTCAGCTTTAATGCAAAAAATAGGTGTAATTAAATTTGAAGTAGTTCCTGATCCTTGTTATGGAGTGTGTGGTAATGGAGTCTGCGAAAATATTGCAGCAGGATGCAACCCAGGTGAAACTGCATCCAGTTGCTGTGGCGACTGCGGAACCTGCGCACCGGATACAATTCATATTTTATGGAAAAATAAAGCAGACGAAAAACTGGTTCACACACAAAAAGATGTTGGCAACTCAACAACTTGGAGCACACCAGATCAAGTTGACCAGCAAAAATCAAGCCATCCTTTTAGTGTTGCAGATAATGATGCAGGACTTCATGTTAGTTATGAATCAAAAACAATTGCAAGCAACACAGAAATTTATTATAAAATGCTTGATAGCGGAAACTGGAATACAAAACCTGCCGGAGGAACTCCCACACAAGCAAACATTAGCAACAGCGAAAAAGACTCATTATATCCTTCAATTGCAGTTGACAAGGATGCAAACCCAAAAATTGTTTGGGCTGAAACAATGCCTGCGCCTTCTAACAAAAAAAGAATTTATTACAAAGAATGGGATTCTGAAAGCAACGCATGGAAAGAATTAGGAAACCCTGTCTGGCCAGAAAATCTTTCAGAGATACAAGATGCTTTATATCCAAATATTAGATTGAATTTTCAAGGAAACCCTTATATTGCATGGGGACAAAAACTTGGCACAAGCGGAAAAGAACAGATTTGGATGGTTTACTGGAGTGATAACTGTTCTTCCAGGCCAGGCCCAAATGCCCCCCCAAAAGCATGGTGCAAAGCAAACCCAATAGAAGGAGACTTTCAAACAAGATTTGAATTCACTGCAAAATACAGTTCAGATGACCAGACCCCAACAGAAAACTTGCAAGTAAGATGGGATTGGGATGACTCAGACGGAGTAAATTATAATACTCCTTGGAACACAACAAAAGACATCTCTCATTATTTTAAAGAATACGGTCAAAAAACTGTAACATTACAGGTAAAAGACAATAAAGGAAAAGTAAGAACAGATACATGCCAAATAAATGTTTATTATGGAGATGTTCTTTCATTGTTTGATATCAGGGCAGAACCAATATCACCAAAAAAAGGCGAAACAATTAACTTCAGCGCTTTTGTCTTAAACCAGATAGAAGAAGACGTTAAGGCAACCTTGACTTTTGAAATAACCGACAAAGAAGGAACTGTTGTTAAGAGTTTTACTCCAATAACTCAAGTGATTCCAAAGAATGTTCAGGGGAATCCAGTTGAACCAATAAAAGAATTCATTCAATCTTATGCCGTTGATTTGCCTGAATACAAAATATATTATATTTATGCTGATGTAATAGTTGACCCTTTAGATCCTCTTTATTCTGAGCACCCTGAAACAAACAAATACCTTTACAATAACAATAGAAGAACTGTTTTTACTATAACTCAAATAAGAGATGTTAGTTTGCCTGAAACAGGAATCACAGGAATTATAACAGCAATAATTGCAGTAAGCTATATTCTTATAAGAAAAAAGAAAACTAACTCATTTTAGATTATTTTCAAGGGATTCGACAAAAGAAACAAAAAGAGAAATTCCTTTTTCTGCTTCTTTTTTTGCTTTAACAGAAAAAAAAGCCTGATTAAACAAAATTGACTTGGTTTTAAGTTCATTCAAAAACTGTTTCAAAGAAATCTTTTTTTGATTAAATAAAACTGATTCTTTAATCAATCCAATAGAACTTATTTCATCCAATAAATTTACGTCATGAACTAAAATCGATTCAATTGATTTGGGTTTTCCTTTTAATCCTGATTCTTCAATACAATACAAAACCGAACCCTGTTTTTCTGCAGGAA
>Ga0210057_1004364_pt1 | contig 18890 bp, 19 predicted proteins | sample CryGeyCG2114_010_2_FD_183968 | JGI IMG/M metagenome (GOLD analysis project Ga0210057, IMG submission 183968) | Groundwater microbial communities from aquifer - Crystal Geyser CG10_big_fil_rev_8/21/14_0.10 (SPAdes) (version 2) | ecosystem: Environmental > Aquatic > Deep subsurface > Groundwater ...
AAAATGACTAAATCAGAAGTATTGAAGAGCAGAAAAGAAAGCGGAGAATTAGTAAGATACTTAGTTGAATTAGTTCAAAGAGAACGAGGAAAAGAATTTGCTAAAACAAAATTCCACGTTAAACACGGAGAAAAATTCGGAGAAGTAATACTTTTAGAAGACAAAGTTTTCGTGATTCAAGATGTAGATGCTGAAAACAAAGTTATAGAAAGTGCAACAGTTAAAGACGGAGAGTTTGGAAGTTTAACTAAGTCCAGTTTTGAAGAATTAGAAACAGCTTTAGCTAAAGCTCAAATTCCAAGAAAAGTTTTCATTCACGAAAAAGTATTTGAAAGTTTAAAGAAATTATTTGGAAAAGATGTACAAATAATGGTGCATCACTAAAGATTTTCTTTTATTTTTTCTTTTATTTTCATTAAAATTTTTTCTTCTAATTCTTTTTTAGAATAAGGTGCATAATTGCCCTTAGGATTTGGATCATTGAATACTATTCCGTAAACTAAACGAGAAGTATTATACCTTGGAATTAAATGACAATGCAAATGCTTCCAGTCATTACCTGAAATTGCAATGTTAGGTCTATCATGTGAGTAACAACGTTTAACTGCGTTATTCCATTCAGGAATTATAATTTCAAAAATTTCTGAAGTTTCATGTAAGTTCATGTCAAGAATTACATCCGCTTCTTCTCGTTTAGCCGCGGCATAACAACGTCCAATATAAGGATATTGATTGATATGTAAATATAAATCCCATAAATTATACTCTTTTATTTTAAATTTATCATAAGGATCACTCATGTTTTTATAAAATTTAATTATATTTTAAATATTGTGAAAGCCAACTTAACCAATTGGTTCACATTTGGAATATTCAAGTTCATAATGTATTTTTGAGTTGCTAGGATTTTGAAAAGAACATTAGAGAGTTATTATTCACTTTAAAGTGATAACTACCGAAAGGTTTATAAATAATACGCATTCTCTGAAATATATGACGCAGGCAATTGTTAGTTTTGGTCGTGAGAGAGAACTTACTCGTGAAATAGGAAAAGGGTTAGAAGACTCTTTTAAAGAGGCAAGAGAAATAGATCATCAAATAGCAAGGTCTTTAAATCATGGAATGGGGATGATGGGTTATGTTGGAAGGTTACCTATCGTTGGAAGAATTGTTACCAGCGTTAGAGCAATCAAACCTTTGAGCTCTTTAGAATCAGAACTTAGAACAGCCCTTAATAATTCTCTTGTTTCTTTAGTGAAAGTTGGAAGAAAAGCTCAAGATGAAAAAAAAAGAATTGCTCAGCTAAGTGAAATTTACGATACTGCTGTTCAAGAAGGATGGGGCTCACAAGAGTTTATTAGATTTATTGAAGCTAATACAGATATTGATTATACTGTAAATTTAAATGGCAGTCAAATAGATATGAAGGATTTATTTGCAGAAGTTGATTTAAGATTATCTTTTGACAGAAGAAAAGATAAACAGCAAGAGTATGTTGATTGGTTGAAACAACATCTTAATCTTAGTGAACAATACTTAGAATCAATGCATGCATTATGTTTTGTTGGTTGCGAATGGGTTGGTGGAATGACTAGAAGTTATTTTGACCTTACTCAATTAAGAGGGGGAATGGAAGAAATACAAAGAACTCTTCAAAATCTTGGGAGGGGAGGAACAGCATCTATTACAAGTCAACAAGCATTACGACAATATGGGACAGCGTACATTAACGGTATGAGAAGTTTGATGCAAGGTTATAAAAAAATGTGTACTTTAAAAGATAGTGGTTCAGATGGATTTAGATCGTCATTAAGACAATTAGAAACTGATTTGAATACTTCGGGCGCGTCCCATAGATTAGAGACTCAACCTTATCAAGCGCACGATAGACTTCTTTCAAATCCAAACCCTAAGAGGGAAAAAGATGACAACACTCATTGAAAATGAACTTTATGAGTATTTATCCCATTTAGAAAGTGAAGTTGATAAAAGAATTTTAACAAATGAAGAAGGAAGTCTACAACACTTAATGCATTCTCAGTTGAGAAGAGTTATAATAACAGAAAGAGAATTTCTTAAATATGTTAATTCAAATGGAACAAAACCCATGTTATCAATTTCTCCTAATGGATTACCTTCCGTTAATTCCTTAAATCCTGATTTAGAAAAAATATGCGAGTTATCAGAAGATGAAGATTCGTTTAGAGATGTTGGACAACAATTCAGAAAAGGAATCTCTGGAAAGAATAAGGGAGAAGATGGTCATTTTTATGTCCCTGTTTCTGAAGATGAATGGAACAAAGAACTAAAAAACAGAAGTAAAGAAAAAGTTGAATCACAAATTGGCTTTGCAGTTAGTGAAGTATGTGACGGAAGATTTGAATTAGCTGTTAGAGAGGATTTTTATTTACAAGGATATGATCAACACTCCAAAGAGTTTCCAATTTTAATTAGAGAGGGAAGAATGAGATATCATGTTGTTTGGAATAGATTAGTTGATGATTTCGAAGAAAGTTTCTATGTTCCAAATACTGCTTTAGTTTTACGGGGAAGACCTATCAAATCATCCGAAAAACAATTCGATGATGTGGTTAAATTATATGCCTTTGGAAATTCTGATTTTAAGGGGTTTAGCAAACCCTGGTTCATGAGGTGGAGAAAATGCTCTATCGATTATGCAGGTTTTCTAGCAGCCGGTACTAATGCGAGGATTAGAACAACTGAAAATATTTTAGACGCGATAGGAAGAACTTTAAAACGGCAAGTGACTATCAAGGGAATTAAAAAAAATGATTTAGAACAAACATTAGCATTTACTACAATTCCTTTCAAAAATGCACCTAGAACAACACCAAATGACGAAGATTTATATAACGTAAGCGAAGAGAGCTATAGAAGAATATTATCTCCTAAGAAGCATACAAAATTTGATTTAATCTTTACAGCAGGGGGAGATAAATTAGGAGAAATAGAATATGTGTTACCACACAATGAAAAATGTTTTGGTTGTTACGGCGGGAGTTATTACAATTTTACAAAAGGGGGAATTAAATTTGTTGTTTTTGGAAAATCAATTTTGAATGAAGAACAATATCATAATCTCCAAAGTGAACTTAGAAAAGTTAAGAAGAGATGACTATACGATGGAAAAAACTCTTTCAAGATGTGTTGATAGAGTGCTTGAAGACGGTTCCATTGAAGCACTTTATATTTATGGTTCTTATGTGAATGGATATTACAGAGATGATTCTGATATTGATTTAGTTGCATTAACTTCTCAAAATTCAAGACAAAAACCCATTGAACTGCATCCCAATATAAGTGTTCATTTGATCCATCCATTAACTTTAGAATTGTTTGAAGTAGGACATCCATATTCTCATTTAAGAATGGTGCCTGTTTATAACGAGGATAAATGTGTTGAAATATCTGATAGAATGAAATCAGAGTTGGTTAGAAGGGAATTAGTTAAATTTAGAAAAGCAGGTATTGAAGAATTTGATGCTTTAGACCCATTACATAATTATCTTTTTGGTTATGGTGTTCAAAGACCTTGGAGAATAAAACCTATAAAAAGAATTTTTGAATCTAAAGAAGCTAATCAAATTTTAAGAATGGAATATGGCAGAGTACTTGGACAATTAGAAAGAAAAGGAATGGTGGAAAAAATAAAAGGAAAATTAAATATAAATCCGAATTATATATTTGATGAAGAGTTCATACAACCAAAAGACAGTTTTTTATTTAAAGCTAGAAATTCTTATGGGGGGTGGCATTATTTAAGAAACGCTATATCAATAATTGATTTTGCTAAAAGAAGAAAGTGATAAAACTATCTCAAGGAAAAGAAAAAGAAAACTTAATTTTTTTACTTAATCTAAGTCCCGACAACGCAATAATGAGGGTTCATAAAAAACTTTATAAACAACCTGATCTAATATACTTTGAAAAGAGGTAAAATGTCAGATCATAAATTTTTATACGTATTTGTAGCATTTGCTGTGTTAGCGTTATTTATAGTTGCATTCGGTTCTTATCAATCAATTATGGTCCCAATCATTGTTACAAATCAAACATTAACACCGACCGGTTACGCGGTTTCAGGCAATCCTTGTGTGCCAGGACAATGTTTTAATGAACGTTGTTTTAATCATAATAGTGTTATAACTAATCGCGTTCCTAAAAATGATAATTGTGTTGTTAGAGAAGATTTAAGATGTTGGAATGGTGAATGGTTTTATGATTCTTCTCCTCAAAAAGTTTGTTATTGAAATTTTTAACAACCACAACATTTAAATTAAGTGATTGCTTCTTTAATCTTATGAAAACTGGATTTCACGTTGGAGAAGCAATGACAATTGATCCTGTGCTTATAGCTCCAGATACTAATTTATTAGAAGCTGCAGAAATAATGAGCAGATGTCATGTTGGTTCTTTAATTGTAAAAATAAAAGAAGAATTAGTTGGAATCATTACAGAACAAGACATGGTAAGAAAAGGTTTAGCTAAAGATAAAAAAAGTTCTGAAATAAAAGTTAAAGAAGTTATGACTATGGATTTAAGATGCATTTCCAGTGGCCAAGATGTTTTTGAAGCTTTACAAATGATGCGAGATTATAATATTAGACATTTGCCTGTTGTTGATGATGAAAAACTTGTTGGTTTAATAACTGCGAAAGATATTCTAAAAATACAACCTGATTTGTTTGCTATTTTGGCTGAAAAAATTCGTATAAAAGAAGAAAGCAGGAAACCTATTTGGACTCCCGGAGAAAAAGAAGGTTTATGCCAAAATTGCGGGCATTATAGTCAAACGTTAGAAGATCAAGAAGGGATTTTGATGTGTGTACGATGCAGAACAGAATCGTCTTAAAAATTTATGGAATAGTTCAAGGAGTTTTTTTTAGAGAGTTTGTTAAAGTGTTGGCTGATAAATTAAAAATTAAAGGGTATGTTAAAAATTTACCTGATAAAACTGTTGAAGTGGTTGCTGAAGGCGAAGATGGTGATTTAAGAACACTGCTTAAAGCGTGCCATGAAGGACCTAAAAGAGCGTTTGTAGAAAAAGTAGATGTTTATCATGAAGAAGCGTCTAATGAATTCACTAGTTTCAGAATATGTTTTTAAGTCAAAACATTTATAATATTAATTTTTAATTAATTGATTAAAAAAGAGGATTAAATGGATTATAATAATTCAAAAATTGATTTAATCGCTTATCAAGGTCAAGGATTACCAACTTATTTGATAGATGGAACAATAACGAATAGGCGAATACATGCAAAAATAACTTCAAACGATAATAAAGAAGTAGGAAAATTACAAGGAATAATTGGAGAGTTCAACATGTTCTTTTTTCAATTAGATTTTAAACATTTAATTTATCGCATTGATGTTTCTGGAAGATTAAATGAAGATCCTTCAGAGTTCAGAATTGAAATTAACGGGCAAGATCAAGTTTTTGATGTTGAAGGAAGTATTGATAGTAATGTTAGTTTAGATTTTACATTATACTCTTTAGACTACGGAATTGCAGAATTTTTAATTGGTGGCAGTATACTACAATAATATTTATATTGTTCTTTTTTTTAAATTAATTGATGAATTTTAATAATTCAAATATTGAACTTAAAATAAAAGGAGGAGATGAATATTTTGTTGTTGGAGATATTCGTAATGGTTGCATAGCTTTAAATGTTAATTATGAACATAAAAAAATTGGCAGAATTATAGGGAATATTCTTGAAACAGGTCATTTTTATTTTACATTTTATTTTCATGAAGGCAAACACAAGTATTGTGATGTGGGCGGGTGCATAACTAATAATGATATTAAATTCAGCAATTTCATAATAGACAATACTCTTCAAACTCCAGTCATAGATTGCACAATCAGCGGTAAAGGAGTTTTAGCAGAATTAACATTGTTAAGTTCAGAAGGAGTAATTAATTTTAACATTGAAGGAATAATTGATTAAATAAATAATTCTTCTAAATCGTAAAAATCCTGGTATGTTCTTTTTTGAAAATTATATGCTGTATTTTTTTGTAACTCTTTTTTTGTTTGTGCATGACCTAAATCTATGATGTAGGGATCGCAGTTTGCAGTTATAATAATATTCCTGGGTGTTATATCTAATCTCGCGTAACCTGCTTCGTGAACTGCTTTAACTGCTTCAATTAATGCAATTTGTTGTCTAGTTGAACTGATTCTATTTTCTTTTAACTCAGTTCCTTCAATATATTCTTTCAATAAAGCAATGTAAACAATATCTTGGGATGAGGGATTAAAAAGTTTGCTTAAGAATGACCTTTTGTTATCAGACGAGTAAGTTTTTATTTTTTGAGAAATGTTATTGACTCCCGTTATACAGTTTAAAACTTCGTTTTCTCTATTGACATGTTGGTAATCCCAACCATCATTTTTATCTTTGTAACCCAGTTTCATAATTCGAAAGTTTTTATCAGATAATACTTTGTAAACAATACAAGAACCTCCCAAATCTTGAATGGGTGTCAAACCTAATTTTTCGATAAGTAATTCATAGTTTTCCAGGTTTTTTTCACCAATATCAAAAGTCATTTAACTGAAAAACACATTCCAGTTTAAAAATATTATTGAGTAGTTACTTTAAAGTAGTTAAAATTGGAAACATTTATAAACTGAATATTTTTTACTGCTCATATGACATACGAATTTATAGATGTTGAAAATGTATATTTGAAAGAATTATTCAATCAAAAATAAAATGGCAACAAAACCAGATTTTTATGATGTTAATTTAGGACGTTTTCTTCCGGCAAATAATGGGCGAGGTGTAGTGTTTAATGATCAATTTGTTAGTTGGCATGATTAAATAGAAATTAACTTACATGATCGATTTCATGGGTCTGATAGATACGAACGAGATGAAGAAAAAGAATTATTAACTAAATGTAAAAAACATGCAAAAAAATATGAAACACCTTTAACTGCGAATAATGTGGTTGTTATTACTCACCCATTATATTTACAATTAACTCACATGCATAAAGTAAATTCAATTGATATACTGGCTGAAATTGCGCAATATACTGAAAATCTGGTTAGTTTACTTAAACAATGCAGTCAATCAAAAAATGTTGACGTTTTATTCTTAGAAACAGTCCATCATTACGCAGCAGCAACAAGTCTTTTTTTAGAAGCAGAATTAGTTAATCAAGTAATATTTACATTATACGATGGCGGTGAAGCTCTTGATCCTAGCGATTTAAACATACTGGACAAAAAATTTCTTTACGTGTGCGGAGGATATAATGGGCAATGTTTAAGAGCATCAATAGATCAAATAATGAAAAAATTTGGCGGACAAAAAATTAAAGCAATAAAAGATTTAATAATAAATGCACCATACAAGTATGATTATTCAATAAAGCCTTTAGAGATATACAAAGAGTGTGGTGTTGAATTTGAAATATCAAAAATTATTAGTTTGGAAGACTTAATTGAACAATTAGGATTGTAAAAATTTAAAAAATCAGTTCAGAAATTAGTATTGAAAATTTTGTATATCTTGATTTGAATGAAATAGAATTAATTTGATTTGTTGGTAATGAATAAAAATAAGGACAAAACAAAAATGAGGGGGATGGGATTCGAACCCACGAAGGAAATAATCCACAGGATCTTAAGTCCTGCACATTTGACCAGGCTTTGCTACCCCCTCGTCAGCTTAAAGAATGAACGGTCTTTTTAAAAATGTTTCTTTTAAAAACATTTAAAAACTTTGGAGTTTTTAAATGTTTTTATGCGAGATATTTATTTATTCACTGCTTGTTTAGTGATAATTGCAGGTTTAAGTGTTGGGGGGTATCAATATCATACGCAAGTTACTGAAAAATTAATTATTGATTATAATTCTAAATTTAATACTTTAACAAATCAGTTGAACAATTTTAATGATCAATTTTCTGAAAGTATAGTTTTACAACAAGAACAAATCGATAAGTCAAATAAACAAATTGATTTTTTGGATAAAAAATTAGATATTAAAAGTCAACAATTAACTCAAGATTTAGAAAGCACTACTTCTTACTTGCAAAGTAATTTGAATGTTATTGAACAAACCAGTAAGCAACAAATTGCTGAATTGAGCGGTCAAATTAAGAATGTTGAATTAAAAAGTATTTCTAATATGGCTGATTTAAAAGATCAACTTGGTGATTTAAATATTGATGCAAGTTTTGCAGATATTATTCAACAAGTACTTCCTGCAGTTGTTGCAATTAATGCAAATGGAGGTATTGGTAGTGGAGCAGTTTACAAAAGTGACGGGTATATTGTTACCAATAAACATGTTGTTCAAGGAGAAACAAGTGTTACGGTGAAAACTTTTGATCAAAAACAATACACTGGTCAAGTTATTGGTGAAAGCAGTACTAAAGATATTGCAATAATAAAAATAACTGCTAACAATTTACCTTTTTTATTATTTGCGAATTCTGCTGATGCAAAAATTGGTGAAAAAGTTATTGCTTTAGGCAGTCCTGGAGGTTTAGATTTTACAGTAACTGAAGGAATAATAAGTGCATTAAATAGAATTATTGGAGGGGTTAATCATTTACAAACTGATGTTTCTATTAATCCGGGAAATAGTGGCGGTCCTTTAGTTAATAAAGCAGGTAAAATTTTAGGAATTAACACTATGAAAATTCAAGGATTTGAAGGAGTTGGATTTTCAATAAGCAGTAATGAAGTTCAAACTGCTATTTCAGAAATTAGTGGTTAATTTTATAAATAATTATATCTTTAAATAATAAAAATGAGGTGTAAACTATTAATTCCAATATTACTGATTCTTTTACTAATTGCTAATGTTAGTGCCGGGTTGATAAAAGAAGATTTAAAAGATAAAATAAAAGATAAAACTTCTGATGAAAAAATTAATGTAATTTTTAAATTAAAAGAACAAATTAAAGATAAAGATATTAGTGATTTTAAACTTCAAGGCGCTGAAGTGAAAAGAACTTTCAAATATGTAAAAGCAATTGCGTTGAAATTACCTGTTAAAGCTGTTGAAGCATTAGCTAAACATTCAAATGTTGAAGTTATAGAATCAGATTATGAAGTTAAAACAGTTCTTAGTGAAAGCAGTCCAATGATTGGCTCAGATAAAGTTCACTTGTTAGGTCCTATAGGTGATGGAGTTAACGTTCACGTGATTGATACAGGTATTACAAGTTCTTACATTACTGTTTTAGGAAGTACAGATTTTACTGGTGAAGGAATTCAAGACTTAAATGGTCATGGAACGCATGTTGCATCAACTATTGCTTCAATGCATTCGCTTTACAAAGGGGTAAGTCCAGGAGCGAATATTTATAATGTTAAAGTATTAGATAAATATGGAAGTGGTTACGCATCTGATGTAATGGCTGGAATTGAATGGAGTATTACAAAAAATGCAGACATAATAAGTATGAGTTTAGGAGCAATAATTTCTAATTGTGATGGCACAGATATTATTTCATTAACTGTTGATGAAGCCAGAGCGCACGGAATTATTCCTGTTGTTGCAGCAGGTAATTCAGGTCCTGATTATGGAACTATATCAAGTCCTGGTTGTGCGAAGGGTGCTTTAACTGTCGGCGCCGTCGATAAAAGCGATGTAATGGCAGGTTTTAGCAGTAGAGGTCCAACGAGTGATGGAAGAATTAAACCGGATATTGTTGCTCCAGGAGTAAAAATTACTGCGCCAAGTATTAATGATCAATCATTAACGTTAAGTGGAACTTCGATGGCTACACCGCACGTTTCAGGAACGCTTGCATTATTAATTAGTGATGGTGCAACTAAAGAAGAAGCAGAAAATTATGTTTTAAATAACGCGGACGATTTAGGACAAACAGAAAATTATCAAGGAAAAGGAAGAGTTAACGCGTTAAGAAGTTATAATGCTTTTTTATCATCAAAATCCTCACCAGAACCTGAACCAACTCCTAGTCCTGAACCAGTACCTACGGAACCAACGCCAACCGAACCTATACCGATTGAGCCATTGCCTACTGAACCTAGTCCTGATGAACCTGTTGAAGAGCCGATTCCAGAAAATCCTATTCCTGAAGAACCTACTCCTATTGAGCCTGTTCCTTCACCACCAATTACAGAACCGCCGGTTGAAGATCCAGAAACACCTGAAAAACCTGAACTTCCTATTGTAGAGCCTGAAAAACCTAGAGGTTTATTCAGAGCTTTAGAAGTTTTAAAGAATCTGATTTTTAATAAAAAAACTAGAACTCAAGAAAAATTAAAAGATGTTGTTGAAAAATTAGAAACAAAAATAGAAATAAAACAAGAAGAATTAGTTTCTGAACTTATTGAAGAAATTCCTCCAGGACCTGTTTTAATTGTTGAACAAGAAAAACAGCCTATACTAATTACTCCAACACCTAAAGGTTCAATAGTTGAAATTGTTCCAAAATACATCTCTTTTTGTGGTGATGGAGTTTGTCAATTTATTGAAAACGTTCATACTTGTCCAAAAGATTGTGAACAAACAATTTTACCGCCAACACAAGTCCAACTGCCCGTTAATCCATTTCCGGATCAGTCTTTGGTTAATGAAGTTATTCCTCAAGTGCCTTCAGATCAATTTCCAGTTAGTGTTTTTCCTCAACAATCGCTTGTTGAACAAAATTTTTGTAATAATATTTGTGAGCCTCAAGATAAAAATAAGTGTCCTCAAGATTGTGTTCTTGAACAATCAAATAATTTTTTAAATTCAGATAATAATAAAAATCATGGACGAGGTAGAAAGAATTAATTGGAAAACATCTTCAACAGATAATTATAGTTAAGTTAGTGATTTTTAATTGTCTTGTAATTTTAGTATTTTTGCGTGTGCGTTTAACTTAAATTTTTTAACTTTTATTACTAAATTCTAGTTGTGCAGTTGCACAAAAATATTTTTTAAAATTCAGCTATGCTGGCTTTATTTTAAATTAAATAACGCTAACAACAAAATTAGTTAATGTACCTGTTACTTTTGCTTGTTTTACAGCGCCTAATTTGTTTACTTCTAATGTTTCAACTGATTTAGCGGCTATTTTAGTATTGTCCGCGGTTTGTCCTGCAATTAATAATGCAACATTTCCATTTGAGTGTTCAAATAATTTTAATAATCCGGTATTAGCAGGAATGCTTTCATAACAAGGATCTGGTTTTTCCATTAAAAAATCACTCCAGTAATTAGCGCAAGGACCTCCAATAATTATTGCATTATGATCTTTAATATTGCTAATCTCACTTGCTAATCTGCTCATACCTGAAGGCAATGGTTGAATTTTTAATGTAGTTGGGCCTTTAACTTCTCCAACAATTACTGGACCGCCTGTTAAAATTACGTTTCCACCTCTTTGTGATAATGGATATTCATATGTTAATTCTTGAGGAATGCTTGATTGTGGATCGTAAAATTCTAGTAATCCTCCGTAATCATCTAATTGTTGTTTTATTGTTGGATTTGATGTTAAAGATATTGGCGAAGGAATTCCAAGAATAGCATTCATATCTAATTGTATTACTCCGCCATTATTTTGTATTGGTATTGCAATGTTAAGTGATCCTCCACTTTGTGCACTTCCTCCATCAAATTGTTTTCCTGCAGTTGTGAATGTAATGCATGAATGATTTCCTAAATTGTTTGCGTTATCTTCTCCGGTGCTTATTGGAGTTGTTGAAGGACTACTGTTTAATCCTATTAACATTCCTCCTTCTGTAGCAATCCAAGAAATTCTATGTTGAGTATACGTTCCGTCTCCATTAACATCAATGCTTAAAGCGTTAGAATTTTTATCTTTTATTCCATTGTAAGTTTTTCCTCCAACTATTAAGTCAAAACCTCCAGTTGAATTTCCTTTAACTTGTTTTGAACCGGTAGCTAAATCGTTAAAAGAATAACTTATACTGTTTGAAACATTTGTTGCACTTTGATATTTTATTATTCTTGTAAATGCAGTGTTATCATTAGTGCTTGTAGGTCTTACACAACCAGAATAATCTAATTGTTTCGCGCCTGCATTGCTTAAAAATGTTGATGATGCACTGTTAATATCTGATAATATTATGTAATCTTCAGGTTGAATAAAATACCTGGTTGCTTCAGCATTATCTTCTACATTCCATAATCCTCGTTGATTTCCTCCGCTGTAATCACCATGTCGCATTGTTCCATCCATTCTTAAAGAAGCAATCGGTATTTTATAATTTAATCCTTCTTGATTTGTAAATCTTAATCTGTACTCATCTCTTCCTGACGCGTCAATTTTAACAGTTGTTATTGGAACATCAGTCAATCCATTATATTTCAAATCCCACAATGGTGCCAGCATTCCTTCAGGCTCGTTCAAGTATTCTCTTACTCCGTGGCCTGGAGGTACAAATACGTTTCCACCGTGCAATCCTTCTGCTTTTAATCTGTATTTTATGTGATTAATTGTAAATTGATCTCTTGAAGAACTTAATGATCCTGCTACTTGAATGCTTGCATCATCGATTACTTCATTGTTTACTTTTGCTCCGCCTGGTGAAAAAGTGTTGTCTGCATAATTGTTATCTTCAAATGTTATTTTGCTTGCGCCAATGTAAAATCTTACCATTGATGATTGTGTTTCTTTACCTGTTGTTATTATATCTCTTATTCCGAACAAATCTCCTGTCGGTAATGGTTCTGCTTCTCCAGGTCTTATTTTTGGCAGTAATTGATCATTAACTTTGATTAATGCTTCTCCGCTTGTTTCTGATAAAATCATTATTTGAACTTTGTAAGTTTCATCGCCATAATTGAATGTTTCTTCTTGATTTTCTCCTAATTGTCCGTAAGTTTGTCCTCCTAATAATGTAATTCTAACTCTTCCATTTGCAACACTAGTATCAACTATTGCATCAACTACTGTGTAAGGTGTTCCTAAAATGTTTATTTCTCTATCAATCAAATGGTTAAGTTGTGCAGTGCTTGAATTAGTGTTTGAAGTTGCTGATTGTAATCCTTCTTCAAATTGTAATGTCCAATCAAATATTTGTTCTCCACTTGCAAAATATAAAAAATCTCCAACGTTATCGAAATTGTCTTCAGTAAAAATTACTTTTTTTGACGTATCTGTTGATGAATCATTAAATTGAATGTATTGAGCGTATTTGGTTACTCCTCTATTAGTGCTTATGCTTCCTCCTTTTAAAAATCCAAGATCGAACTCGCTGATCGAACTTCTAATTTCACCAATAGTTTCATTAATTTCCAAAAGATTTGTTGGACTTCCTATTTCTACATAATCGCCTTCAATTTTTGCTTTTTTAGGTTTTAAACTTTGAATTTCTTCTTCTTTAACAGCTAATTGTTGCAATGATGAAATTATATTTCCCATGGATACAACATCGCTTGCTGTAGCGTCATCTCCAACAACTAAAACTAAGTTATCTTTAGGAGTTCCATCTGTTATGAATGGCGCAGGATAATCTGCAAGTGTTATTGCGTGAGCTCCAAAAATAGTGGCTCCAATTAATGAACAAGCCGCACCTAAAGCTAATACTTTTTTAAACTGTTTAAGTACTTTCATTATTACCTCTTTTTAAATAACTTAGGCAGTTTTGTTTTATAAACCTTTCTCATTTATTTAGATAAATTTTATAAATTCAATATTTCTTCTTTTTTAAATGGAAAAAAGAGTTAATGTAGGAAAACTCACTCTAATTATTGGAATATGTTTAAGCATATTGTTGATTAGTCTGGCAGTTTACATGTTATTGCCTGGTGAAACTTCTTTTTTACCAAGTTTCATTCCGAGCATTCTTAAGAGTAAAAATTTTGTTGAATACTCAAACGATTTGTTTAATTTAACTTTCACAGCAAAATATAATGTTACAGGAAACAGTGTTAATTTTGATTTTTTAACAATTCATCAAAATACTCATGAAAAAGTTAGAATTGATGGAGAATTAGCAGGCGTTAAAGGATACTTTTTAAGATTAAACAGTGGCAGTTATTTTTGTAATACTTCTTGTAAAAAAATTGATGATTTAGATTATTTTATTTCTTTAAAATTATTAAATGAAACTTGGACTTCAATAAGTTCGAGAGATAGTAATGATTGTTTTAAATTAAAAAACAGCACTCTTTGTTTTACTGAACAAGGGGGAATTAGTTATTTTTTTAATGAAGGTAAAGAATTAATTTTAACCAACATAACTTATTCTGTGGGGGAAGTTTTTGATTTAAAATGAATGATTTAAAAGTGGGTGTTGTGGGATTAGGATATGTTGGCTTGCCTGTTGCAGTTGAATTTGCTAAAAAAAATGTTCCTGTCATAGGTTTTGACATCAGTCAAAAACGAATTGAAGATTTAATTAAAGGACAAGATTATACTAATGAAATAAGTTCTGAAGTTTTGTTGAAAACAAATATTAATTTCACCTGTGACGCATCTGAAATTAAGAGTTCTAATTTTATTATTGTTTGTGTTCCAACACCTATTGATGAAGATAATGTTCCGGATCTTACTGCTTTAATAACGTCATCCAGATTAGTTGGAGAAAATTTAAGCAAAAATTCTATTGTTGTTTATGAAAGCACTGTTTATCCGGGGGTTACTGAAGATGTTTGCCTGCCTATTTTAGAGCAAAGTTCAGGAATGAAATTAGGTGATTTTAAAATAGGGTATTCTCCTGAAAGAATTAATCCTGGAGATAAGAAAAGAACTATTGATAAAATTAAAAAAATTGTGTCTGGTTGTGATGAAGAAACTTTGGAAAAAGTTGCAAATGCTTATTCTTTAATTGTTGATGCGGGAATTCATAAAGCTCCAAATATTAAAACTGCGGAAGCAGCAAAAGTTATTGAGAACATTCAAAGAGATCTTAATATTGCTTTAATGAATGAGTTAGCTAAAATTTTTGGATTAATGAATATTAAAACAAGTGATGTTTTGGAAGCTGCAGGCACTAAGTGGAATTTTCATAAATACAATCCTGGCTTGGTGGGGGGACACTGTATTGGAATTGATCCTTATTATTTAACTCATAAAGCGCAACAATTAGGGTATGATGCTAAAGTTATTCTTGCAGGTCGAGCAATTAATAATTCAATGCCTAAATACTTGTCTGATTTAGTTGTTAAACATTTACCTTCTAAAGATTCAAAAATTTTATTGTTAGGTTTAACTTTCAAAGAAAACGTTCCTGATTTAAGAAACAGCAAGGCTAAATGTTTAATTAAGGAATTAAAAAACGAAGGATTTCAAGTTTTAGGTTGTGAACCTTTGCTTGAAGATAGAATTATTTTTGAAACTGAAAATTTACCTTTTGATGAAGTTGAAAGTGCGGATTGTGTTGTAACTGTTAACAAGCATGATGCTTTCAAAAATATAACTTTAGATGATTTGAAAGCAAAAGGTATAAGTACTATACTTGATTTAAAACAATTGTTTGATGAAAATGAAGCTAAAAAAAAGGGTTTTAATTATATTAATGTTTAGTTTATTGATTCTTTCATGCAAGGTTGAAAAACTTGTGGTTGAAGAAACAGTTAAAGAAGAAACAATTAAAGAAGAGATAATTAAAGAACCAATCATTGATCCTAAAGCAGAACTGGTGAGGTTATTAAAAAAAGCGCAAACTTTTCCTAATGTAATGATTGGTTTAAAAGAAACAACTATTGGTAATAATTTTACTCAAATAAAAACAACAAATCTTTCATACAAGAATGATTCTATTAAAGTATTAACTAATTTGCAAGTTAAAGAAGTGAAAGACGGAGTAAAATATACTATTGTTAATGATTGGGGTTTAGAAGTTGTCAAAGATACTTTTTACACTCAATGCTTATTAGATATTGATGTTTGGTTGTGTGATGAAATAGATATAAGTGCAGAACAATTCACTGAATTGCTTGATGAAATAAAAGATAAAAATTTTATTGAACAATTAGAACGTGTAGAGAAAAAAGAAGATTGTTATTTAATAAATAATAATTTGTTGGATTGTTATGATGAAAATGGATTTTTAACAAGTATGAAAACTAATTCTTCTAGTGTTGAAAGAATTTATTTAAAATTCGAACAAGATAATTTTCAAATTCCCGATAATTCAGAATACGTGCAATAGTATGTGGAAAGCACCTTCAAACTCTTCGACGGTAAATTGTGAGCGCTACTTCCCCGAAGGGGCCAAGATTGTGCACGCGTAGTCAATAAATTATGAGGGTTTGACTTTAGGGTGCTTTCCACATACGCGCAATAAAAAAATAATTAAAAAAAGGAATTATTTCCTTTTCTTTTTCTTTGTTGAACTTGCTTCTTTGCCAACTATAGTTTCTAATTCTGTTTCAACATTAGTGTTCAAACCTTCTAAAAATTGAGCTCTTTTCATCACTTCTTGACTTAATCGGTTACATAATGCTTCACTTGTATTATGTTCTGGAATAGCTCTTAATTCTCCAACTGGAACATTGAAGTAATCAATTAAAACAGTTTTAACTGCGAGTTCGTAAGCAGCATTAATACTGTTTGCTTGATCTCTTTGAGCTTCAACAGCTAGTTTAGCTGCGTATAACTTGTCAGCTTCTAATTTATGCGCAGTTGTTAATGAAACCAAATTAGCTTCATAAGTTGCAATTTTGTTTGCTAAATTAGTTTCAGCTTGAACTCTTGTTGCTTCGTGAGCGTCTTGTTCTTCACTTAAGTCTAATTTGTATTGTTCAGTTAATTCAGCTAAACTGCTTGCGTGTTCTGCTCTCGTTTCTTTTATTTTTCTGCCTAATGTTCTGATACTTTCTTTGTGTTCGTCAACTTTTTGTTTCCAACCATCTCTGCTTTTTGCCAAACCAGTTATTGTGCTTTCCGTTCTTTTTAATTTTCTTTCTAAATCATTATTTTCGCCTAATAATAAATCGTGATTTTCTGCAACTTCATTGTATTGCTTATCTAATTTTTCATAAGTTTTTACTTTTTGTGCTAAGCTTTTTTGTGTTTCTGCTAATACTTTTTGTGTTGCTTCATGAGCTTCTTGTTCTGTAGCACATTTTACATCTGCGGTTTCTCTTAGAACTTGTTCTGAAGCATATTTTTTTGATAAATCAGCATTTGCTGTTATTTCAGTGTCCAATTCTTCTTCTATTTCTTCAACTGTTGTTTCTAAGTCTAGTCTTAAAGTTTGTTCGTTTTGTAATATGTCCAATATTAGATTGTTGTTTTTGTATGCTTCTTTTAAATCAGTTAACAATGAATTTAATTGTTTACCGAGTTTTTCTGTGAATGTTCTTGTTTTTTTAACACTTTCTGGACTAACTGCTTGATCTTTAGGAATGATTTGTTGACTTGCTAATTTTTCTAATTTTTCTAATTGTTTGCAACCAAAACCTAATAATTGTGTTGCGGGTGTAACTGTTTCTCGTTCATAACCTTGTAAACGAGCTGTTTGTGTTTTGTCTAATCCGTCATATTTTTCTGCCATTGTAATTTCCTCCAAATATAATTTCAGTATTAGAATGTTAGATAGTTTTTTAAAAATATTTATTGATTAACAGAAAGATTTATAAAGAGTAGCTACTAATCGGTAGTAAAATGGTAAAAAACGTTGAAAAAGGATTGGAAAATAACATAAATGATATTCTTAAAACGTTAAGAAGTCAAACAGAACAAACTAGAGTATTGGTTGATGTTAATCAAAAATTAACTAGTGCTAATAAAGATTTAAGACATGATTTAGGAATTTCAAGACGTCAAGCAGCTCATTATAAAAAAACAACTAATCATCAAAGAGAAAGAGCGGATTATTTTAGAGCAGAAAGAGATGATTTAGAGGTTGTTATTGAAGGATTAAATGGAGAATTATTTTCAGTAACCCAACAATATGTTGATTTACAAAAAGATGCTAAAGATTTAAGAAAACAAGGCGGAATTTTAAAACGTCAAGTTAAGCATTATAAAAAAACAACTGATGAGCAAAGAGAAAGAGCGGATCATTTTAGAGAAGAAAGAGATGTTTATGAAGCACAAGTTGGAGATTTAACCGTACAATTAAAAACTTCTCAACAAGATATTGTTTCTTTAACTGAAATATTAGATATAATTCAAAAAGATAATGTTGATTTGAATGAAAATTTAGTTCGAACAAAAGAGTCAGTTAAGTATTTAGAAGGTAGAACTAAAGAATTAGAACAAACAATCAATGATAAAGATGCTGAACTAGTTGAAAAAGACAGTGTATTGGCAATTTCAAACGATAGAATTAATGAAGCGTATACAGTTATTAAACAAAAAAATTCAAGATTAAGCAGAACAAGAATTGGTTTATGCGCTACAGCATTGTGTACATTATTGTTCGGTTATGTTGCAGGAATTGGCAGTGGAAGCGTAGCAAATGTAAACCCCACACAGGTTGTCCAAACGGTTGAACAAACAACTGTTGAACAAACTAAAGAACCTTATCAAGTTAATGCTCCCGCAATAATTGATGATCTTTACGGAAAATAATAAATTTTAAATAACCTAGTTCTAAAATTTAGTTTATGGATCAATGGGATGAAGCAGGAAGAATTGCAAAAGAAGCATTAGATTACGGTAAAACATTAATTAAAAAAGGCGCTTCTATGAGAGATGTTTGTGACCAAATTGATCAAAAAATTATTGAATTAGGCGCGTTACCTGCGTGGCCAACACAAATAGGTAATGATCATGTCGCAGCACATTTCACTCCAGAACCAGAAGATACATCTGTTTTTAATGAAGAACTTGTTTGTTTAGATGTTGGAGCTAACTTGAATGGTTTTATTGGTGATAATGCATGCACTATAGATTTGAGCGGTAAGCACGAAAAATTAATTTTAGCTTCAAAAGAAGCGCTTGATGAAGCGATTAAA
>Ga0210057_1004365_pt1 | contig 18889 bp, 15 predicted proteins | sample CryGeyCG2114_010_2_FD_183968 | JGI IMG/M metagenome (GOLD analysis project Ga0210057, IMG submission 183968) | Groundwater microbial communities from aquifer - Crystal Geyser CG10_big_fil_rev_8/21/14_0.10 (SPAdes) (version 2) | ecosystem: Environmental > Aquatic > Deep subsurface > Groundwater ...
CTCATCTTGCTTGGTCCATGACGAGCGCTGTAGCCGTTGAATGTCTTTTTCTGTCACAAGCTCTAGCGCCAACCCGATCAGGTCCGGCATCTTGATCTTGCGACCCCGGCCCTTTTTGTTGGCCATCTTCAGCAGCTCGTGCGCCTTCTTTTTAGTTTCGAGATTGACCCGAACTCCGCCGCTTTCCGTACTTTCTTGAGTTTCTACTTTGTTCATTTTTTCAGACATGGTTTTGCTCCTTTGTAGTTTGTAGGTTGAACACAAAGGCCCATGGCAACCGACAACTGGCGAGAGGAGGGACTTTTCAAAAAAGAAAAGTGCGCCCAAGTGACAAAGGAGGCCGATCTTTTTAGATAAGCCAGTTGTGCTACTGAAAACACCTCGTCGATACCCCTTTCGGAAGTAGCAACAAAGTAGCAAAAAAGTAGCAAAACTTTGAAATAGACCGAAATTCCGAGAAATAAGAGATCAGGACCATGCGGGCCTCCCTAATGGTTTTAACAACTTAAAAACACTAGGTTTTGGGCTACCGCCCCCCGCGAGTTAGAAAAAGAATGGTCGGAATGACTGGATTCGAACCAGCGACCCCTTACACCCCATGCAAGTGCGCTACCAGACTGCGCTACATTCCGACATTTTTTGGCAAAATGAAATCTAGCAAGGGTGGGGTCTTTTGTCCACGGGATTTGCTTTGTGTCATTAAGTGAAATTTAGGTGTTTATGTCTTCAGGTCGATTAATATTACCAAAAATACTGGCATCAAGCGCCTCCACATATTTTTTTTGATTGGCCTGCATCGTTTGTAATAAGTGGTCGAGGCGCGATTCTGGCGGACTTTGAATGATTTTTTGCATCAAGCTTTGGGTAAGCAAGAGAGGATGCCCGGAACGGAGTTTAAAGCTTGGAATAATGGCCATGACATCTTTTGACCTTGCCTGCCACAGTCTGTACCAAATATCCGTTGGCGGAAAGGGGCAATCAATGGGTAACAAAAAACAATATTCGGTTTTAAAAGCAAGTGTGCTGATGGCAAGTGAGATGGAGGAAAATTGTCCTCTATCCGGGGCGGGATTGGTGACGATTTGAATCTTTTGTAAAATATCGGGCGACACATTACTGTGCAAGCAATCCAAATATACTTGCTTGTGATTGCCTAGAACAACAATCACTTGGGTTTGATAGTGCAAAAAATCTAAATTTAAAAAATTTTCAATTTGGTGTATCAGGAGTGGACGCTGTTGCCAAGTTAACAAACCTTTGGGAGAACCCATGCGAGATGAAGCACCAGCACATAAAACAATGAGAGGGATGATATTATTTTCCATAAAATATCGACAGAATGCGGGCGGACACGGAAATGGCAATTTCCTGTGGAAGTTTTCCTCCTGTCGCCAGACCCATGGGGCATTCTATTTTTTCTATATTTTCAGGGGTAAGTCCTAAAGCGCCTAGGCGCTTTTTAAATTTCATCCATTTGCTGGAGCTGCCAATCAGGCCAAGATAGCGAAATTTTTTTTCTGCCAATGCTGCCACAATTTCTAAGTCCAGGTCGTGTGAATGAGTCATGACAACCGCAAAATGGTCTTCTTCATTTTGAATATGGCTTAATAGTTCTTTGAATGGCCGGTTATTTCGTCGCGCCTTTATGGGCAGTAAGGACGAATTAATCCATTCATCGCGCGTATCCCATACACAAAGCTGCAGGGCCGTGCCCTCCAAAGTTCGAGCCAGAGTTTGCCCGACGTGGCCAGCGCCAAATATATACAGCATGGGAGCTTGGTTAAATGTTTCAAGTAAGATTTCGACTACGCCTCCGCAGCATTGCTGGGCCTTGGCCCCTAATGGAATGGACAAGCGCTTGCTGGAATTCTTTGATGCCAGTAACAAGTCCTGCGCTTCTTGCAAAATTTTGTTTTCAAGATTGCCGCCGCCAATTGTGCCTAAAAATGTCCTGTCGGGCAGAACGATCATGCGCGTGCCTGTATCACGCGGTGTCGCCCCACCGCAATCGACAATCGTGGCCAGACAAAAGGGTAAACCTTGGGCCTTCAGTTCATAGAGTGAGGAGATCCAGTCAAAATCGCTCATAGGCAACCTTCAAGAAATTGCTTAAGCAGGTTGCAGGCGACTTGCATGCGATATTTGGCAGTCGAACGAATGTCATCAATAGGAGAGAGATCTTTTTGTAATTGGGTGATGGCCAGTTGTATCAGATTTGAACTCAGTTTCTCCCCTTGTAGGATTCGCTCAGTGCTTTTTGCCCTTACTGGATAGGGGGCCATGCTGCCATAAGCGAGTCTAATTTCTTGAACCTGCCCCTGGGACAGCTGCACCTTGGCGGCAAAGCACACCTTGGATATGGCCTGGGCCTTGCGAGTTCCGACTTTGTGGTAAAATTCCTTTTTGACACCGGTAAAAGATTTGCTTCTCCTTAGCCAGACTGCCTTAATCAGTTCCCCCATTTTTAAATCCATGACTTTATAATTTTTATGAAAATCGCAGTAGGGGACTTTGCGATTTTTTTTAGCAGCGGCTATTTCTATTATTGCGTCATAACAAAGAAGTGCCGGGGGACCATCTGCCGCCGGTGAAGCATTGGCGATATTGCCACCAATGGTGGCGCGATTTTGGATTGCCCTTGCCCCTACCACTTTTGCCGCTTCGTAGAGCAAAGGAAACTCCCTTCTTACGATGGGATGGTTTTTTATTTCACTATAGGTAGTGAGGGCGCGAATTTCCAGAAAATCCTTATGTTCGTAGATTCCTGCCAGCTCTTTTAGATGACTGATGTCAAGGAAGGTGCCTTCGGCCAGTTTTCCTGCCTCAAAAAGAACCATTAAATCAGTCCCGCCGGCAAAGGGTATGATGCCAGGGCCGGTGGAAAGCTTTTCTAACGTCTGATTAAAACTTTTTTCTTTGAGCATAAGAAAATGAGGGATATAAGATTTCATTTCCCCTCCGCTTGTTTTACTGACTCAAAAATTTTGAGGTAGCCAGTGCAGCGACATAAATTGCCACCAAGGCCTTCTTCAATCTCTTTGGCCGTAAGCTTGCCAGATTTTTTTGCCAATAGTTCCTTGGTGGCCAAAATCATTCCTGGCGTGCAAATTCCGCATTGGGCACCACCATGTTGTAAAAAAGATTTTTGGATTTTATGCAACTCTGTTTTCCCTTCTAGATTTTCAATTGTTTCAATTTTTTTGCCTTCCGCCTGAAAGACTGGGATTAGACAGCTATTGACGAGTTGGCCATCCATAAAGATAGAGCAGGCCCCACATTCTCCCTCTCCGCATCCTTCTTTAGTTCCTGTCAATCCAATATCTTCCCGTAAAACATCAAGCAATCGTTTCATTCCATAAGTCGTAATTTGGATTTTTTTCCCATTTACGTTTAGGCTAATATTGACTTGGTTAGTTTCCATTGGTGGACTCCATTTTTAAAAATAGATCTTCAGGCATAAGTGGAATGTGATTGATGTCTACTCCGATGGCATCGCTTATGGCATTGAGGATGGCGGGAGCAGGGCCGTCCATGGGAAGTTCGCCGATACCCTTGGCGCCGCCCGGGCCATACTTCTTATTCCATTCTTTGAAGATAACTTTGATATTAGGCACGTCGGCGGAGGTCGGAATAATATAATTAGTCATCTGGTTATTTATCATTCGTCCTTGTTCATAAATAACTTTTTCATAAAGAGCGTAGCCAATAGCTTGCACCACTCCGCCTTCAATTTGTCCCTCGGCCAGTAGTGGATGTAGCACTTTGCCAACCTCTTGCACGGCCACAAAATCTTCGACTGTCGTCTCATAGGTCAAGCTATTGACTGCCACCTGTGCCATATAAACGGCCCAACCATAGGTTGCGTAGGCTGCGCCCTGATATTTTTGATCATCCCAGTGAACATTTTGTGGTTGCTGATATTGCCCAATACATTCAAAGGGACCATTCTTGCTGACGAATTTTTTGAGTGCTCGAATGAATTCTGCTCGTTGGTATTTTTTCTTGATATATCCCTGAGCAATCAGAGTATCTCGAATTCCTAGACATGCGGTCTCTACCAATTTTCCCACAATCATTGAGGTTCTGCTGGCAACGGTTGGCCCTGAGTCAGGAACATACTTGGTATCAGGTGTTTTGATAACAATGTCGTCATCTCTAAGCCCAAGCGCCTGCGCTGCTAAGCCAGTAAATATGGTGTTTTTTCCTTGACCCATTTCAACCGAGGAGGCGAGGATATGAATTTTCCCATCAGCCGTGGCGCGCGCCTTGGCGACAGAAGCAAGATAGACTTCACCTGACCCAGTAAAGCCGGCGCCATGAAAAAAAGCCGCTAGGCCAAAGCCACGTTTGATATGAGAAGTTTGATTGTCTCGCTCAAACTGCTTTTGCTTTTTCTCCAGTCCGATACTTTTTTGTGCGCTTGAAATCAAATCTTTAAAATCGACCCGTTCAGAAATTACTTGGCCAGTGGAAGTCTGTGATCCCTTTTTAATAAAGTTTTTAAGGCGTAGCTCAATCGGATCCATACCAATAACTTTGGCGACGTAGTCCATATGTCTTTCCGTGGCAAAAATACTTTGAGGCGCTCCAAAGCCGCGAAATGCGCCAAAAGGGAAATGATTGGTTGCCACCGCCTTGGCATCAACTCTGACGTTATCAATTGCGTATGGCCCGGCGGCGTGAATGGCGCCACGACTAAGCACAACCGATGAAAGAGTATAATAGGCGCCGCCATTCAAAATAAATTCAATATCCATGGCAAGTATTTTTCCCTCCTTGGATAGCGCCCAAACATGGCGTGAGCGAGAAGGATGTCTTTTAGTGGAGTTTTGCATGTCTTCAGTACGTGAATAAATCATTTTTACTGGGCGCCCGGACTTCCATGCCAAAAGTGCGGTGTGGCCTGCCAGTAATGAAGGAAAATCTTCTTTGCCGCCAAAGCCCCCTCCTGTTTCGGCCTGAATAATTCTAACTTTTTCTTGTGGCAATCCAAAGAGCGGAACCAACGCTCCATGGACGTAATAGGGACATTGCAGAGAGCCCCATACTGTCACACCATTTTGCTTATCTGCCACTGCCACCATGCCATTGGTTTCAATGTACATGTGCTCTTGCGCTTCAGTCGAATACTCACCTTCAATAATAAAATCTGCCTTAGACCAGACATCATCAATATTTCCCTTGTCGATTAGATAGGATTTAAAAATATTGTCATCTTTCCAAAGAAGTTGTTTGCAACCCAAGGATTCTTCTATTTGATATATGCCTGGTAGAGCTTCAACCTTAACCTCAATAAATTGATGGGCACGTGCCAGCATATTTTTATCAGGATGGGCAATTAGACCAACCGCCTCTCCATAGTGATTGATATTTTTTTCGACCAAAAAAGGCCAGTCGTTTTCTATCATTGCAATATGGTTTTTGCCTGGAATGTCCTTGGCGGTGACGATTGTAAACTCGTCCCAATTTATGCCTTCTTTAAAAATAATATCTATAAGTATTCCACGCGAAACCGGCGAGCGAATGGTAGAGGCATACAGCATGTCAGGCAGGGAAAAATCATCGATATAACGGGCGTGGCCCGTCACCTTTTGGGCCCCTTCAGTACGCAGTCGCATTGGTATTCCTTTAATATAGTCTCCGATTAAGCAAGTTTGGTTATTTTAGCGGGCCTTGCAAAGGATCGTCACCTTCTTTGAAGCTATTGTAATTATTGGCGGTAAAAGATAGATGATTTTGCTTAAGTTAGTCTTGGTGGCTCCGAAAAGAAAGCCATGAAAAAAGTGACTAATAAGATCCTAAGTATGGGTGATGAATATGAAAATCATGGGCATCGCTATGCTTTGATCGGTGTCGTGCGCATGGTCAATGCCTATTTTCATTTTAAGCGCAAGAAGGGCGATATTGTTGCTGGAGGCGTCACTTTTTTTGCACTTTTGAGTTTCTGTCCTATTTTGCTCTTAATGATTTCTGTTTCTGGCATGCTGACTGGTGATGTCGAGGTTGCCAAGATCGGGGTATTAGAAAGCGTAAAGGGCTCATTTCCACATATTGCACCATGGATCATGCAAAGTTTTGAAAAAATTATTGATGGCCAACTAAACTCAAGCACTGGTCTCAATTTCATTACTATTGCATTGCTTCTCTATTCCAGTATAGGTGTCGTTGCCTCAATACTTTTTGGCATTGATGCTATCAGTGGCGGTGAGGCCCGTGGTGGGTTTGTCATCGACGATTTCAAATCAATGGCCTTAGGTACATATGCTTACGTTTTTATTCTTTCACTCCTCGTCGCATCCAACCCCAAGATATTTGCAGCGTTATTGCATGGTCAAAAGGGTGGTTGGGTTGACTTCTTTTTGGCAACGGCCAGATACAATATCCTGCCGATTATCCTGTCATTAGGATTTTTTACCACTTTTTATAAATTCGCCCCCAGTGGAACCAAGGTAGAAACAGTTGATTCATTTATTGGCGCGATCAGTTTTGTAGGATGTTTTTTGGTAGGGAAATCTTTTTATTGGGTCTATCTAACTTACGCTAAAGAGGATCTCTCAAATAATTTTGGCAATTTTTATACTTTGATCGTTGCCGTTATCTGGGTCTATTTTTTAATGAGTTCTTTTTTCTATGCTGCTAGTATGGCCTATTGTCGCAAAGGATATAAAGTTATCGCATCAGTAGCTGAGACGCCGGCCATCCCCAATCATGCAATAGCTGCACCCATTAAGGATTCAAATCCTTTTGATAAGAAGGCCAGCTAATCAGTCGCATTCGCAATGATCATCATCCAAATAACTTTCTTTTTGTAATTCTGACGGAAAATTTGGGTCGATATTTTTTTCTCTAAAACCGAAGGGGCAGTCCGAGCAGTCAGACTCGCAGCATCCGCCGACCGGCGCCCCTGAGTTTTGTTGTTTAGGTTCTTTTGTCTCTATCACTTTTTAAAATAAACTAGTTTTAATTCATCATAGATTCTTTGATTCATGTTGCCGGCACGACTACACATAAGATCATTTACATCTAGCTGATAGTTAACCACTGATTCAATTGCTTCGTCGTAAAATTCTACATAGCAATCTGGGAATCTTAAGATGTGGCCGTATTCATGACGAATAGTCCATTGAACTTCATATTCTTCAATAGGAGTATTGGCATCCATAACAATGGTATTGCCACCTGTAACATGAGGAGTGACATTAGGGCTGAATTCTAAATGGGCGGTACCAAATCCCCCTGAAACCATATTCAGCTGCAATCCCCAATTTTTCCATTTAAATTCATCTTCAATGTTTTCTTTCAAAAAATTGGCAATGCGGGAATTATTCGGGTCTTTAAATGGAACTTCGAGAGTATCAGCATGAGCCGAAGTCCAATCAATATCACGGCGAGGATTATCAATTTTAAAAAAGCTGTCCCAAGTTTCCTTTGAAGTCGACCAGAAGCTATTTTTGAAACTTAGCAAAGAATTTTTTGCCACAGCATTATCAAATCGGCCCTGACAATTTTGAACTTCAGTCCCACTATTTTGGCAAATGCCAATCAAATATTCTTCAAGCTTGGTTTTTTCTTGGTCAGAGAGATTGTTGTAATCATTTAATATCTGATCTAGATTGGGATATTTACTTAAATAATAATATCCTCGCACATCATCTTTTTTGCGTTGCTTGTAGTAGCTGAGCCAAGGCTTAACCGAAGTTGTCCAGCGAACTGCGGTTTGATAAAGTTTATCGATCTTGCGCCCCCATTCAATAAAGAGCTCTTTTTCCAAAGGGAGCGTGGAAGAAATAGCGCTGTTGCCGTAAGCAACCTCTTTCATGGCGCTTGGCAAAGTTTGTAGTAGCTCTTCAAGCCTTTCTTTAATTTGCTTGGGCCCGTAAATTGAGGGGGAGTCAATGGGTATTCCCCTGCGCGTATTAGCAGAAGTTAGTCGAATTTGATCGTCGCTGCGGCGGGCCTGGTTAATTTTGACCAGCCATTGTGAAAACTTCTGACCACCAGAAATGGCCATCTGTGACTCGGGTTCCATGGTTTCAAGGCCATTTCCCTTTGCACTCAAGAATTGTTTGAGGAGAGCATCATACTCTTGGGTGCTGAGGTCGAGTTCCAAGTGATGGCGCGGTTGATTACCGGCCCTAAGCGCGAGGGGAAGTAACAGTATCATAATATAAATCATTTTATTCATCGATAACCTTCCTTTTTGTCCATAATAGGCGCTAAGCTGAAGTCTGGTCGACACATCTGTCAGACTCTATTTTTGACAAGGATCATAGGCGCTCATAATCTTTGATGGCAAGGGAATATGAGAAAAATCACATCAGGAGTAAGAAAATGAAAGTAGTTGCAGATTTTTGTCTCATACCTCTCACAGGGGAGGTTTCGGTCTCAAAGTATATAGCTAAGTGCCAGGAAATTATTGAGAAGTTTCCTGTAAAAATGAATTTACATGCCTACGGCACTAATTTAGAAGGCGAGTGGGATCAAGTGTTAGCAGCTGTCAAAGAGTGCCACTATATACTCCATGCTGAGGGAGTTATGCGCATTTCCACTTCGCTTAAAATTGGAACGCGCATGGATAAAGACTCCACTATTGAGGGAAAAATTCAAAGCGTGATAGAAAAGAAGCGTACTAAGGCGTAAAGCATTACATTCTTGATATTGCTTAATAATTGCTTTTTGGGTAGTTTAGTTCAAATATATTTTTTTATTTTTAAATGAGATAGCTTCTCAAACAAGGGTGGAGACATGGAGAAAATTTGGCTAAAAAGTTATGATCCAGGAGTTCCGGCAGAGATTGACCCCGAATCTTACCGCAATATTCCTCACATTTTAGAAGACGTTTTTGCCAAGTATGGGCCAAAACCTGCCTATCATAATATGGGGACTACGATTACCTATGAGCAATTAAAAATTGCCAGCCAAAAGTTTGCTAGTTATTTACAAAATGATCTTGGACTCGCCAAGGGTGCTCGCGTGGCACTTATGATGCCTAATGTTTTACAGTACCCTATCTGTCTTTTTGGGGTGTTGCAAGCTGGCATGGTGGCAGTCAATGTAAATCCTCTCTACACAGCACGAGAGCTTGAGCATCAGCTTAACGATTCAGGTGCTGAGGCGATTGTTATTTTTGCCAACTCAGCCAATATTTTAGAAAAGGTTGTTGCGGGTACTAAAGTTAAACATGTCATGGTGACAGAAATTGGAGATCTACTCAACTTTCCAAAATCGTTGATTGTGAATTTCGTTTTAAAATATGTAAAGAAGATGGTGCCCTCTTATAATTTACCACAGGTTCTTTCCCTCAAACAGGTCTTAGCCTCCGCTGATTACTCGAAATTTAAAAAGGTGGAAATCGATCGTTATAGCACGGCTTTTTTGCAATATACGGGAGGAACAACCGGTGTTTCTAAGGGGGCGGAGTTAACACACCATAATATCGTTTGCAACTTACTACAGGCGCGTGCTTGGATTTCAGATAAAATTAGGGAGGGGGAAGAGATTATCATTACTCCACTTCCGCTCTATCATATCTTTTCACTAACTGCGAATTGCTTAGCGTTTTCTTCTATTGGGGCTTTGAACATTTTGATAACAAACCCTCGGGACATGCTGGGATTTGTGAAAGAATTAAAAAAGTGGAATTTTACGGCTATCACGGGGGTCAATACTCTTTTCAACGGTTTGTTAAATACTCCGGGCTTTGCTGAGCTAGATTTTTCTCACCTAAGATTAACTTTGGGGGGCGGGATGGCAGTTCAAAAAGCTGTGGCGGATAAATGGAAACAGGTAACCAATGCGCCCTTAATTGAAGCCTATGGTTTAACTGAAACCTCACCTGCGGCATGTATGAATCCGCTGACGTTAAAAGAATTTAATGGCACTGTTGGTTTACCGATTTCGTCTACGTCTGTGACTCTCAAAGATGATGATGGTAATGATGTAGTTCTGGGAGAAGCAGGGGAGATATGCATTAAAGGACCCCAGGTCATGAAAGGCTATTGGAATCGTCCAGAAGAAACAGCTCAAGTGATGACTCCTGATGGCTATTTTCGTACTGGCGATATTGGGATTATGGATGAAAAAGGATATGTGAAAATCGTCGATCGCAAAAAGGATATGATTTTAGTTTCAGGTTTTAATGTTTACCCTAATGAGATTGAAGATGTTCTTGCTACTCACCCTAAGGTTTTCGAGAGTGCAGCCGTTGGGGTTGCCGATGAAAAATCAGGTGAAGTAGTTAAGGTTTTTGTCGTTAAAAAGGATCAATCTTTAACAGAAGAAGAACTTAAAACTTTTTGCAAGAGCAACTTAACAGGTTACAAAGTTCCCAAGTTCTACGAATTTCGAAGTGATCTACCAAAAACAAACGTTGGAAAAATTCTACGAAAAGAATTGCGTCAATAGCAGTACGGCCTACCTTTTGGTAGTGCTTTGCACTACCAAAAGGTAGGCCGTACCCATTAAGATAAAATTTCTTTAACTAAGTCAGAAGCGCGTTTGCCGTCAAATTTTCCCTTGATCTGAGGCGAGAGTTCTTTCATGACGGCGCCAAAATTAGCAGCAGGTAGATTGGCAACAATGGTTTGAATTATTGCTTTCACATCATTTTCACTGACTTGTTTTGGTAGATAAGGTTCTAAATATTGCAATTCATTTTGGGTTTTAAGCCGTATTTCATTCCCCTCTGGAAAGCTTTCTAAACTGTCCTTGAGTTTTTTATGGTGGGAAATAGCGACATCGAGTTCACTTTGAGGTTTTGCTGAGGTCTTATTTTCAATTAATTTGGCCTTGAGCATGCGAAGAACATCCAATCTTTCTTTTTGCTTGGCCTTCATGGCCTCTTTTATATCAATCGTAAGTTGTTCTATTAATTCCATTTTTTCATCCCCTTTGTAACCAAGGTATTAGATTTCAGTTAGATATACCTTCGGCGCAGGATCTTTGTCAAAAGAATGACCAAAACACCGGCCAAAGAGGCAAAAAAGTCTCTGGAGATAGAAAATTACAATCAAACTGAACTTAAATGACGAGCGCTTCGATGAGTAGAAAAAGAAATTATTTGGGCAGCATGATGCTCATCGAAGGAGAACTCTATGAAGCAATTACTGGTGTGGGGAATAACCCTGGGGCTTACCAGCATGAGTCTATCCCCCAGAGCATATGCCTTATGGTTTTCAGTACCTAAAAAGGCTAAGGCATTATTAGAATTTGGAAGGGCGAATGGGAATGAACTTAACCCAAATGAAATAGATATCTTGGTATGGAATACATATAAATCACAAAATCCATCGTGGCAGGATGATTATAATTTTTTGTTAAAGGGAAGAGAGCTGGCAATTTTGCAGGAGGCATTTTTGCGACCCGTTGTGGTTGATACATTTAGTAATCAAGATGATTATAAATACCTTATGGCAACGTCATTCATCTATACAAAAAGTAACATACCTACAGGCACGGCCACTGGATCAAGCGTAAATCCTAAAAACTTTTATTTTAAAAAAACTAGAGATGTTGAAATCCTAGGGCTGACTCCCAAGGCGACTCTTTTTACCGAGTATGCTCTAAGTGGCAGAACAGACACGCTCTTAGTTATCAATATCCACGCACTAAACTCAGTTCCCGCTTTTATTTTTAAAAGACACTTGGATGATGCTATCGTGGAAATTAAAAAGCACCGTGGACCAGTTGTTTACGCCGGAGATTTTAATACCTGGTCATGGTTAAAAACCAAAGTTCTTAAGAAGAGCATGAAGAAGTTAGGCATGGAGGAAGTTATATTTCCCAACGGCGGAGATCGTATGCGCTCGGGTCTGACTAAACGAGTAATTGATTTCATATTTGTGCGCGGGATGAAATATGAAAATGCTTGGGTGTACGGCCAGCTGGAGGGGGCAGATCACAAGGCCCTTACGGCCAGACTCAAGGTAAAGTAATAGCATTTTTCAAGATCTGCTTAATTTCCTCAATATGCTTCTCCCCAAGTTTGCTACAGATTGGGGAGACTTTTTTTATCTGATGAGCATTTAAACCGACAACGCATCCGGTAAAAAAGGATGCCTGCATGAGGTTTAGTGCACCTTGCTCGGAAACAACTCCTTTATCACAATGATCGTGCTTACATTTCTGACTATTTGATTTTACTCTTGGCCCGCTGCAGGCAACTGAAATGAGCAAGATCACAAGGATTTTAAGTTGCATCTCCATTTCCTTTAGTTAAATTTGTCACATAACTAACCTAGTTGACACTAACCTGCTAGTCTACTTAAAGAGGAGTTAAGCATGGATAAGTCTTTTTATATCTCATTCGTAATTGTCAGTCTATTTATGGGAGGATTTATGACAACCAGAGCAGATCAGGGGAGCAACGGAGTAGAGAGATCAAGCCAGCAAGAGATAAAATCCTGTGCTCGCGGAGAATGTTTCTCACTTGAAAAAAAATCTGAGATTATTTCTCATCTTACAAAACTACAAAAAAAAGTAACTCAAGATGAAGGGACTGAACCACCTTTTCAAAATGATTTTTGGGATAAGCATGAGGATGGAATTTATGCAGATATTGTCTCAGGTGAAGCGCTTTTTTCATCACGCGATAAGTTTGATTCGGGAACTGGCTGGCCAAGTTTTACAAAACCATTATTACCAGAAAATATTATCGAAAAAAAAGATCGCCATTTTTTTATGACCCGCACAGAGATTCGTTCGAAAAAAGGGGACTCGCATTTGGGCCATGTTTTCGACGATGGGCCTGCTCCGACAAATAAACGGTACTGTATAAATTCTGCGGCATTAAGATTTGTGCCTCTTAAGGAACTGGAAAAGCAAGGCTATGCAGAATTTCTACCCCTTTTCAAAGCTTCCAACTAGTTAGACCATTCACGGCCCATTTGTTTTATCGATGGCAAGGTTTAGGGTCAATTATTACGAATCTCCCTATTCAGTGAGATTTCACATGAGTATCTAACCCTCTGAAATATCTGACAGGAAATTTTTTCCTCATAAGAAAACACGAGTTTTACGAGAAGGTATTAGAATAAATTCATGCCGGTGAGGTCCGGTAAATGCTAACTGAACGATTTGAGATAAGATGACGAAAAAACTAGAAACGAATAAATTGAGTTATTTCATTTTATTCCTTCTGATGAAGGTTCTGCTGGTTTCTTGCGTCGGTACTATTGAAGATACACAAGTAAAAAAAACCCAGGCCGTTCCAACCAATCTCTCTCCCATAAAATTTGACGGCATCGCTCTTGCTAAACCAGTGGCTAACGATAAGGTTGAAATATTTTTCTTTCCGGCTCCTGGGGATTCCAAAGATTTGGTTTACAATATTAATTACGACGGATTGATTACCCCATTGTCAGTTCCCGCAATCAATTTGAGGCCAGATTACCGAGGCTATCTCAGTTATACAGTCTTGGGATTAGAAACTAATGCCACCTACAATTTTGAAGTGCAAGTCAAGGACATCAAAACCACAGCAGTTTCAAATGCCAAGGCCCAAAGATCGGCTACCACTTATGCCAATATAACGGCGAATTTTTTAGGAATTCAAAATGTAAAAACCATGCCGGGTATTTCAGGTATTAACTCAATAAAGGTGCAGTGGGCGGAAGCAGAGAAACAAGGCGGAGCCTATACTCCCAAAGAAATAGACCCTGATCGCTATGAAATTACTGTGATTGATTCTGATCTTCTAACTCCAGGTGACATGTTCAACCAGGCCTATGGGGAGCCTGCTCGAAAAGTTGCCTTGGCAGCTAAAGATCGAATTGAAACAGTCATAGGTGGATTACAAGGTGACAGGACTTATCATATTGCTGTTCGCTGTATTCACGCAGGATATGTCGTCAATGGCAGTAATATTAATTATAAGCGAGAGACAAATACAAAGTATTTAACTGTTACGACTTTGAAGCCTGGTATTTCTAATATTGACTTTGATACTGAGAGTGTGGTGGCACAGCTTTCACCCGGAACTTCAGGCCTATCTTCTATCGTTACCAGCTGGGCAGAGGCTTCTGGTGCCTTTGACCACTATCGTGTCTATTATACCAAGGCCCCAACAAATCTCTATGCTCATGTGCCTGATGCAATCTGTAATGGCTCCGAACTTAACGACCCAAATGTATTTTGCAAGAAAATTGACTTTGATGTAACTGTAGCAACTTTAGTCGATTTAACACATCACACGGATTACAATGTAAGTGTTGCTGTTTGCCAGAGCCTTGACTGCGCTGTCGGTCAGAGAATTTTGGCAACGGTTAAAACAATCAAAACCACACCTAATGTGGCCCCTTTTTCAGGCATCACTTCCATTGATCCTGCGAAGAGTTTAAATGGAGTCGATTATCTTCACCTAAATGTCCAACAGCCAGATCTAAACGCAGGTATCATGGATGGCATTATTGTTGAATTTAAAGATCCTTATTTAGGCGCTATTCCGCTTAACTATCCCAATGGATTGTTGCCCAACACCTCGGCCTTGAATGTTCTAAGTTTCAACTACCAGACGGTTACTGAAATCATTGTGACGGGGGTCAATCCTTTGTCACCAGACCCTTATTGTTTTAGCGCCTTTCCTTTCATTTGGGACAATGGTTCAGTTATTGAACATCGAGAAGCTGAAACTATTAAATGTATTGTTCCCAGTATCAATTCACCTACTTTAGCAGATTTTAATGGTGCCAATGGATGTAACTCCGCCGGGTCAAACTCGGTTACTGTGGATTGGAACGTTCCGACAAAAGGGGTTTATTCTCATTTTGAAGTATACATACGTGATGCTTTGGGGTTGTTTGAATTTGGCGTCGCTATCGGCGGCAGTGGTACTTACACAAAATATCTTGTCGATGGTTCGCTGACTAGTTTAACCATTGAAAACCTGGTGCCGGGAAATTATCGTATTGGCGTGCTTTCTTACGTTAATGTCTACGGCGTTGCTGTTCGTAGTGAATTCAACACTAGTTACGCTGCCTGTACCGCAGATCCCTAAAAAGTTCCAACACACTTTTACGTATGCTTAGCGCTAAAATTTTAAGTGCGAAGCTTAAGCAATAATCTTTTTAGTCCTGATTTTGATACTTATCCAGCGGCTTAATAGGTTGATTTGATATTCGATCTTTTTTATATGCGAACCTGGTTTTATGAAGGCCACATTTGATGCTTGCCGATTCCTTCGCCCCATATTTTTGATTAATCCATTTCAATTCATCTCCATATCGTTGGCCTTCAAAGATATGCGGGAGTGAAAATTTATCTAGTTTAAAAGGCAGTTGAACTTTTTTATTCACGCTAAAATACAATGTACTGTAGTGGTATGCCTCAGCTTGATTACTTAGAGAAGATTCAATTGGGTTGCGGTAAATATATTTATAGACATTTATAAGATAGCTCCAATTGTCTATAAGACAAGCCTTATACCTTCCTCCAAAAATCTTATTGATTCTTCCTGTGCTCTTTTGAATTTCGAATGTAACTTCTTTCATGAAAAAATACATTACTCGATCAATATCTTCTTTTGGGGTCAATATAAGCAGATGGAAATGATTGTTCATTAAAACAAAGGCAGATATTTTAATGGATAGGCGATTTTGAATGTCTGCTAATTTTGAGGTCATGATGTTCCAGACGTTTGAAATCGGCAGATAGAAGTACTCGCGATTATTTGAGCGAGCCGTAATATGGTAGTAGTTATTTCGTGAACGAATTGTTGGCCTACGTGGCATACTAACCTCCGTTAGGTGTTTATCTTAGCTAATATAAATTGCCTTTTTTTCCTAGCGGCTTGGGCGTCGATTAATAAAATTTTTCTAAATTGATTAACTCGTCGCCAACGTAAAGGTGTGATGGAACCCTATGGGGGTGCCTACAAAAAGTGACACTTTTGAAGGGGTTATATCAGTCCAAAAGGAATATTGAAAATGTAAGCGAATGAAGACAATCTAAAATGATGCTAAAAAGTTTAATTATTCCAGAGACTTATGTGCACAGGTGGCAGATACGGGGCAATCTTTAGAAGCTGAGTGACAAAGGCGGGTATAATGGATCAAAGAGACGTAGGTATTGAATTGTATAGGAAATAGGTAGTTAAAAAAACTTCAAAAGCCAATTAGGCCTTTGAGGTATTTTGACGATAAGAGTTTGGGTAATATGTTGAATAGTGTAAGAAACAACATGAAGGCAATTTTTAGCATCCAGCTTGTAAGCTGTGGTGTGCTTTTTATTTTGGCTTCTTGTGTCGGTACAATTGAAGATACCAAGCTTGAAAAAACAAAAACGGCAAAAACAAAAATTGAAAAACTTCCTTTTAGTGGACTGAACACAGTTAAGCCAGTTTCTCACGACAAGGTAGAAGTAAACTTTTATGCAGCCAACGGTAAGCCAGAGGCTATTACATATGAAATTTATGTTAATGAAACCGAGGCACCGATATTTGTCAGTGGTAGCTCGCTAACTCCCAATCCTAAAGGGCAGTTGATTTATACTGTTTCGGGCCTACAGGTCAATACCACGTATTCATTTGCGGTCTCTGCTAAAAATAATGAAACTGGTGCCCGAAGCGATTCAGGAACATCACTTTTTGCCAAAACCTTTGCCAATATTACAGCTGACTTTAATGGCATTTCAAACGTCAGATTACCCAATGGAACTGCCGGACAGAACACCGTCGTGGTTGAGTGGGTTCCTGCTGTTACCAAAGGAACTCCGACGGCCCCCAAAAATCCAGACCCTGTTGGTTATGAAATTATTTACATTGGAGAAGACGGGGGCGCATCCAATATTAATAATCCTAATTACACTGGGTCTGATCGCTTTGTGAGTTTAGTCCCAGGAACTTTTTCAAATCCTCCACTGCTTGTGACTGAACGCTATCGATTGATAACGGGCCTTGTTCCAGGTAAAAAATATTATTTCCAGGTGCGTGCTTATCATAAGGGATATGTTATTTATGGTGGTGTTAGTGGTGATCCAAATTATAAGCGTGAAGAAAATAATCAGTTTCTCTCAGTAACGACTCGTCTTCCTACCGGGATTTATGATTTTGATCCCTTGTCAGTAAATCTGAGAAATCCTGATGGTGAGACGGCCCTGACGGCAATAGATGTAGTTTGGACTGCAGCTACGGGAGACTTTGATCACTATCGGGTTTTTAAAGCCAGTGTTACCAGTGACTCCGATCCGGATGCACTGACAGAAACCGATATTGATACCAAGATCGGCATCGCAGATTTTATTTCAGTCAGTGCAGACGATATCTTTGTGAGACTCACATCTTTGGCCAGCTACACTCCTTATCAAGTAAAGGTGGTTGCCTGCAAACTTGCGACTTGTCTTCCTAATGAAAGAGTCATCAGTGCTAAAACAACTCTTTATACCAACCCTGTTATTGCACCTTTTGACGGTATAGATCACATCGATCATCCCCGTGATGAGACCTCGCTTAATCGCATTCACACTGTTTTTAGCCCTCCAGTGACGGCGACAGGCTATCTAACTGATTTGAAGCTTTATTGTTATTCTTCATCCACTGATGTTGCCCCAGTTCAAATTAATTATGCTAAGGATACAATTGCTTTGGCAGGGGTTCTAGCTGGCGCAACAACTGTTGATACAAATGATACGGCAGCCTTTCCCGCTACTGGCGCAATTGCAATTGGAGTCTATGGTGCTGCTGATTACGAAATATTTATTTATACTTCAAAGACGCCAACTTCATTTATTGGTGCTACAGGCCTGGCATTTGCTCACGTTGGTGGAGATGATGTCGCTTATACCATTACTGGCAAGGCCGGGTGTAATGGCCTTGTTCGTGGGACAGCGTCACCTACCAGTATTTCAGGTTTTGAGACATTTTCTGAAATCGCCATTGATAATATTGAGCCAAGTATTGGTAACCAATATTGTTTATCTGTCGTTCCTGTCATCGATGGAGATAATACTTTTGGTTATGTAGATTATGAAAATCTTCCTAGCGCGATTGTGAAATGTATAGTGCCGGAAATCAAGACTCCAACATTACAAGAGTTTCCAGGAAAAAGTTCCTTATGTCAGGTGACAGATCGCTCACTAAAGGTCTCATGGACCGATCCTACTGCTGGTATGTTTAACCGCTACCAGGTATTTTGGAAGAAAAATGATGGTACACCATTTAGTTTTGCTGATGCTGTTGCGACTGCCACGCCGACTGGTCCAGAATATTTTACCGCTGATAACATTAGTATTCTTACTTATGACTACACAATCCCCGATTTGATTCCTGGGCAACGATATTATACGGGGACTCTTACCTATATAGATGGGGCCCCTCGCTACTATTCCGAATATAACTTACATACTAATGATTGTTTAATTCCTTTACCTGTTGCTGACTTTAATGAATGGACAAACCTTTTTGCAATTGGCCCAAAGATTGATGGTCTGACACCTCCCGATGTAGCAGGGAATTCCAGTTATATAATGGAGACTCTTGATAACGCAGGCATCCCAGTGGAAGTAAAGCTTGATCCCGCAGATATTAATGGGGAGGCCATTGATGCACTTTTTTACTTAAATCGCGGTAGCTCTAACTTTGATGGTGTTTACGGTACGCGTGGAGCTGATTCCGCTATCGCCAATAAGTTTCAATATTCAAATTCTGGAGTTATTAGCTTGGCCTGGAAGGATGTAAAATTCTATGCCGGAACTTTATCACTTAAAGATTTAATTAGTTTCTATGAAACAGGTACCTGCATTGGTGAGGCTCCGCCTGGCTCTGGTATAAGCGAAACAAGTTGTATTGCAGGTGGAGGTACTTGGACTGCGCCAGTCAAGAAAGATAGAACTTATGGTTACAAGGTTTACAGATCGGATGATAATAAGATTACATGGAAAGAATTAACTAATAAGTCTT
>Ga0210057_1004367_pt1 | contig 18882 bp, 12 predicted proteins | sample CryGeyCG2114_010_2_FD_183968 | JGI IMG/M metagenome (GOLD analysis project Ga0210057, IMG submission 183968) | Groundwater microbial communities from aquifer - Crystal Geyser CG10_big_fil_rev_8/21/14_0.10 (SPAdes) (version 2) | ecosystem: Environmental > Aquatic > Deep subsurface > Groundwater ...
AAATAATAGAAAACGGGGATATTTTGATAATTACCGCCGATCACGGCAACGTAGAAAAAATGATAGACCCGCTCACGGCCAAACCGACTACCGGACATGACGCATCTCCCGTTCCAATTTATATAGTGGCCAAAGAATTGTTCAGAAACAAAACAAAAGAAGACGTTGAACGATCCGAAAAAGAAGTGGTCGGCATCCTTTCCGATATAGCTCCTACTATCTTAAATTTTATTGGCATTCCAAAACCCCAAGACATGACAGGACAAGATCTTGTACCCATATTAAAATAATACGACTTGTATTTTATCGTAAAAATAGCTTAAAATACCTTTATAGAATCCATCTTAATAAAAAGATCGGTTTAAAGTGAGTTGCTGGTAAATTACAAAATGAGATTTTTATCAAAAATAGTATTTTATTTCTTAGTTAACCTAACCGCCTTAATAGCCGCGGCCCAGTTTGTTCCCGGATTCAGCATAAATTCAAATATTGAAGGCCTTTTAATACTAACCGGTATTTTTACATTCATTAATCTGCTGATAAAACCGATATTAATGCTGGTTTTCTCTCCTTTCATATTTTTATCACTAGGCTTGTTTAGTTTAGTAATCAATGCTATAATACTAAAACTTCTTGATATTTGGTCTATAAACGTCACAATATCCGGAATTCAGGCGCTGATTTATTCCACGCTCTTAATAACCGCAGTAAACTTACTTTTAACATTTATAGCAAAGTCCTCGTTTAAAGAAAAATAGAAAATTACACTATGTCAGTAGTATCTATAGCACAAATTATAGTCTCCGTATTGCTCATTATTACCATCCTTCTTCAGGAGAGATCTTCCGGTTTGTCCGGAGTTTTCGGGGGAAGCGGAGAATTTTATCACACTCGCAGAGGTTTAGAAAAAATTATATTCTGGGGCACTATTGTCTTGGTTATTGCTTTTGCGGCTCTTTCGCTTTACGCCAGCTTGATTGCTTAAAATAAATCAGCGAATAGCGCCTGCCTGCCAGCGCTCCGTCGGCCATAACCTTTGGCGGCGCGCGACCAATAGACAGGAATTGGTACGAATAAGCCGATCTCAACACCCTCAATCTTTTTTCTTTATTGTTTTTATATTCATAAATTAGTATTAATTCTTTATTAGATGGTCTATCAAATTCTGAAATCTCTAACTAAAGCAGAAAAAGTATTTCTGTATACTGCAATTGCCATATTTTTTGTTTCCTCATTGCTATGGTTTTCTTATTTTATAAATAAAAATACAGTTCCCGTGCCGGTAGAAAGTAAAACCTATACCGAGGGCATCGTCGGCCAGCCAAAATTTATAAATCCAATCATCAGTAATACTGATACCGATAGAGATCTTTCCCAAATCGTATATAGCGACTTAACCGAGCTAATAGACCGTTACAATGTTGATCCTGAAGGAAAAACTTGGAATATATTTTTAAAAAGCGATCTTTTATGGAGCGACGGCAAACCACTCACCAGCAATGATGTTATTTTTACTATTGGAACCATCCAAGACCCCGAGACCCATTCCCCGCTATTTACAACCTGGCAGGGTATAATCGCCAACAGAATAAGCGAATTAGAAATAGAATTTACTTTAAGAAATCAGTATGTTTTTTTCATGGATAATTTAAAAGATCTTAAGATCGTACCCATGCATATTTTTGGTTCCATTCCATCTTCAAATCTCAAGCTTTCAAATTACAATCTTGAGCCGGTCGGGAGCGGACCATACAAATATGCCAATTATAACCTCCGAAGCGATGGCTTTATAACCCAATATAATTTTATTATCAATCCTAATTACGCCGGCAAAAAAGCCTTTGTCCAAGAATTATCCATTAAATTCTTTCAAGGCGCCGAAGAACTTACCGATTCGTTCAATTCCAGAAAAATAGACGGTTTTGGAAATTTGAGCCCTAAAAATATAGAAAAAATAAAAATAACCAATAAGCTAACCGAATTAAAAATGCCCCGTTATTATGCCATTTTTATTAATCAAAATATGAACGAAGCGCTAAAAGAAAAAGCTGTAAGGAAAGCTCTTGCTATGGCTACCGATAAAAATAAGATGGTAAACGAAGTATTTAACGGCAGGGCTGAAATAGTCAATCGGCCCATCACTTCTACAATTGAAGGTTATAAAAATTTAGGCTCAGAAAATTTTTCACTTGAAGGAGCCGCGGAAATCTTGGAAAAAGAAGGTTGGAAAATAAACCAAGAAACCGGAGTTAGAGAGAAAAAATCAGGTAAAAATACCCTCAAATTAGAGTTGCAATTAATAGTTCCCCAGATTCAATTTTTAACAGATACAGCTGATCTGATAAAAACTGACTGGGGAAAAATTGGAATAAAACTGGACCTGATAAAGCTAAATCCCAGCGATATCAATGAAGATGTTATAAAAAACAGAAACTATCAAATGCTCCTTTTTGGAAATATCCTTAAAAACAATCCCGATATTTTTTCTTTCTGGCATTCTTCAGAAAAATTTTATCCCGGACTGAACCTGTCTATGTTCCAAAATAAAAAAGCCGATGAATCCATAGAGGCCATCAGAAAAGAAATGGATGTAGAAAAGAGAATTGGCAAAATCGGTGATCTTCAAGACATCATAAAAGACGAGTCTCCGGCCATCTTTCTTTTTTCTCCTTATTATCTATATGCCTCAATAAAAGATCTGAACGGCTTAGATGAAAAATTGCTCATTACCCCATCAGACAGATTTAAAAATGTAAATGAGTGGTATTTGGAAACAAGCAGAGTCTTAAAATAAAACTCATCAAGGCAAATAAAACGATAAAATATAATGGTGGTTATGAAATAGTTAATATGTTTGTAAGTTTTAAGTTCCTCCGCCAGCCGGCGGATGTAAGTTTAACAAAATTTTTAGGAAAAACTTTAAACTTATAACTTAGAAACTAGTTAAAACATGCCCAGGTGGCGAAACCCCAAGCACTACATCCGCCAGCTGGCGGATGAGTGCGGGGAAACTTCAATACATAAAATAAAAAGTAAATAAATAATGCTCTAAGAAAATAATTATGCCCAGGTGGCGAAACTGGCAGACGTACACGCTTCAGGTGCGTGCGACCGCAAGGTCATGCGGGTTCAAATCCCGCCCTGGGCACACAGGATTCTTTAATAAATTAATAAAAATAAGAAATAACAATTAAAAATCACTCTTGCCATTGCGAGTAAGGCGAAGCAATCCATAATCAGATTGCCACGTCGCGGGCTCCTCGCAATGACGGAAAAATAAAAATAAAAAATGATAAAAAACACACAACACTCACAACACACGCAAAGAAAACATATTACGCAGAGAATAGCAAGGAAAAGCCATGAATCGGAGCCGGTCTTAAGGTTCTGCCCTCTGGGCGGATTTGAAGAAATTGGACGGAATTGCGTCTTTTTTGAATACAAAAACGAAATAGTCATAGTTGATATAGGAATTCAATTCCCCGAAGAAGAAACTCCGGGAATAGACTATATTATTCCAAACATTTCTTACCTGGAACCGAAAAAGAAAAATATAAAAGGCATAATCCTAACTCACGGCCACTATGACCACATCCATGCTATTCCTTACCTTATAGAAAAATTGGGAAACCCGATCATTTACACCGCCGCTCTGACCAAGGCCTTGGTAGAAAAAAGAATGGAGGAATTTCCAAATCTGCCAAAATTAAAATTCCAGATAATAAAACACGCTGATGAAGTTACTATTTCTGAAAATTTTAAAGCCAAGTTCTTTGATATCGGACATACTATTCCAGACGGAATGGGTTTTGTAATGAACACGCCCGCAGGAAAAATGACTCACTTTGGAGATTTTAGAGTTGAAAGAAACGCTAAGGGGGAGCCTTATAATTTAGAAGTTTATGAAGCTCTTGGAAAAATGGATATTCATACGGCTTTTATAGACAGTACCAATGCCGATATCGCCGGTAAATCAATATCGGAAGAAACGGTTCAAAAAAACCTAGAGGATCTATTTAGGCAAGCCGAGGGCAGAATTATCGTAGCTACGTTCGCTTCATTATTAAGCCGTATAGTCGCCATATTTAATATCGCCGAAAGACTTGGAAGAAAAGTTGCTTTAAATGGCAGATCCATGAAGGACAATGTGCAAATAGCAAAAAATCTCGGCTACATTAAGGCCGCAAAAAATCTCCTGATAACCGTGGAAGAAATTCAAAAATATAAAGACAATAAAGTTATTATTCTAACTACCGGCGGACAAGGAGAACCGAATGCCGGACTCAATAAAATTGCCCAAGGAGAACATAAACATTTAAGATTTAAACCGACCGATACCGTAATATTCTCATCTTCCGTGGTTCCGGGCAACGAAAGAAGCGTTCAAATGCTTCAGGATAATATTTCCAGACAAGTAAACGAAGTTTTCAACTCCAAACTATTGGATATTCACGCCAGCGGACATTCTCCAAAAGAAGACCTGGCATTAATCATGAAAATTGTTAAACCAAGATTTGTTGTACCGGCAAATGCTTATTACTTCAAAAGAAAGGCCTGCGCTAAAATTGCTCAATCAGTAGGATACTCAAAGGATCACGCTGTTTTAGTGGATAACGGCCAGGTTTGTGAAATAACCCGAGATAGTTTTAGGCCAACATCTGAAAAAGTTCCTGCCAATTATGTCATGGTTGACGGGCTCGGGATCGGAGACGTTGAAGAAGTTGTTTTGAGAGACCGCGTGATGCTTTCTGAAGAAGGCATGGTGGTTGTAATAGCAACCATAGACAGACAAACAGGAAAATTACTAAAAAATCCAGACATAATTTCCAGGGGCTTTATTTTCCTCAAAGAAAACAAAACTCTTTTAGACGATATCAGGAATAAACTTAAAAATGTTCTGATCCGCATTCCCTTCCATCAAAAACCAGATCCGGATTATATTAAGGGGCTTATAAGAGATCAGATCGGTCAATTACTTTGGAATAAAACCAAGCGCAGACCAATGGTCTTGCCGGTATTAATTGAAATATAGTATATAAATAAAAATTTTTGACCTCCGAGGACCTAAAATTCTAAGATTTAAGGCCTGCCGGCAGGCAGGTCTGGACCCTCGGAGGTTAAAAATATCGATCAAAATATGAAAAAACCCGGCTACTTGCCGGGTTTTTTCAATTTTAAAACGTTCCTAATCATTTCCTTGGTTTCACTTACAGCCTTTCTTATATCGGAATAACCGATTGCTTCAGCTAATATCCCGCCGCAGATAGGCTCATAAAATAAAATTCTTATGACTTCGCCGTTTTTAAGCTTTTCTAAAAAAGCATATTCTATTTTTCCGTCAGCCGAATAAATGGCTACTCCGCCTTTTTCTTTCTTGGTTAAAAACGATATGCATTTCATTTTCTTGTCCCCCTTATAATTTGAAATAACTAACTTGAAGATACAATAAGCGGCCCACCTCAGTCAACTTCTAATCTTTCCGCAATATTGCTTTCAATTCTTCAAAATTATTTTCGATCAAAATAGACTTCTTTTCCTTACTCATAGTTTCCTTAAGTTTTTCGGGAATTTCTATTTTCTTTTCGATCATCGGCTCAATAGCATCTTTGAATTTTACGGGATGCGCCGTGCTTAAAGATATTATAGGAATTTCAATCCCGCTTTCCCGCCCTTCGACTTCGCTCAGGACAAGCGCTGCCTTCACGGCAACGGCGCTATGAGTATCAAGTAAATATCCGCTTTCTTCATAAACCAATTTAATTGTCTGAGTGGTTTCCTCTTCGTTTACGCTTATACCCACAATATCTTTTGCCATCATTTTTGCGTCATTTTGGTACAGATCCAGCATCCTGGCAAAGTTGGACGGGTTGCCAACATCCATTGAATTAGACATCGTTTTTTGCGAAATACGAGGCCTATAGACACCGGTATGCAGATATTCTGGCACTACGTCATTTATATTGGTAGCGGCTATAAATTTAGCTATTGGAAGTCCTATTTTTTTACACATTAACCCAGCAGTCAAATTACCAAAATTTCCGCTTGGCACGGAAAAGATGACGCCTTCGTCATCCTGAGTCCGACGAAGGATCTCTCCCGTCGCCACCAGTTTCGCATAGCCAAAAAAGTAGTAAAACATCTGAGGAAGCAATCTTCCAAAATTTATAGAGTTAGCTGAAGAAAATTCTCCCTTTCCATTTAGTTCTTTATCGCCCAATATCTGCTTGGCTAATTTTTGGCAATCATCAAACACCCCCCTCACCTCTATTGCCATAATATTCCCGCCGAAAGTCGTAAGCTGTTTTTCCTGAAGATCGCTCACTTTGCCGGACGGATAAAGAATATAAACCTTAATATTCGGCACATTATAAAATCCGGCCGCCACAGCGCTACCCGTATCACCGGAAGTAGCAACTATAATTTTAAGCTTTTGTCCGCTTTGTTTTAAAAAATAACCCATAGCCCGAGACATAAATCTTGCGCCAAAATCTTTAAAAGCTAAAGTCGGACCATGCCAAAGCTCTTCCACATAAAGTTTATCGCCAATTTTCACAAGCGGAGTCGGAAAACCATCCCCTGAACCGCCAAAAGCCCCGGGATCAAAAGCATCTTCTATAATTTTCTTCAATTCCGGCTCCGGAATATCATCAACGAATAATTTGCTTATCTCTAAAGCAATTTCGTTAAAACTTTTATTCGGAAGTTCTTTTATAAAATCTTTACCGATAACGGGAAAAGATTCCGGCATATACAAACCACCATCGGAAGCCAGCCCCTCAAAAAGAACTTCTTTAAAACTTTTTCCGCTAACTTTTTTATTTGTACTTCGGTAAATCATAAATAAGTTCTAATACTTTATTAACCAACTCGTTTTCACTTAAATTATCAGCTTTTATAATATAATCCGCAAATTTTCTATAGACGAAATCTCTTTCTTTGTATAATTCTTTTAATCCCTTTTCTTTTAATCCAACTATTCCACCCTTAATTGACCTAAGTCCCAATCTTATTTCGATCTCTTTTAAAGGAAGTTTTATATAAATAATATTAGTTTCTTTACTGACTTCTTTCATGGCTTCCGGCGAATAAATAATGCTTCCGCCGGGAGAAAAAACCAAACCCTTTCCAAAATCCAATTCTAATGTAAATTTATTTTCTAGATCCAATAATTTTTTCTCGCCCTCTTGCTCTAATATCTCGTCATAACTTCTGCCTGTTTTCTCCTTTATCAGATCGTCTAGATCAACGAAATCCCAGCCCAATTTTTTGGCTAAAATTTTCCCAATAGTCGACTTCCCCGAAGCCGGCATCCCTATTAAAGTTATGGCATTGGAAATATTTTTCATAATACATTTTTATTTATTAAATTTCATCTTTCCCTCAAGCCGTTTCGCTTACCCCAGCGGATTCGCTCACTAGTTCCTCGCCTCGCTCGTCCTGCTACTGCGGGACACCATGCCCGCTCAGCTGCGCAGCTTTCGGATAAAGATAAAATTTATAAATCTACATACCAATAAAACAGAAAAGGTGTTTTGAAGAACATCCCGCAGGCGCTTTAGCCTGGTTCGTCTTCGATAAAGCGCCGAGGGCGAAGCAAATTTTTCGCAGGGAAAAATTATGCTGTTTCTGAAAAATATCTTTTCTGTTTTAAATACCTACTTAACATACCCCTTTTTATATAATAACTCAGCTATCAAAATAGCGCCTCCGGCCGCTCCCCTGATTGTATTATGGGACAAAGCAATGAACTTCCAGCCCAAAGCCGAGTCCTCGCGGAATCTGCCACAAGTAATTCCCATTCCATTCTTATAGTCCCTGTCCAGTTTGGTTTGCGGACGGTTATCTTCCGAAAAATACTTAATGAATTTTTTAGGCGCAGACGGCAGATCCAAACCCGCAAGCGGATTCTTGAAATTTTCGATCGCGTCTATTATTTGTTCCTTTGTCGGCTTCTTTTTGAACTTCACTGCCACGCTCGCCATATGACCATTGGAACAAGCCACGCGGATACAAGTAGCCGAGATATTCAAATTTTTATTCGGCACTATCTTTTTGCCCTTTATAGAGCCTAAAATTTTCAACGGTTCTCTCTCGGTCTTTTCTTCCTCTCCGCCTATAAACGGAATACAATTATCCACCATCTCAGACCAGGTTTCAAAAGTTTTTCCAGCCCCTGAAATGGCCTGCAAAGTGGTCACAGAAACAACTTCCGGACCAAATTTTTTAAGAGCGTAAATTATCGGTAAGTACGACTGCAGGGAGCAATTTGGCTTAACTACTAATAATCCCTTTTTCCAGCCGCGGTTTTTTCTTTGAATATCAATAATTTTCAAATGTTCTTCATTTAATTCCGGCATTATCATCGGTACGTCCTCAGTCCATCTATGCGCAGAATTATTTGAAACCACGGCTATGCCGGCTGCGGCATAACGCTCTTCAATCTCTCTAATTATTTGTTGCTTATTCACCCCGTTAGAAATCACGCCCGCGCGAAGCGCGCCCGAAGGGTCTATGGGCGAGCTATTTCTAACGGGGTCAATATCAATAGCTGAAAATACTAGATCAACTTCTTTAACTATCTTATCAAAATCTTCCTCTACGGCTTTAACCACTATTTTTTTTATATTTTCCGGAATTGGCGTCTTCATAGCCCACCTTCCCCTCATAACCTCTTCATATTTTTTCCCGGCAGACTGCGGCGAGGCAGCTAAAACTACCACATTAAACCATGGATGATTTTCTAAAAGAGAAATAAATCTCTGCCCGACCATACCGGTGGCCCCTAAAATACCTACCCGTAATTTATTATTCATAAGTAATTATTTTTAATAATTTTAACCCTCGAATATCTTTTTATTTATGACCTTTAAAATTTCTAAATCTAAATTACAAATTTCAAATCAATAACTAAAATCCAAATTTTTGACATTTTGAACTTTGAATTTGATTTAACATTAGAAATTAGTAATTAGAAATTGTTTTAGATCTTAAGTATATCCGCCAATACTCCTCCGGCCGTCACTTCGGCTCCGGCGCCCGGTCCCTGCACGACTAAGGGCCTAACTTTATATCTCTTGGTATAGAAAGCAAAAATATTATCTGCTCCGCTGGTATGAGCCAACGGGTCTTCTTTAGAGATCATTTCAAGCTTAGCCGAAGCTTTGCCTTTTTGAATTTTAGCAACGTATCTCAAAACTTTATTACTTTTTTCCGCTTTTTCCGACATTTTTTTAAACTGAGCATCAAATTTCTTTAACTCTTCCATAAACCTTTCCACGGCCTTAATTTTTCTAAGTTTTTCAAGCACCAAGCTGTCTATTTTAACGTCTTTGAAATCCATTTCCAATCCAATTTCTCTGGCCAATATCAAAAGTTTCCTGCCGACATCTTGCCCGCCCAGATCTTCTCTCGGATCCGGTTCGGTATAGCCTAAACTCCTAGCTCTTGCGACTACTTCACTGAAATTATTTCCGCCAGAGGCGGATCCGCCTAGGGCGGAAAAAATATAGCTTAACGTTCCTGAAAATATACCTTCTATTTTAGTTATTTTGTCGCCACTAGCAATTAAATCGCGAATAGTGGAAATGACTGGCAACCCAGCCCCAACATTGGTTTCATAAAAAAACCTTCCACCGCCCACCTCTAAAACCTCGCGCAATTTTTTATATTCTTTCATTCCCAAAACATTGAATTTTTTGTTTGGCGATACAATATTGAATCCCGCTTCCGCCAATTCAATATATTTTTTGGCAATAAATTCGCTGGCCGTACAATCAATGAATATCTTATCGGCAAAGTTAAATTTTTTAGCTTCCTCCAGCCATTTATTCAGGTCTGCGCTTTCACCTTTTTCCAATATCCTTTTCCAATTTTTAAGATCGATCCCTCTTTCATCCATAAGCATTTTTTTGTCATTGATAATTCCGCAGACCCGGATAGGAAAACCATCCAATCCCCTGATCTGATCCAATAAAGTCCCGCCGATATTTCCGGTACCCACCAAGAATATATTTTTTACTCCGCCAAAAACAAATTGATCGTGAACTAAATTCAAGGCCTTGATCTTGTCTTTGCTGTCAACGGTCAAAGAAATATTCCTTTCTGATCCGCCCTGGGCGATGGCGGTTATATTTATTTTATTATCGCCAAGCACTTTAAATAATCTTCCGGAAATGCCAGGAGTCCCCCTCATTTCATCCCCGACCATGGCAATAATTGCCTGGCTGGAAATAAAACTGAGATTTACCGCTTTATTTTTTATTTCTTTCTCAAATTCCTGATTCAAAGAATCCATAGCTAATTTAAGCTCGCTTGTTTTAATAGCCAGACAAACGGTATGCTCGGAAGACGCCTGTGAAATTAAAATCACATTCGCTTTGACCCGCCTAGTCGCGTCAAAGATCCTTGCGGCACTGCCGGGAATGCCTATCAGGCTCACTCCGCCGACAATTACCAATGAAACATCATCAATAGAAGTAATTCCCTTGACCGCAGGACCGCCATCTGACGGATTTTTCAAGATCAATGTTCCTTTTGCTCCCGGATTAAAAGTATTTTTTATAATTATGGGAATATTCTTTTTCACCGCCGGAAGCATTGTGGCTGGATGTATTACTTTGGCGCCAAAATAAGCTAATTCCACTGCTTCTTCATAGCTTATTTCATCAAGAACTACAGCATTTTTTACTATTTTAGGATCAGCGCTTAGTATTCCGTCTACGTCCGTCCAAATTTCTACAATTTCCACGCCAAGAGCCGCTCCAAAAATCGCAGCGGAATAATCAGAACCGCCCCTACCCAAAGTGGTTGTCTCGCCCTGAGCCTGCCGAAGGGTCTCGCCTTGTTTGGTAGAGCCTAAAAATCCGGTGATCACTGGGATGCCCGCCTTGCCCTTGAAGTATTTTTTAATATTCTTATTTGTTGAATTAAAATCAACAGATGCATTTATAAAATTATCATCGGTTTTTACTAATTCTCTAGCATCTAAGAAATAACTTTTTACTTTAAAACTATCCTGAATATGGCTGGATACTATAAACGCCGAAAGTCTTTCTCCGAAACTTGCAACCAAATCTAAATCCTTAGGCGAAATTCGTGTGGGCGCCCGCCCGAACGACTGATATCGTTCAGTCGGGCAGGCGTTCGTAGCGCGCTTCCCGCCCTGTGAAATAATTTTTCTTTCAGAAAAATTATCGCTTTGCGATATTTCACTGGGTGAATGTGCTATTTTTTCTAAAACACCATTCAATTCATTAAATAGTTTTTCAACATACTTTAGGCTTTCAATCTTCAACTTTTTACTTTTGACTAATTTATTCACCGCATCCAAGTGCCGCTTTTTCAACTTTTGTAATTTATCATTCCAACGTTCTTGAGAACATTGGAATGATAAAAGTTCATCGGTTACTCCTTGAAAAGCCGAAACCACTATGGCAACCTTATCTTTTTTAGAAGCCTCTACAACTATCTTTGAAGTTCTCCTGATCATTTCAGGACTGCCTACCGATGAACCGCCGAATTTTAATATTTTTGTTATCATTTTATTATTTTTTTACCATTGTCATTGCGAACGGAGTGAAGCAATCTATTTATCATCCGAGATTGCCGCGTCGCGGACTTCTCGCAATGACAGAATTACTACTCCTTGCCCTAAAATGACAAACCCCCCGACTTTCGGCCGGGGGTTAGTTAATTTTTGTAAATACTTTAACTACAACCTCGGCTAAGAGCTAGTGGCAGTTGTTGTAGTTGTAAAAATGACCTTATTCATTACTTCTTCATAATAACAAGCGATATTTTTAAGTCAAACCGGGTCAGTAGAAATTCGATCAATTAATATATTTGCGACTTTATTTTATTTAAACTATTTAGGTTTCCGGATAGTGATTTATTTCAGTTACTGCCCCGCTAAGCGGGGCCAATCGAATTTTCACTGCCCGGCAAAGCCCAAGACAGTGAATAAAAAAGCGCCCCGATGTGCTTCGGGGCGCTCTACTATTCTGGCGTTTCCGAAATTACTTTTTCGGATAAATGACGCCGTCGATAATTCCGTACTCTTTGGCCTGTTCGGCGGACATGTAATTATTGCGTTCCATGTCCTGCCTTACTTTTTCCGCAGTCTGACCGGTGTGCTTAGCCATAATCTTAATAAGAACAGTTTTGTTGTACTGCATCTCATTAGATTCAATTTCTATGTCAGTCGCCTGACCGGAAATGCCTCTGCCCATTATCAACGGCTGGTGGATCATGATGCGGGAGTTAGGCAAAGCATAGCGCCTACCTTTGGTTCCCGCCGCAAGGATCACGGCGCCGAAGGACATAGCCATTCCCATACAAATAGTGGAAATGGGGCTCTTTATGAACTGCATAGCATCATAAACAGCCAGTCCTGCCGTTACCATGCCGCCGGGAGAATTGATGTAAAGATTGATGTCTTTGCCATCATTCTCCGAGTCCAGATACAGCATCTGCGCAATTAAGGAATTGGCAGAATCTGTAGTGAATTCGCCTTCGTAGCCGCCTACAAAGATAATGCGATCCACCAAAAGACGGGAGTAGATATCAAAAACCCTTTCAATCCCGTTAACCTTGCTGATGATCGTCGGAATAATACCGGTATTCCTGATAATACCGCGCTTGTTTTCCATAATACCTTCCTCCTTTTCCTAATTTTTTGATTTCTTATGATTTCAAGTTCCTAATTTAAAACTAGGTTAAAGACAGGTGGTAGTCAACCCCCTTCTTTTATTAAATTAAAACAGCTCTGAAAATTTCAGAGCTGTTTTAAAAACTTATTTTTTACCTTTAATAATCTCATCTACCAAACCATATTCTTTTGCTTCCGCGGGAGCAAGCCAATAATCTCTATCTGTATCTTTTTGAATTTTAGACAATGTCTGCCCGGTATGCTTAGCTAAAATTTGATTCAACCTCTCCCTCATTCTTAAAATATGCTTGGCGCTAATTTCAATTTCAGTTGCCTGGCCGCTAATTCCCTCGCCCATTACTTGATGTATCAAAACTTCAGAATTAGGAAGAATAAATCTCTTGCCTTTGGTTCCGGCCGCTAAAAGAACCGCTCCCATAGAAGCCGAGATGCCAACACCAATAGTGGAAACATCGCATTTTACGTGCTGTATAGTATCGTAAATCGCAAGGCCAGCGCTCACCGAACCGCCCGGAGAATTAATATAAAGCTTAATATCCTTTTTGGGATCTTCGTACTCCAAAAATAAAAGCTGGGCAATAATAGTATTCGCTATCCCATCGCTAACGGGACCCCCTAAAAATATAATTCTCTCCTTTAAAAGACGGGAGTAAATATCATAGGCTCTTTCGCCCGCAGAACTCTTTTCAATAACCGTTGGTATTAAATATTCGTTTTTTTCATTCATAAGTTGATTTTACTTCAATTTCTCTAAAAACTCAAAAACTTTTTTGTTCTTCACTATATCATAACTGTAATTGTGAATTCTTTGCGGGTCAATTTTGGAAGCCATATCCGGTCTCATGGTCGCCAAAAATTTATTTGATTCCGCTTCAATTTCTTCAGGGCTTGGATCTAATTTTTCATCCTTTGATATCCTATAAAGAACCAGGTTGGAAGCGACATTTTTTTCCGCTTCGGGACGAAGTTTTTCTTTGACTTCTTCTTCTTTGAATCCTTTTTTGAAATACGCCTTATATTCCTCCAGCATTCCTGCAAGAGTTTTTTCTATCATAACTTGCGGGATATCCAGCTTGGAATCTTTCACTATTTTTTCCAGTAAAATTATTCTCTTTTTCTCATTTTCTTTTATTTCTTTTTCTTTTTGTATGCCTTCCTTGATACTGGTTTTCATCTCATCCACACTCTTAAATTTACCGAGTTCCGCCGCCAAAGCATCGGTCATTTCCGGAAGCTCTCTCACGAAAATGGAAACTAGTTTTATTCCATCAAATTCCTCGCCCTCCTTGCGACCAACGATCTTTTTATCTATCCAACCTTGTCCTGCCTGCTCGGCCAGGGAGCTCGCCGAAGGGTTTGACTCATCGTGTTTATGTTCTTTAGAGCCCTTGCCTTCAGCGGCGCAATGCTCGCATCCGTCAGCCTCAATATGAGAAGAGCCCAGAACAAATTGGTCCGGCTTTCCTTTGTATACAATATCCACCACATCTCCCTCTTTGGCAGGATTAACAGATCTAATAAGTTTGGCGCGGGAATTCAAGATCCAATCAATGGCTTCTTTCACTTCCTCGTCGGTTCCCACAACTTCAGTCTTTTCAGAAAAAACCTGTTTTGCCAGTTTTTTATAATTTCCCAATTTTATTTCAGGAAAAACAACCAGATCAATTTTAAAAATAAAACCATCAGCTTTTTCTTCAATGTTTATTTTTGGCTGATCCACTATTTCCCATCCCTTTTCCTGAGTTATTTCTTTTAAAGTTTCGCGTATTGCCCTGGTGGCGGCCTCGTTAAATACTTTATCCTTATCAAGCGCGGCGCTGGCCATCTCTACCGGAGCAGAGCCTTTTCTAAACCCCTTAATTTCTACTTCTTTCACGGCCTCAGAATGAACCGTCTCCCAGTATTTTGAAAATTCAACCTGGCTAAAATCAACCTCCAAATGCTTAACTGAGCCATGCAGGTCTTTGTATGTATATTTCATCCCCCACATAACAAAGACTGGAAAGCAAAGCTTTCTCTGACTTTGTTATTTTTATATTTATAATTTTTTATTAATTATGCGACGCCCCCAAATGAAAACAAAGAAAAAATTGGTCTTTGTTATGTGGGGGATTCATAAGCTATAGTATTTTAAAACAAAAACGCCCCGTTGTCTATTGGGGCATTTTTGAAATTATATTTATTGAACCCCCAGCTTGGTCAGCATAGCTTTTACGCCATTATAAGAAGTTGAAATAACTAATAAGTTGTTGCTGGTCCAGCCATAATCCAATGAGGCGCCCGTCTTAGAAAAATTCAAATATCTTACCGGTAAATTATTCGCCTTTCCATCTTTAAATTCAGTCGTAACTTGCGTACCAGGAGATTGAATATATAAATTAGCAAGATCAGCGGACATTTCTAATTTAGCCATTAAAATTTTGGCATCGGCAATATCAATGTCTGCCTTAGGCTTAGCAATCATACCAAACCAAGCGCCATTGCTATCATAAAAGATAACGCTCGTAAAATCTTCTTCAAATAACGGGGCTAATTCGGCAGATGTGAACGAAGGCAAGAATAAGGGCAAGATATCGGCAAAAACTAATTGTCCGCCCTGATCAGACAATACTATCTCTTTTAATGCCATTTCCGTTGATGGTTTATTGACGGCCTCGGCTACCAAAAATTCCCTTATAGAAACTAAGGAAGCAGGAGCAGACAAAACAAACGGAACTGCTGAATCGGCCGAAGAAACCAATAAAGACATATGTGATTTCAAAACTATCGGTTCCGGGATCGGAATCACTTCCGGCGAAGTTGTAGTAGCTAATTCCTCAATAATAGGAGGCGCTAATTCAGAAACTGGAGGGATAGTTTCAACAATTGGAAGATTTTCAGGAATTACGGCGGGTTGCTCTACGGGCATAGAAATTACCGGCTTAAACATTGGGTAAATAAACTTGTAACCGGCAAAAGCGGCTCCGGCAATAACCAAAATTAAGATAGTAATTAAAATAAAGATCTTAAGTTTCTTTTTCGGCGGCTCCGAAGGAGGTAAAACGCCATCGCCATTGCCCGGCTTTATCATGCTCTCTTCTTTAGATAAATCTTCTAATTCCATGTTGTTTTGTTTTTTAATTTCTGGCGGAATAAACGGTTTTGGTATTGGATTTTCACCGCCGCTTTGTTTGATAGACTCAATATCCGACTGCATAGTGCGCAAGGTTATTTCCGGTGGCGGAGGCGGAGGCGGCATTGAAGGCCCGCCTTGTCCCTGGCCGGAATTACTTGCCGCTCCCCAATTTTGCTGTTTAAAATCATCCATATAATAAATTTTTATTTAATTTAATTACCTTTATAAGTTTATTATACCACTTTAAAAATTAAAAAACGCCAGCCGTTGTGGATAGCATAATCTAAGACAATTTCTAACCCAGCACCAGAGCGAAGCTCGGCGCTGGACTAGTCCCGCACCGAAACAAAGTTTCTGGTGCGGGGTTTCTAATTTCCAATTTCTAAAAAGAGCGGATAGAAACCGAAAGGCTCCATCCGACCGATTGCCGTGGAGAAGCTTCGGAAGCGCTCAAAGATTGGTATCTTTCTTAAGATTTTGAGCGCTGAGACGCAGGAGCGTCCGCTCGCTGGAAGCAAGAACCCTATTTTCATAATAATCTCTAATGCGATACTAGCCAATTTTATTTATAACCAGGCGGGAGGAGGAAATCGTAGGTTTACCTACCTTTCCGACGACTAACGCAGTTATAAATAAAATTGGCTGTATCCCGAAGGGTTGTCTCCCTACGAGAGATCTCGCGAAGCGAGACGGTCTAAGATTGAAAATTTCTGTGTTATGTCCCGATTCCTTATGGAATCGAGGATCCTCGGCATAGTCGGGACCTCCAAGCCGTGGAATCATCCACTGGCTTGTCGGCAAGTCTTGAAATTTTCAACTTATCCTGGCAACGCATAGAGAGCTATTATGAAAATAGGGTCCAGTGACTCCGATTCTCGCAGGCAATTGGGCAGGCGGAGATAAATGCAAAAATTACGCTTAGATAACCGGCTTATTCAAAGCCTTCAAAGACAAACTGATTTTTCCGTTTTCCGCGCGAATAACTTTTACCCTTACAAAATCCCCAAGCTTTACAACATCTTCAACTTTTTTAACAAAACCTTCTTTCAATTCAGAGACGTGGATCATACCATCTCTGCCTGGACCGAATTCAACAATGGCTCCGAAATCCAATATCTTAACAATGTTTCCTTCAACGATCTGTCCAACTTCAACATCTTCAACGATAGACTTCACGTGTTTCAAAGCCATTTCAGCAGACTCCTTATTTGGCCCGGAAATATAAACTATGCCGCTCTGGTCAATATCAATGCCTAAAGCTCCCGTGGCTGCGATAATGCCATTGATCACTTTTCCTCCCGGCCCTATTACCTCGCCGATTTTTTCCGGATTGATGGTTAAAGCGAATACAACCGGCGCGAACTGGGAAATTTCTTTACGCGGCTCTTTGAGAGCTCCCGTGATTGTTTTCAGAATATGAAGGCGGGCTTCTTTTGCCTGCGCCAAAACTTTTTCGGCTATTTCTAAATTAATGCCGCCGATTTTCACATCCATCTGCATAGCGGTGATTCCCATTTCGGTTCCGGCAATTTTAAAGTCCATATCGCCATAATGGTCTTCCGGACCCTGAATATCGGTTAGAACTTTATAATTTTTTCCCGATTCATCGCTAATCAAGCCCATTGCAATGCCCGCTGCCGGCCTTCTAATCGGCACACCCGCATCCATCAAGGATAAACTTCCAGCACAAACAGTGGCCATAGAAGACGAACCGTTTGAAGAAAGAATTTCAGAAACTAAGCGTATGACATACGGAAATATTTCCCAGGAAGGCAATAACGGACGCAAAGCTTTTTCAGCCAATGATCCGTGCCCGATATCCCTTCTGCCCGGACCTCTGAATGGGCCGGTTTCACCAACAGAATAAGGCGGAAAATTATAATGGAGCATAAACTTTTTCTTAACTGATTGATTCCTCATAGTATCTATCAATTGCTCAGATCCAGGAGGGGCAATCGTAGTAATAGATAGAGATTGAGTATTGCCCCTGACGAACAAAGCTGATCCGTGAGCGCGGCTCAATACGCCGGCTTCGGCATAAAGCTCTCTCACTTCGTTAAGCTTTCTGCCGTCTGGTCTTTTTTCTTCATTAAGAATTTTCTCATGCAAAATCCCGTCAAGTTTTGATTCTAAATAAACCTCGGAAGCAATATAATCCTTTTCCTCCAAATCCATTTCTTCCAACATTACCCTCATATCGTCTCTTACGCGATATAGCATCTCTTCTCTTTTGATTTTGTCCGGATTATAAAGAGCTTCTTCTAATTTATTGCCGAAAAAGTCGTTTAATTTCTGCTCAAGCTCTTTTTCGGGAATAGCCAAATACACTTCCGTCTTAGGAACAGCTAATTCTTTAGCAACTTTCTCCTGGAATTTTGTAAGTTCAGTGATCTGTTTCTGCGCCAAAGCCAGCCCATTCACGACATACTTTTCGTTAACCTCATTTCCGCCAAGTTCAATCATATTTATCTTGTCTTTGGTTCCGGACACAAAAGCATCAAAATCTAAGTCCTTATCTTTCAGATCAATGATTGATGGGTTTATTAAAATTTCATCGCTATTCTTTAATTTAGAAACTTTAACTCCGGCCACCGGACCGGCCCACGGAATCTTGGAAATAGTCAATGCCATAGAGGCCGTGAGCAATCCAATAAAATCCGGATCGTTAATCCCATCAATCTGCAAAACCGTCACAACCACCTGCACATCCCTGCGCGTGGCTGAATTAAATAATGGCCTAATTGTTCGGTCAATCAATCTGCCGGATAAAACAGCTTCATCTGAAGACTTGCCCTCTCTGCGCATAAATCTGCTGCCCAAGATCTTTCCGGCAGCATAAAATTTTTCTTCATAATTTACCGTCAACGGAAAATAATCCATTCCCGCCTTATCTTTCTTGCCCATTACCACCGTAGCCAAAACCACAGTATCGCCATACTTGCCAATAATGGTTGCGTCAGCCTGTTCTCCAACTCTAGAGACCTCGAAAGACAATGGTCTTCTGGCAAATTCCGTACTAAAAATTTTCCTATTTAATTCCATGTGTTTGAAACCTATCTTAATAATAATTCCTAACGCGATACTAGCCAATTTTACTTAG
>Ga0210057_1004371_pt1 | contig 18874 bp, 23 predicted proteins | sample CryGeyCG2114_010_2_FD_183968 | JGI IMG/M metagenome (GOLD analysis project Ga0210057, IMG submission 183968) | Groundwater microbial communities from aquifer - Crystal Geyser CG10_big_fil_rev_8/21/14_0.10 (SPAdes) (version 2) | ecosystem: Environmental > Aquatic > Deep subsurface > Groundwater ...
GAAATTCTTAATAATTTTATAGCAATAGGAACCCAGATAAAATTAGAAAAGCCGACAAAAGCAGCAGCTGTAACATCGTGCGACAGTGTTGATGGGCCGATAATTAAATTAAAAAATGGCTCGGTAATAAAAATAAAAAATTTAGAACAAGCGAAAGCATTAAAATCACAGACTGAAGAAATAATTTATCTTGGAGATATTTTAATCTCATACGGGGATTTTTTAAACAGAAACCATATTCTTCTTCCTCCAGGATATAATGAAGAATGGTGGCTTGCAGAGTTAGATGAGAAAAGCAAAATTGATGCAGAAATAAATCCGCAAGATGTTGATTTTGACAAGGCAATAGCATTGTCAGAAAAATATAAAATACCTTTACATCCAAAATATATTTTCTTCTGGTCACAGATTAATTACGAGATGTTTTTTGCACTGCTTAAGGTTCTTGAAAAAGCAAGAATTGATTCAGGAAAACTGGTTTTAACAATTTCAGAAAGCGCCAAAAAAGCAAAAAGAGCATTAGAATTATTGGGAATTGAGCACATCATAGAAGACAACAAATTTATTATTGATGAGACAAACACCAAAGCACTTTTTGCAAATCTTGGAAAACAACAGGAAGAAATCAATGAGCTGATAAGGCATCCAGAACAAAGAGAAGGAGTTCTTGCATTTGTAAATTCATTTTCAAAATACAAGATAAAAGACAAGGCAGGAACTTTTATCGGCGCGAGGATGGGAAGGCCTGAAAAAGCAAAATTAAGAAAGTTAGTCGGAAGCCCGCATGTGCTTTTTCCTGTTGGAGAGGAAGGAGGAAGGCTAAGAAGCGTTCAGGAAGCAATGAAGTCAGGAGTAAAATCTGATTTTCCAATTTATTACTGCGATAATTGCAAAAGAGAGACAATATATTATGTCTGCGAAACGTGCCACAGCAATACAAAAAAATTATTTTTCTGCCCTTTGTGCAACAGAACTTTTTCAGATGTATGCCCACAGCATGGAGGAATGCAGGCAGGAAAAATCAAGGATTTTATGATGCAGAAAGTAGACATAAAACATTTTTTTGAAGAGGCAATGAAGCTAATCAATCTGCAGAAAAGCGAGTGCCCTGAATTAATCAAAGGAGTAAGAGGAACATTTTCAGAAGAGCACATTCCAGAGCATATTGCAAAAGGAATAATCAGGGCGCAGTTTTCAATCAATGTTAATAAGGATGGAACTGTGCGATATGATGCAAGCGAAGTTCCTATAACGCAGTTTAAGCCAAAAGAAGTTGATACTAGTGTTGACAAGCTGAAAGAATTAGGATATACAAAAGATATTTATGGAAAAGAGCTTGAAAACAAGGAACAGCTCTTGTGCTTAAAACCGCAGGATGTTATTCTTCCTTCATGCCCAGAAACACTTGATGAAAGAGCAGACAATGTTTTTGTAAATATTGCAAAATTTCTTGACAATCTTCTTGTAAGACTTTATAGCCAGAAGCCGTTTTACAATGTGCAGTCGCGGGATGATTTAGTAGGGCATTTAGTTGTAGGAATTGCACCGCACAATTGCGCAGGAGTTGTAGGAAGAATTATAGGATTTAGCAAGACACAGACATTTTTGGCTTCTCCTTACATGCACGCTGCAATGAGAAGAGACTGTGATGGAGATGAGGCGGCAATGATGCTGTTGCTGGATTTGTTATTAAATTTTTCAAGAAAATATCTTCCTTCACACAGAGGAGCCACACAAGATGCGCCGCTTGTCTTAAATGCAAGAATAAGGGCTGCAGAGGTTGATGACATGATTTTTGATATGGATGTATCAACCAAGCTTCCTTTAGAGCTTTATAGGGCAGCAGAGGAGTTCAAAGCCCCGAACACAATAAAAATGATAGATAATATTGGCAAGAGATTAGGAGAAGAAGAAAAAGACTCTTCTGTTTTTGAAAATTTTGGATTTACGCACGATACTTTTGACATTAATAATGGGGCAATATGCTCATCATACAAGACACTGGCCACTATGCAAGAAAAGGTATGGGCACAGATGAATCTTGCAGAAAAAATTCGTGCAGTTGATATGGTTGATGTTGCAAGATTAGTTATAGAAAGGCATTTTATCAGAGATATCAGGGGTAATCTAAGAAAATTTTCATCACAGCAGTTCAGGTGTGTTGACTGCAATGAAAAATACAGGCGTCCTCCATTAGCAGGAAAGTGCATTAATTGCGGAGGAAAAATAATATTCACAATATCAGAAGGAGGAATAATAAAATATTTAGAGCCAGCATTGCAACTTGCAAACAAGTATGATATATCACCTTATCTGAAACAGACTTTAGAACTGACTAAGAAACACATTGAAAGTATTTTTGGAAGAGATACTGAAAAGCAAAAGACAATGGAAAAGTGGATTTAAAATGTATTCAAAAATAACTATAAATGCCAGAGAAGAAGAAATTATTAATTTATTGAATGGATATCTTAACAGAGATAACAATCACTGGTATAAAAAGGATATAACAGCATATAATGAAACTTCACAGCTCGACATTTTCAACGGAAAAACAATAATCAAGATATCACATCCAAAAAACCGCTCTTTTGCAAAAGAAAATACCCCAGAAGGATTGGAATTTTTTCTTAGCAGTTTATAATATAAAATATAATATCACAGGCAATATAAGACAACCCATGAGCTGTGTTCTTTTGACACCGAGATTAATTGCCAAAATTCCTATTGCAGTTGCTGTTATCAAAACAATCAATGAAATCCAGCCAGAAATAAAAATTGACATTAATGTTAAAATCAGCAAAATTACAATGTTCATTTTTGTATAATTTATTTTAGAGATGTTTTTTGCAAAAAATCTGGCAAAAAACAATGCAAGAAAGACAGAAATGCCTGCTGAAACAAGCATTACTGCTAGAAAAAGAAAAAGCTGATTTAGTGTTATGCTTTCAATCAGTTTTTGGATAATTATTCCTGTTCCGCTTCTTGATTTGTCTAATATGTAAAGAGCTGCAAAGTTCAAGCCCATCACTAAAGTTGAAATTGTTCCTAAAAGCAAGAGAAATCTTTCTTCATTCATTCTTTTATTCATCTGCGAGCCAATAATTGCAGCTTGAGAGCTTCCTAAGCCAGGAAGAAATGCACATAAAGAAGATGAAATCACAGATGAAGGCATAATTCTTAAAATTTCTTTATTATTTATTTTTTCAGAGGTTATTTTTTGCTCTGGAAGCTTTGTTTTTTGAGAAATGCTTGTCAAAATCGTAGATGTTCCAAATAATCCAGTGAATAAAACAAATAAGGGCTGTTTTATAACATAAAAATTCAAAGTTATAATTCCTAAAACTCCTGAAAGCAGGAATAAAAACAGTGCAAGAAGAGGATTTTTTTCTTTTACAATCAAGAACACAGAAGCAAAGATAAGAACGAATGGAACCAAGAATTTCATTGTTTCGTAAAAATTAGGAAGAAAGAAAATAAAAAACGGAATAAGAATAAAGAGCATTAAGATTCCTGCAAAGCATCCTATTGATGTTAATCTTGCCGCTTCATAACCTCTTCCTTGCAAAAGAAGTTTGTGTCCTGGAAGAACTGAAAGCGCAGTTGACTCTTCCGGACACCCCAGAAAAATTGAAGGAATAAAATCAATAAAAGTGTGTGCTGTTGCCATTGCAACAATAAAAACAGCAAGAACTATTGGAGAAGTGAATGAAAGAAAAAATCCAGATAAAATCAGCAAGAGCAGGGCAACGAGATTTATGTGGATTCCAGGAGCAAGGCCTGTGAAAGTGCCTGCGAGGATGCCTATAGTGATTGCGAGAAGGATTTCTATTAACATCAGTTAATAATATAAATTAAATTTATATGTTTTTCTTTGTATGATTTGTATAATGCCTGAAAGCAGAGCTTGGTGCAGGAACATGCTTTCTTCTTAAAATTTTTTTCCTTATGAAAAGAAGAATCATTACTCCTATAAGCCCTATTATAGCAACTGCTATGAAAACAAGATTAAATGAAAAAAAGGTAACTGCAATTCCGCCTAAAATTCCTGCAATGCCAGGACCAATTCCAACTGCAACAGCATCAATTCCCCATTCTGTTGATTCTTTTCTTTTGTCCAAGTGTCTGGAGAAGATACAGACCCAGCCAGCAGTCGACATTGCCAAGAATGTTCCTAGAAGCGCCTGAAGTACATAAATGTGAACAGGAGTTCTTGCAAAAATATATCCAATTGGAATTAGTGCAGAGAAAAGCAATCCAAACAACATTAAGTGATAAGCTCTTCTCTGATTTTTATCGGCATATATTCCAAAAGGAACTCTGAATAATGAACGAACAATAAGATTTATGCCTGCCGCCAATCCAACAACCAATACATTTCCTCCCTGTATCTGGTTTAAAAGAAATATGGCGAATATAGGAGATATTAATCCCCATCCGCTGTAAAACACCAAGTCTGACAGAATAAGATATTTTTCTATTTTATTCAGATTTAGCTTCATTCTATTCACTCTTTTCTATCTTAAGTATGATTTATTTGTTTTTATACTTGCTGAATTTATTTTTGATAATGTGCTTCGGTTTTCATATTTAGCAAAAGGTGTCCGCTTTTACCTGCAAACCAATTTACTCTTTGCATTGCAAACTGTTTTAACTTTTGCCCGCACTTTTGATTTCTGATGCTTCAAGCTCAAGCATTCCTTTCCATGATGTGACTTTACCTGTAACTTCTATATTTCCTGACATGTTTGAAAGATTTTGATATGAAATCACATTTATTTCATCTGTGCTATCTTTTATAGAAAATACACTGAATTTATCATAAGTTTTTAATTTGATTATTTCACCTGAAATTCTGACATAATTATCCATCATGTTTCCGTTTATGTCTGAAATTTTCACCAGTTTTGGCTCTAAACTGCTGGAAAGATACACTAATAGCAGAATGCCTAAAATTGCAGTTATAAGGGCTATTTTTTCAAGTCTCATGATTAAACGATAACTTTATATTTTATCTATTTTTTGCTTAATAATGGATGCTGAAAAGAGATTTGAGCTGATAAAGAGAAATACTGCCGAGATTATTACTGAAGATGAGCTGAAAAAATTATTAAAGGAAAAGAAAAATCCTGTTGTTTATTGGGGAACAGCACCAACAGGAAAGCCGCATGTTGGCTATTTTCTGCCAATGCTAAAAGTGGCTGATTTTCTCAAGGCAGGATTCAAGGTAAAAATACTTCTTGCAGATTTGCACGCTGTTCTTGACAACACACCGTGGACTCTTCTTGAAAAAAGATACAAGTATTATTCAATGGTAATTCCAATGCTGATAAAATCTGTTGGTGTTGATGTTAAAAATCTTGAAATAATAAAGGGAAGCGATTTTCAGCTGCAGCACGATTATGTTTATGATGTTCTGCAATTATCCTCGCAGGTTTCTGTTCATGATGCGCACAAGGCAGCTTCTGAAGTAGTAAAGATGGGAGACAATCCAAGACTTTCAGGATTGATATATCCCATAATGCAGGTGATTGATGAGCAGTATCTTGATGCAGATGTTCAGCTTGGAGGAACAGACCAGAGAAAAATAATGGTTCTTGCAAGGGAAAATCTTTCAAAATTAGGATATAATGCAAGAATTGAGATTATGAATCCTCTTGTTCCCGGGCTTATTGGAAAGAAAATGTCATCTTCAGATGAGAAATCAAAAATAGACTTGATAGATGATGAAAACACAGTGATAATGAAGCTGAAAAATGCAGAGTGTGTTGCAGGAGAGCCAGACAATGGAATTTTAGCCTTCTTGAAATATGTGATCATGCCAATAAAGGCAGACAATAAGGAAAAATTTGTTATAAAGAGAGACAAAAAATTTGGAGGAAATATCTCATTTTCAGATTATACGGATATAGAGAAAAAGTTTATTGAGAAAAAACTGCATCCTTTAGACCTGAAAAATGCAGTTGCAGAAGAAATCAACAATATGCTGAAGATTTTCAGAGAAAATAAGAAAAAATTAGAACTATTGGCCAAGGAAGCATATCCTTAATTTTACATATTTTCTATTAGATTAATCTTTAAATTACTAAAATAAATATAAAAAAAATAAAAAAACAAATTTCTCAAGAAACTTACTTGCTGTAGTTTCTTACAAGCTTGCCAATACCCACCACCAATACTGCAATAGGTACTAAATATTCGCTAAGTGAGTCAAGTTGAGACACACCAATTAAAGGCAGACACAACAAGAGACCTATTATTGTTACAAGCCAAGCAGTCAATTTTGCCATTTTTTTACCTCCTTTTGATAGTTAACTATTCTATAAGATTCTAGAATTCTGGGAATATAAATCTTATTGTTTTGGCCTAGCCTTTAAACTGGTTTAAGTCTATTTTTGTTTCTTGAACAGGGGCTTGCATCTCTTTTCTCCATTTATTCAGCAGCTCAAATGCTGTAACATCAGGGATTTTTAGTGCATCCCGCATATAAGCAAGAATTTCAGACTCTGTTTCCTTTTTTTCCTTGAAAAGTTTTTCAAGTTCTTCGCAAGACAACAGAACAACCGGTTTTTCGGCTGCTTTTTGCCATTCTGTCTTTGCTCCACACTCTGGGCAGAACTTTTCAATTCCTTCAAGCTTTATTCTGCATTGAGAGCATCTTTTTTCCTCTACTTTTTTTTCAATGACTGTCTTATAATTATATTTTCCTCCAGAAACAAGCTTTGAAAAAGCATCTGCTACCTTGTCATCTTCCTGATATTTTCTCAAATCACGGCATCCGCCTGCTGTAAATCCCATTTTTTACTCTCTTTATTATCATTAATATTAATTATCTTATCTGCCATTAACATGGCAGACTTAGTATTGCCCGTCATGGCAATTTATAGATATTTTTAATTTACTGATTATTAATTTATAAATTTTTATGCAATCATTTGATATATAGCTCAACAATATCTTTATCTTGCAATATATGTTCTATTCCTGTTGTCTGGCCTGGGAATTTTGCTGATTTGCCCCAAATTCTGGCTTTAATGAATCTTTCAGGATAATCTTTTCTTATTTTTTCAGCCACATCTTTTATTGAAGAATTCTTTTTTAATATTATGGGCTTTTCAGTGGGCTTTTTTCCAGGCTCTTTTGTATGAATTCGCATCAAACTAATATTTTCAAATATTTTCTGCTTTAATTCATTAATTCCTTTCCTGTCTTTTATTGAAATTTTAATCAGGCTGATTGATTTTAGTTTGTTTGATTCGTATTCATTAATAGTATCGGTTTTATTTAAAATAATCAGTTTTTTATTTGTTATATTTTCTTTTTTTATTATGTTTCCGATATTTACCAGTTCATTTAATGAAGTTATCAAAACAAGAATTAATTCAGATGTTTTTACTATGCTCAAGAGCTCCTTGCCAAGATTTGCAGGAAGCTCGATAAGCTGAATTTTAATTCCATCCAAGTCTAAAGTTCCTATTTCCGGTTTTGTTGTTGTAAATGGAAAATCAGCTATTTTTGGCGCGGCATTTGTGAGTTCGGCAAGCAAAGAACTTTTTCCAGAATTTGCAGAGCCTATTATTGACACTCGCGCATCGCCTTCTTTTTTTATCCCAAGAGAATGTCCGTGTTTTTTTGCGCTTTCTTTTTCCAGCTCTTTTTTCAGCCTTACATAACGCGTTTTAAGATTAGCAAGCATTTTTTCAGAAGATTTGTGCTTTGGGGCAGTTCTTATCATTTCTTCCAAGGCATCTAATTTTTCTTCTTTTGTAGACGCCACCAAGAATTTGGCTTCAGCTGTTTTATATTCAAGAGACTGGTTAGTGCTGCTCATTTTAAATCAAGATAATCAGGGTGCGCATTGATGGCATTTTACCTATATATTATAAGAAGAAAGCTTTTAAAAAGTTTCATCAAATCTTGGAAAGAGCCTCTGTTTTAGCCAAGCTCTTCTGAGCAGTTTCTATTTCATCTGCTCTATACTGCAGCTTTTCTATAATTTTATCTGTGAAGTCTTTGTAAATCACACAATTATTATATTCAAAAGGAAAATTAAAAATTTTTTTTACTCTTACTTCGGGATCTGAGAGTACTTCTCTTACAAGAGCGGCATTTTTTTGAGTTACCCATTCTAAAAATTCATCAGTTAGTTCTTTGTCTAGATAGTGATTTTTTGCTATATGACACCAGGCAGAATATTTCATCATCCCAATTTGCTCTTCAGTTGCAAAACTTTGCTCTGTGTCTAAAGACATAATATGATGAGTATGACCATCTTCATTGACTTTTAATATGTGCTCAAGACCTGTCAGTTTTATATTATATTTTTTAATAAATTGAGAATATTTGCCTTTGTCAACTATATTTGCTATAGCAACAGTTGGGCCTACATCACATTTCATATCCAACGACATAAAATATTTTTCCTCATCTATCATTTGACTTATTCCTGAAGCATGATTGCAAAGCAAACTATTTGTTAAATTATTTTTATGAGAAAGAGTAGATACAATACCATATTTTTCTCCATAAGTTACAGGCAAAGCAAATGTCCTGTAATTAGCAAAACGTGCAAAATCGGTGTCTTTAAAATGCGCCACTATTCTCCTATCACTGAGCCTTTAGATATTTATTTTCACTCTGTATTTCAAGAACTGACACATATATAAATCTTATTTTAAGAAAGATTTATATTCGATAGTCAATTTATATATTAAGAAGGCAAAAAATGGGTGCGGCAGACAATAATTTTTTCAGGCAGATTCTTCCAAATGGCATGACTGTTATATTTGAAAAGAGAAAACTGCCTCTGATAGCCATTAATGCGGCTGTGAGGTTTGGCTCGGGCAACGAGACTGCCAAAATAAAGGGAATTGCGCACTTTATAGAGCACGGAGTGTTCAAAGGCACTAAAAAGAGAACAAGGCAGCAAATATCAGATGAGATTGAGAAAAGAGGAGGAGTAATTAATGCATATACAGATGAAGAAATCACAACTTTCTGGGCAAAGCTGATATCCAAGAATTTTGAAACAGGAATAGATGTTATTTCTGACATGCTTATGAATCCGCTATTCAGTAAAAAAGACATGGATATGGAGAGAAAGGTTATTCTTGAAGAAATAAAAATGCACCACGACAATCCAAAAATATATATTGTTGACAAGCTGAAAGAGCAGCTTTTTGTACAGCCTTTTGGGTTTTCAGGGCTTGGAACAGAAAAGATAATAAAAAAAATAACCAGAGCAACTCTTTTGAGATACCACAATATTTATTATTCGCCTTCAAACATAATTGTGTCCATTGTAGGAGATGCAGATGTTGACAAAATATGGAATATGTCAAAAAAAGGATTTTTAAAAAGCCATGTGCAGAGGCAGATAGACAAATCAGGAATTTCTGCAGGAAAGGGAGCTTTTGGAAAGATTACCGAGGCAAGAAAAGGAATAGACCAGACACATATTGCGCTTGGTTTTCATGTTCCTAGCAAAAAAGACAATTTAAGGTATGCTGTAGAAGTTTTTAACACTATTTTCGGGGCAGGAATGTCATCAAGATTATGGCAGGAAGTAAGAGAGAAAAAAGGACTGGCATACGACATAAGCAGCTGGGTTGACCAGGGAAAAGATTTTGGATACTGTTTTGTTCTTGCAGGAATCTTGAAAGGCAAGCAGGAAATAGCCAAAAACATAATTCTTGAAGAAATAAATAAGATGAAAAATGTAAGCGAGAAAGAGCTTGCACAAGTCAAAGAACAGCTAATAGGGCTAAGGGAAATGGAAAATGAGAGAAGCGAGAGAGTTTCTGACAATCTTTTGAGAGAACAGCTTATTGGAGATGCAAGAGAATATTACAAATACAATGAAAAGATTTCTGCAGTAACTTTGGAAGATATAAAGAAGATTGCAGATGTAAAGGATTATGCTTTTGTCGCGCTTATTCCTGAAAACGAGAAAAAGCAGAAAGAAAAAGAAGATCATTTATAATTAAAATAAATTATAAAAAAGCAGAAAAAAGAAGAGAAGTACGCGCTTGAATAAAATGAGATGCTTTATTGCAGTTGAGCTTCCAAAAGAAGCAGTGAATGAAATAGCAAAAATCCAGCAGCAACTTCCAAAAGACTCAAAATTTATTCTTGTAAAGCCAGAAATAGCGCATTTAACTATAAAATTTTTCAGAGAAATAAATGATTCTCAGGCAGAGAAGATAAAAGAAGTGATGGAAAAAATATCTTTTCCAAAATTCAAGGCAAAAATAAATTCTGTTGGTGTTTTTACTCCAAAATTTATTAAGGTTGTGTGGCTTGAGATAATTCCAAAGGAAAATTTTATGAAAATTCATTCAATAATTGACAGAATGCTTTCATTAGAGGGTTTTGATGAAGACAAGAGTTTTGAAAGCCATGCAACAATTGCACGAGTCAGGTTTGTTAATGATAAAAAAGAATTTATTGAAAATCTGAACAAGATAAATATTGAATCAAAGGAATTTATAATAGACAAAATAACTCTGAAGAAATCAACTCTTACTGAGAATGGGCCGATTTATGATGATATTTTCAAGATAAATCTTCAATAGCTGATTTCAATAAGACGTTTTATTATTGCAGCTTTCTTTTTTCCGAGCTTGGGAATTTTTTCCAAATCTTCAAGAGATGCAGATGCAAAATTCTTTATTGTTTTGAATTGCTTGAGAAGAGATTTTGCAAGAGAAGGGCCTATGCCTGGAAAGCTTTCAAGAATTATGCTCTGCTGATTTTTTATTGAAAATGCTTTTCTTTTTACAACAAGAGAAATCTCTTTTTTTGGATTTAATTGGCGCTTTGCAAGAAGCAAGATGTATTTTGCAGTATCTTCATAATTTTCAGTGAAAATAAACGGAATATTAAAATTCACCAAGGATAGAATCATGCCCCGTATCGCGTTTTCATGCATATTTGAAAATCCTGATGGCTTGCAGATATTATTATCATTCTTTTCTATTATTAAAAAAGGACGCTTAAAATTATTTTTCAAGTCTATGAGCTGTCTTTGAAGCCTTTTGTCTATCATAGATGATATAAAATCAGTTATTGTCTTTCTTTCAACTGCAACATCGCTGCTTATCATGTAATCTGCAAGTTTTAGTGATTTTATCTCAACTTCAGCTCCAAGCTGAACAAGCTCTGCTATAACCAGAGAATTTTTCTCGTGAATGTCTGCTATTATTTTTGGCTTTGTTTCCATTTTTATTTGTTAATTTAATATTATTTTTACTGCACATGACTGCGCAGAGTTGGTATTGAATGTCAATTCAATTTATAAATAATTTTCATTTACTGATTATCGAAATCTCCAAGTGTTTTTTCTTCATTCTTATCAAAATTTTTATCCATCTTGTCAAGAGCACTGTACATTTTTTTCTCTTTGTTAACAGAAGACCAGTAGCTTGATTCATCTCGCGTGGCTTTTGTCATCAAGATTATCAGTTTTCCTGGCTTTGATCTTGCTGTTCTTCCTGTTCTCTGAATTGTTCGTATTGCTGACGGGATTGGCTCGTAAAAAATAACACAATTAACTTCTGGCAAGTCTAGGCCTTCTTCTCCAATGCTAGTTGATGTAAGGACATTGACTTCTCCTGACTTAAATTCATTTATTATCTGCTGCTGCTCTTTCTGAGACAAACCAGTTTCATCTTTGCCTGCGCCTTTTTTTGTTTGTCCGACAAAAACTTTTGCCCGTATGCCAGGAATTTTATTTAATGCTTTGTTAATCATAACTACAGAATCCCGGTACTGCGCAAATACAATAAATCTTGATTTTGGATTTAATTCAATATCTTTTTTTATTATTTCATTTAATTTGTCGAGCTTTGGATGCTCTATCTTGCCAAGAAATTTTGACAATTCAATATAAGCAGAAGTAAACTGGGGAGATTTTATTATCTGCGAGACTGCCTTGCTCTGATTTTTTCTTGCCTGCTCAAAAATTGACTGAATATAATTATTCAGAGGAGTTATGCCCTGGGTTTCTATCAATTCAACTGCATGATTTATTTTTATTGCCTGTGCGCACACGCTTAATCCCCTTAAAACATTAAAGTGATTGTTTCCTGATGTAAGCTGTCTTCCGAGTTTCATCTGGAGCTCTATTAGCCTTGTTTTTGTTGCATTGCCGAAAAGCAATTGACGATTTTTCAGCTCTTCTATTTTTTTGTCATAGATTTCCTTTAAAGGATTTTTTATTTTCTTGAATTCTTCTGGAAAATCTACTTTTATTATCTCTATCTTTAATTCCTGTATATATGGCGCGACATCAATGCTTTTTCTATGCCTTACTTCTATTTTTTCAATATTCAGATTTTTGCATATCTCGTTAATTATGCTTTTGTCTGAGCCAGGAGATGCTGTTAATCCCAAGATTCTTCCATTTGCCTGCTCAATAAATTTTTTAGCAACATAAGTATAATCGTAGTTTTTCAGGCATCTATGGCATTCATCTTCTATAAGCAGAGATACATTTTCAAGAGAAATTTTGTTTTTCTTTAAGTCATTTGCAATGCACTGGGGAGTTGAAAATATTATGTCTGCATAATTCCAGAGATTTTTCCTTTTTTCAGATTCAACTTTTCCAGTAAATAACTGCATTTCAGCATATAATTCTGGAAGATTTTTTTCAAAATAATTAAAATGCTGCTCTGCCAGTGGTTTTGTAGGTGCAAGAAAAAGAACTTTGCTTTTTGGATTGTCCTCAAGGCACGCTTTTGCCAAATAAAGAGCTATGAGTGTCTTGCCCATGCCTGTCGGCAATACAACAAGAGTGTTGTATTTTTTCGCAGTTTCGACAATATTGTCCTGATAATCCCTTAGTTCCATTGTAATCAGCAATCAGATTATTTTTTATATCTTGCCTTATACCAGAAATTCAGTTAAAATATATTGTCGTGATGGTCAAAATCTTCAAAATAAATAAAATCATTTGTAACATCATATCTGAAAACAAGGACAAAACTTCCAATATGAACTCGTTTTAAATCTTTCATATTGTATTGTAAATTTTTATAATGCTTTACATCATAAACATTAATAATCTCATTCATTTTATTAAGAGGATTTAAAGAACATCCCCGCTGTTAATATAAGAAATATAATCCAATTTTTTACCCAAGAATCTTACTTTTGAGATGTGGCAGTTTGTCTGGTCAAAAATATGAAGCTTTCTTAATGGAACTCTTAATTTTCTGGCAAGCAGCGATCTTATTATATTCCCATGAGCAACTATAATAATAACTTTTTTTCTATTCTTTTCCAAAATCCTGTCAAATGATTTCATCGCTTTTCTTAATCTGAATGTTTGCTCCCAGTAATGCGGATGATAGAATTTTTTAGTCCCTATTATCTTATGCACTTCAGACAATTCATCATAAATTATTGGCTTTTTTCCAATTTTCTTTGAAATCTCATTTGCTGTTTCAATAGCCCTCGTCATACTGCTACTATAAAGAGCATCTATTTCATCCTTTATCCTGAAAAATTTTATTGCAACTTCTTTTGCCTGTTTTTTTCCAAGTGCGCTTAAACCAGGACCAGGATGACTTAATCCTAGATTTTTATTATTTGGAATATGAATTCTATCCCCATGTCTGACAAAATAGACAATAGTTCTTCCCTTTATATATTCATTAATATGTTTTAGAACCATAATCCAAGTAAGCAAACTGGTTTTATAATGTTTTTCCTGCTCGCAGCTGCGATGGTTCGCTTTAAACTCCACTCATAAGATTTAAATCACATATTTTCGTGTGAGAAATATGGCCGATAATAAAAAATACAAGATAGACTTCAAATACAACTTTAAGGTCTACTGGGAAATAATGAGAAGTAATAAGCCCCTGATAATCGGAATTCTGGCTCTTTTGCTCTTGATTGAAATATCAAATATGGCTGAGAAATTTTTGTTTAAGCTGATAGTGGACAAGGGCACTGAATTTACAGCAAATAGCATTGATCTGATAATTTTTATCAAATATGCGCTGATTATAGCGGCAGTATTCTTAGGCATAGAACTTGTAAAGACAGTTGTTAACTGGTTCAGCCATTCTGGAATAAACAGCCTTGAAACAAGAGCAATATTTAACTTAAAAAGAAAATATTTCAATCACATAATAAACTTGTCACACAGCTTTTTCACAACCCACAAAACAGGCAGCCTTATTTCAAGGCTTGTAAGAGGAGGAAATGCACTTGAAAGACTGACTGATGTTTTTGTATTCAATGGCTTGCCCTTGATATTTCAGTTAATTCTTGCCATGGCAACAATTATATATTTTGACTGGACATCATCCATGATTATTTTAGCAACAGTCATTGTGTTCGTGGTATTCAGTGTTTTTATCCAGAGAATGCAGGAATCATCAAACATAAAAGCAAATAAATATGAAGACATAGAAAAAGCAAATATAAGCGATATATTCACAAATATAGATTCAATAAAATATTTCGGAAAAGAGAATTATATCAAAACAAAATTTTCAAAACTTGCAGATAAAACCAGGGCAGCATATTTGGAGAATTGGAATTATTACAGAACAATGAGTTCGGGACAGGGCTTGATTCTCGGAATAGGAACACTTTTGCTTGTTTACTTTTCTGTTCTGAGTCTTCTTGCAGGAGCAATGAGCATAGGCACTCTTGTGTTCATATATTCTGTTTATGTTGGCTTGCTTGGGCCATTGTTCGGGTTTGTTTACGGAATAAGGAACTTTTACAGGAGCATGGCAGACTTCCAGGATTTATTTGAATACGGAAAAATAGAGTCTGACATAAAAGACAAGCCAAATGCAAGGGAGTGCAAAATAAAAGAAGGAGTTATAGAATTCAAAAATATTGAATTTAGCTATGGAAAAAGAAGAATTTTTGACAAATTCAGCATGAAAATACACAAAAATGAGAAGGTTGCATTAGTCGGGCATTCTGGAAGCGGAAAATCAACTTTGGTAAAGCTTCTTTACAGGCTTTATGACATTGATTCAGGAGCAATAATTATTGATAAAAAAGATATAAGAGATTTCAAGCATGAATCATTAAGAAATGAAATGGCAATAGTCCCTCAGGAATGCGTGCTGTTTGATGACACTATTTATAATAATATTGCTTTTTCAAGGCCTGAAGCAGGCAAAAAAGAAATAATAGCCGCAATAAAATTCGCGCAGCTTGACAAGATAATGAGTAAGTTTCCTAAAAAAGAAAACACTATTGTCGGCGAGAGAGGGGTAAAATTATCAGGCGGAGAAAAGCAAAGAGTAAGCATAGCAAGGGCAATACTTGCAAACAAACAGGTTCTTATCCTTGATGAAGCCACTTCTTCCCTTGACAGCCAGACAGAGCACGACATACAGGAAGATTTGAAAGAGCTTATGAAAGGAAGAACAAGCATAGTTATTGCCCACAGGCTATCAACAATAATGAATGCAGACAAAATTGTAGTGATGAAGAACGGAAAAATAATGCAAATTGGTAACCACAATAAGCTGATAAAACAGAAAGGAGAATACAAGCATCTTTGGAATCTGCAGAAAGGAGGATATATCAAATAATATTGCTCATTCCCCAATATAACAATTCTTAAAAAGATCAATGCTCACACATAATATAAGATGTTAATATGGCAAAAGGATTAGAAAGAGTGTTAGATGGTATAAAAAGAAAAACTTTACCCTTGATTCTCGTATCAGGATTTGCTTTAATAAATTTCAGCCCAACCTATAACACAACTGATTTTAAAGTATCGTGCCCACATAATTGGACATCAACAGAATTAAGTGCATTATTATTTATGGGAAGTGGTAAAGGAGTGTTGCTTTGTTCTCCTTCTGATAAAGAAGAAATTCAGGTAATATCAAGAAAATTAGGGCAAGAGGAGACTTTGGAAAGTTTTATCAACGATATTAAGAAGAAAATGAATTTAGAAAAACAATCATATCAAAAAATTGACATATCACCCATAAAATTATCTGACCAAAATGGTTATCAGATAGAATATCTGTATAAGGAAAAAGTTAGAGGTAAATGGTGTTATACTGCTAAAAATAATAAAATTTACACTATATGCTATGTCGATAAAATAGATAACTTCAATGATAATTTATACATTATGAATGAAGTAATAAAATCTTTTAGAATTAAATAATATCTCTCACTTCAGATATATTTTTAATGCATTAATTCTCTTCAAAGAAATGATAATGTATTTGCTTGGGCTGATTGACGCGCTGATAGGCATAGACATTATTCTGACGATATTCAAGATATCGCTGATAAAAAATCTTCCGATAATTTTTGGCATTTATTTAATTGCCAAAGGGGCTGCTTTTATAAAATCGTTCGCAAGCATAATAGATATTTTAGTCGGGATAGTGCTGATAATAAATTATTTTACTGTTATTCCAAACCAGATTTTAATTATTTCAGCAATATTAATGCTGCAGAAAGGGATATTTAGCTTTTTCTAGTAAGTTTTTCTTGGATATGCAGGGGGAAAATTAAGATAGAACAAAACTAATGCCGCTATTGCAATTGCAACTGCGGCAAATATTGTTGTAAGCAGAGATGCAGTTCCTAAAAGCAAAAGCAGGATTAAAATAAATGCAAATGAAAATGTCCAGAGCATTGGCGAGCCAAAAAACATCTTTGAGCCGTCTAAATTAGATATTGGAATTATATTGAAGAGCATAAAATAAATATTAAGCATTGCAAAATCATTCCATCCGCATATGTGGCAGACAACAGCAAGCAGAGCATTAAAGAAAAATCCTCCAGCAGCCATTAATGCAATGTGCCAGTCAGTGAGCTCAGCATATTTTCTTCTTGCTCTTCCTGGCAATGGAGCAGATTCAAATGTTGTTAGAGCAAGCCATTTAATTGAGCCAAATGTCAGCAAAATAAAGGATATTGGAAGAACAAACCACATAGGAAAATCAAATTTAAAATGCCAGTTTCTTGCAAAACCAAACTGTTTTATTGTCCAGGGCCGTATTTCAACAGAGCAGTCATAAAAAAAAGCAGTGATTTTCTGGCCAATATGGTGGACAAAAAGCATTATCAATGCCAATCCAGACATTGAGAGCCAGTAAATCCAGGTTATTTCCTTGAAAGAAGAGACATAACCAATAACAAGCGCAGCTATAATGATAAATATCATCTCTTTTTTATCTGGCATGCTTATATAGTGTTTTATTTTTTTAAAAACCTTTCTTTCTTGACATTCCTAATTTTTTAGAAAAATATATAAAGGTGATTTAGCTTTTTTCACATAAGAACAACGGTGAAAAATGTTAAAGATAAGAAAGATAAAAGAGATTATGGGATTGAAAGTATTTACTGACAACGGAGACTATTTTGGAGAGGTAGAGGAAGCAAATCTTGTTGATAACAAGATTGACGGCTGGAGAGTAAAAATTGCCAGAGATTCTAACCTGACTGGATTTCTTGGCGGTGCGAAAGGCCTGATTATTCCTCATCAATTTGTCAAGGCAATAGGCGACGTTATGGTGGTAAGCCGTTCAGCAGTTCCTAACAAGGAAGAAGAGTCAGAAGAAACAATATAATTTCTAATCTCTAAAAATGGCATCACAACTTGGTTTACTTGGATCGGTATTTTTTACTAATATTATTCTTCCTTTTTTGCTTATATTTACAGTAGTTTTTGCAATTCTTGACAAGACAAGAATACTTGGAGAGAAAAGAGATGTCAATGCGATTATAGCGCTTGTTTTCGGGCTTGTTGTTGTCGGAGTGCCTTCTGCAATAGGAGTTGTAATGAACATAATTCCTGTAATAGCAGTCATTATTGTAATATTATTGGCGTGGCTTATGACTTATGGTTTTATAAGCTATGAAAAAGACAAACAATTAGTTTCAGATGCGTGGAAAAGAACCTTTCAGATTGTTCTTGGAATAACTTTCCTGGGAACTATTGCGTGGGCAACAGGAGTTTACAAAATCATCATTGACAAGCCATGGGCTGCAGATGTAGGACAGACATTATTGCTTATCGGATCAATAATAGCAGTAATAGCAATAGTCATATCAGGAAAACAATCAAAAGATTAGATAATCATTATATAAAAAAGTAAAATGGTGGCAATGTTTGATTTCAGGTATGCAATACAGCAGTGGCAGGCAATGGGAATATTTGATGTCATGCTGCCGTTCTTTCTTATTTTTACAATAGTTTATGCTATTTTACAAAAGACAGGAGCTCTTGGAAAAAGACAGGGAATAGATGCAATTATATCAATGGTTATAGCATTTTTTGCGATAACCAATACTTTTGTTGTAGAAATGCTGAAAATAATACTTCAAAATACATCAATAGCAATAATAGTAATTGTGGCGCTGCTGCTTGTTATGGGATTAGTATGGGGAGAAAACAGGCCAAAATGGTGGACATTTATAGGATTATTTATAGGGCTTGCAATTTTTGTATGGATATTGGGTAGAGTTGCAGATTATTACCAGATGTATTTTCCAGGAACAGCAATTTTCTCGCAAATATGGTGGAATGAAAATATGATATGGATTATTCCTATACTTGTTATAGTGATATTTGGCATCATAGTAGTAGCTTCTGGCAGCAAGAAGAAGATGGATTGGCAAGAAATTTGGAAATTACTTACTGAAAAAGAACCGTGGTAATTTTTTTCTTGAAACAGATATATTTTAATACTTAATTCAATTTTCTAAAAAATGGTAGTCATATTGCCAATACTTGCTTTTTTGTTTGTTTTTGTTGTAGTCTATGCTTTGCTTACAAAAACAAAAATTTTAGGCGGCAATTCATTTATACACTCGCTTTTGAGCCTTGTTATTTCGCTTATTTTTTCAATGTCTCCAAGCGCGA
>Ga0210057_1004372_pt1 | contig 18874 bp, 22 predicted proteins | sample CryGeyCG2114_010_2_FD_183968 | JGI IMG/M metagenome (GOLD analysis project Ga0210057, IMG submission 183968) | Groundwater microbial communities from aquifer - Crystal Geyser CG10_big_fil_rev_8/21/14_0.10 (SPAdes) (version 2) | ecosystem: Environmental > Aquatic > Deep subsurface > Groundwater ...
ACCCCAATGGTACCAATTAGATCCTCTCTTTTTTTAACATTATAAAAAGAATTTAAATTATAGAATCTTTCTAGCTCAGCATCAACAAAATTACAAACTTTAATAAAAACATCGTCCGCCTTTTCATTACTCGATTCTTGCGAACACGGAAGAATTATATCATGAGGCATTAATTCTAAAATTTGATTTTCATCAACAAGTTCTTTTCCATGAATATCTGTATCATAACCAAGTCCTTTTAATTTTTCAATACTAACAGAAACCTCTTTTGGTTTAAAAGAAACAATTGGTAATTCTGTAGAGTCAATTCTGATTGTTCCATCTTTATTAACTTGCAATCCAAAAGCTGCTCTTAACAAACCTTTAGAAAGATGCTCAATCCTATGTTCTGCCGAGGAGGTTCCCCTGATTCCCTTAACCAGCAAAGGGATTTCAGATTCAGTTAAATTTATTTTTTCAACTGCTTTTTTAAAATAATGATTTATATCTAAAGATTGATTGGAGTAAGATTGTGACTTGTTATGTTCCTGACAAATTCCAAATGAATTTTTTTTACAGTCAGGACAATAAAACATTTTCTTGCATTTCCCGTCGCAATTTTCACAAATAGAATAAATTGTTTCTCTTTTACAGTCCTCGCAATAATAAATTGGAAATGCACTCGTAACAGCCCCTTCTTCGCACGCCGCCTGAAAACTCCTCAATCTTCCACCTTCTTTGCCAACAGGAAACAATACATTCGGACTTCCTGTTAATTTTCTAAGTTTTGTTTTTTCAGGCCTTCCCATTCTAGCACCAATAAAATCTCCTGCTTTGTTTTTAATCACGAACTCTGAAACAGAATTAATAATTTCCAGCACATCTTTTTTTTCATTTGTTGCAAAAAAAATCTTTTCATTTAATTTTTCAATTGTCCCTTTTAACAAAATATTTTCTTGCTCCAAAATTTTGTAATCCAACCCAAGATTAACAAACAACGCCTTGCTGTTTTCCTCGTTTACGACGACATTTTCAATTGTTACTTCGTGTTCAACACCAAGCAATTCAAGCGCTCTCTTTCCTATTTTAAATTTTTCTTGTTCTGTCTTGTTGTAGGGAAAAATAATTTTCTTATTTACTCTCGCATGTTTTAGCCAGTCTATTAACTCTAAAAATTCTTCTTTGGAAATTTCAGTCCAGTAAAAAATAAATTTTGGATAAAGAGGGATTTTATACTTTTTACTTATATTAATCGCATTGTCAAAAGAAAGATTATGATAATCAATTTCTTTTTCTGAATCGTTTGAGTTTTTTCTCAGATTCAACCCCCACCATTCTTCAACATAGCCGGGTTTTATTAAATTAGAATTTCTATTAGCCACGTCGCTGAATGGAAATAAAATATCCCCTAAATAAATTATTTCTTCAACATCAGGGTAAAGTTTTTTTGCCTCGTCTTTTGTTTTTAATTTTCTGACACTTCCATTAAACAACTTCACAATCGGCCCGTCAATAGAATCGCACACAGTAATCACGCACCCCTTTGTCGGCTTTTCAAGTTTTAACTGGGTTCCTATTGCAATAAAATTATCTGTAATTGCCATTGTTGCCGGATGCAACGACGCTGCGCTAAATCCAGAAACTCTTCCTCTTCCGTATCTAAATCTAAATGCACCCGACCTCGACGGATGTCCGAAAATAGGCCTGCCTGCAACTAAATCCTTAATATAAACAGGAGAGTCGTCTGTTTCTCCGATGTCTCTTTTCTCGTGAAGCTTGACATAATCTTCTAAAAAATCCCAGCCAGTTGATTGAAATCCTTTTGATTTTAAAGAATTCAAAAGTCTCAATCCTTTTTTTGCTTTTTGCGCCAAACCTTCGCCAATAATCAAACAAAAACCGCTTCTTAAAAAATTTGTCTCAACTCTTTCTAAATTTTTATAATTTGAAACTTCTAATTTTTCAGATGCCTCGCCATTTACCTGAATAGGCATATGCCTCGCGAGAAAAAGCATTTCTTCTTCTGTCGGCATATACTGCAAATTTGTAATCCTCTCGTGAAAATCCCTCAATTCAGTGGCAAGTCTTTTTACTTCTTCTTCTGTCGGGTCGTATTTTGCATAACCAAAAAGTTCCCGCAAATAATCAATTAAAATCAAAGCCATGCACGACGCTGTTGTTCCGGCACTCCTTATCGGACCTGAGAAATATGCAACAAAATAATCTTTTTTGTCTTTTGTCTTTCCTAATTTTAAAAAAGTAAATCCTTCAATTGGCGACGAGACAACACCCAGTGTGCTGTAAGCAAAACCAACTCTCACGCCCGCTTCAATTGCCTGCAACAAGTTTTCAAATTTGCAGAATTTTTGTTTTGCAACTTCTTCTGCAATTTTAAAAGAAACAGCGGTATCTAATTTTCCGTGCTCTTTTTCAAGTTCAAGAATCCTTTCTTCGATTCCAACTTTTTCTATTTGAGGATAAATTGTTGAAATCAACCCGACAACTTTTTCAGCCAAGCTCCTTGCTAAAGGAATTTCAACTTTATCCACAAGATCTAGGCCTGTTTTTTTTGCCTGCTCAGCAACGCTGTAAAGGACATTAACTTCTTTTTCAAGTCTTTTAAAATAATGTTGAGTATTCATTTTATTCAAAATCCAAAATTTTAACCACGCGTGTTTTTAAATTAAACATAGGAACTTTGCAGTGGTCAGGCTCGTTTCCAAATTTTTCCTGATAAGGAGTCAGTCCTTCCCACGAAGAAATAGAAACTAGCAGAATATTATTATAATAAGAAACTGCACTCTTGTGAGTATGACCAGAAACAAAAATATCAGGTGTTTTTTTTATTATTAATGGGTCTTCGTCGTGGGGAAAATACTGAACAGAAGAATGTGTCGGAGCAAGATGTCTGTGCTTCAAAAGATATTTCATAATTTCCTCTGGCGTGTTCATTGTTTTTTTTGTCATCAAACTCGGGACGCTGTTTGCATAAAAAGGAAAAGAAAATCCGTGATAAGTTAAAACATCAAATCCAGAAAAATTAGATTTGGCCCCTATATTTAAAGAACATGGGTTTGTTGTAAAAATGGCGTTTTTCAAATCATAAAGTGGCCAGGCATATTTTTCATCTAAGGTTGGTTGGGGTTCCATAAGCCGAACACCATCGTGATTCCCAGGAGAAATAATCAACAAAATATCTTTTCTTATTTTAGACAATAAATTTGCAAGACCAGAAAACTGCTCTTCAAGATCTTTAATTTTCAAATCTCTTTCCTGGTCAGGATAATTTCCAATTCCAGTAATCAAATCCCCGACAATAAATAAATATTTTATTTTGTTTGCCTCGGGGGTGTTTGGCACATTTCCATTGAGATAATTAATAAATTTCAAAAAACCCTCTTCTAAAAATCGTTTGCTTCCAAAATGTAAGTCTCCAATAAACAAAGCAATTTCTTCATAAGGTGAATTTTTCTTTTCAATGAGAGTTGAGTCGGGGAAAAAAACATCATTGACAAAAAGAATTTCTCTGTTTCCAGAACCATTAAAACCAATTACAGAATCGAGAGCTATATCGTCGGCTTTTTGATATAATTCCTTTTTGGTGGAATTAATCAAAACTTTTATTTTTCCTGTTAAGTCTTCTATCTCAAAGATAATATTTTTATTTTTAGTAACTCTTTTATCTGAAACAAGCCCGATAAGAGAAATGTTTTGTTTGCTTCCTGAAATTTTATTAATTGAAACAAGATTATTCAAACCAACATGTTCCTGCAATGTTTTTTTCATCTCTAAAAATCTGTTTCTAAAGTACTTAACAAAATCTTTAACTTCTGGCTTATTATTCAAAAAAGAAAAATTACTTAAAATTTTTACATCTTTGTTAATTGAAGGATTCGTTTTAGAATTATCAACGACAAATTCTTGGTCTTTTTTTAACGGATTCATTAATTCATTTTTAAAATCCTCCAAACTTGTTTTTAAATTTGTGTTGATTTCTTTAGAAATTTCAATGTTCAGCCCGAGTTTGATTTTTAATTTCTGAATCTCTTCTCTGTTTTCTCCAGGAACTTCTAAAAAATATTTGCTGATTTGGTTTTTGTTTTCAAAAAAAAAACTCTTAGTAATAATCTTCTGATTGGCATGCGTTTTCACTTTTTCAAGAATTAATTTTATAGAAGCCAAATCTCCTATTTCAGTAAATAAATTTAAGACTTCTTTGTCTAACAAAAGTCCATTTTCAAAACAAAATTTCAAAATTTCTTTTTTATCCATTTTAAAAGGAGTTAATTAAATATAATTTAAAGATTGTTCAATAATCTCTTTAGCTTTTTCAATAATTTCTTTTGTAATTGCTAATTTGATCTCCCTCATTCTCCCGCCCCTTCCTTTAGAAATTACCTTAACATTAATAATCCCAAGCATGTCAAATTCCTGTATTATATCGCTAACTCTTCTTTGTGTCAAAACCTCTGCTTTGTTTCTCAGACATATTTCCTTATAAAAATTATAAACCTCGCCTGTGAAAATAGGTTCTCTTCCTTTTTTTTCAGAAAGCTGAATAATTGAATGAAGAACGAACTGAAATTGTTTTGGTTCTGAACTAACAACGTCCAGAATTTTGTCTTTTTCAACTTTATTGTTGGCTTCGTCTATATGTTTCAGTAAAATCCTTTTAGAACCGTCTCTTTCTGCTAATTCACCAGCAATCCTCAGCAGGTCAAGAGCTCTTCTTGCGTCTCCGTGTTCCCTAGCGGCAAACGCGGCGCATTTTGCAACCACCCCATCTTCAATTACCCCAATATTAAATGCTTTTTCAGCTCTTTTATTTAAAATTTCTTGCAACTGCAAAGCATTATAAGGTGGAAAAACAATTTCTTCTTCAGAAAGAGAACTTCTCACCCTCGGATCAAGCTCATCTAAAAAAGTCAGGTTGTTGCTGATTCCAACAATGCAAATTTGGGTTTTTGAAAGTTCTGAATTAAGTCTTGTTAAATTATATAAAAAATCACTGGAAATTTTTTTAACAGCCTGATCAATTTCGTCAAGAATTAAAACAAGGAGTTGTTTTTCAGAATCAATAATTTCTATAAAAGAGCTATAAACAGCCTGTGTTGGCAACCCAGTAGCAGGAACATGCCCCCCTAATTTTTTAATTAATTCAGCCAAAATTCGATATTCTGTATCCGAGACCTTTTTTAATTTGCAATTTAAGTATTCTATTTTCAATTTAAAGGATTTATTCTTAATTGCCCTTTTCAAAAGTTCATCTTTAACATACTGAATTGAAAGAGTTTTTCCTGTTCCGGTTTTCCCGTAAAGAAATAGGTTGCTGGATTTGTCACCTTTTAAAACGGGCGCGAGTATCGAAGCAATTTGGTTTATTTGCTCACTCCTGTGAAGAATCTCTTCTGGCCTGTAATTGGATTGGAGAATGGATTTATCACTGAAAAGATTGTTTTTATCCATGGAATTAAAAATTTCATCAACTTTTATTTTCATCTTTTTCCAGCCAATTCAGGAATTAAATAATAAATTTATTTTGTTAATCTTATGAGTAAATTATTTTTATTTAAGTATTTATGTTATTTGAAATGTTCTTTTTGAATCTGTTATTTGAAATATGTTTTGTCTAATTTTTAACGTATTTTTAACTTCACTTTTAATAACGTGCTTTTAACATAGTTTTTAATCATGCGGGGGTATGTAAATTTTAAAAAGTTTCTCAACTCACACGTCGATTTCTAATGGAAATATTTTAAAGTCAATTAAGCAGTTAAAAAAAAATCATATGTTATATAAAGGGTTATAACCACTAAAAAAGAAAAACACCCCTATTTCTTATGGAAAATAAGCAATTAAAAAACAAATGTTTTTTATGAAAAACAAATAATTGACCTTTTTTAATAAGTTCCTAAGAAAGATTAACTTTTAAAACCTAAGAAAGATTAACTTTTAAAACCTAAGAAAGATTAACTTTTAAAACCTAAGAAAGATTAACTTTTAAAACCTAAGAAAGATTAACTTTTAAAACCTAAGAAAGATTAACTTTTAAAACCTAAGAAAGATTAACTTTTAAAAATTTCTCAAAAAAGAAAAAACAAGTATCTTTGACGATTATTATTTCTAAATTAAATAAAATTAAATAAGAATAAGGAAAAGAATATATTCTATATAATAATAATAATAATAATAATAATAATATATATAATATATATAATATATATAATATAAATATTTATAAATCAAAAATTTAAAAATTAAAATCCAATTTTTCTTTTTAAATCTTTCTACAAGAAACAAGGGGGTCAGGATCATATTTTTTTGAATTGACTTTTTTTTATTTTTATAATTCTTTCATAAAAATTAAATTAAATAACTTTTATTTTTTATGATGCTCTTGATATGTTTTTTACTTTGTTACCTTTTTATTGAGTAAAACCAAAAAAACAAGATTTTAATCTCTATTCTTTTTTACAGAAAAGTTTATAAATTATTTACTTTTAATTTTGATATGCAAAACGAAAAAAATTCATTTAGTTCAATTTTAGGTAAAATGATTGTGACTAAAGAAGGAAAAAGACTCGGCTTTGTTAAAGACGTGCTTTTTGAGACAAATTCAGGGGAATTGATTAACCTTGTTGTAAAAGATGCAACGCCATATACAAGAAACCTTAATTTAGAAAAGACTTCTTCAAGCGAACTTTTGATCCTTTACAGCGCAATTATTGCAATAGGCGACTTTGTAATTGTTTCTGAAGAAGATTTAATCTAAATAACCAAATATTTAATTTTTATTTTAAAGATAAATATTTAAAAACATGTTTTTAATTAAATTAAAATGAAACTTGTTGGATTTAATTTTAATAAACTAAGTGTTGAAAAAACCGCCGAGAAAACCAGTTCCTTGAACATAAATACCAATATAAATATCTTGGAAATAAAGGAAGTAAAAGCAGATTTTTTTGAATCTAAACAAAGCTTGCTTAATGTCAATTTTTCTTATATTGTTAATTATTCTCCAGATTTCGCTAAAGTAGAAATAAAAGGAAACCTCTTTTTTGAACTTGAACCTAAAACTACAAAAGAAATATTAAAAAAATGGAAAGATAAAGAGATTTTAGAAGAAATCAAAGAGAATTTGTTTAACATCATTTTAAAAAAAGCAACATTAAAGGCACTTTTTTTAGAAGAAGAAGCGAATTTACCATTGCACATTCCATTCCCTTCTTTAAAAAAATCAAGCCAGGAAAATAAAGAAGAAGCTAACATTTAAAAAAAGAAGCTCTTTTTTAAACTATGAAAATTTCTCAGAAAAAAAAAGAGAAGGTTTGTGAGCAAATTTTAGCATTTCTCTATTCAATTAATCCAAAACCCGTTTTTACGCAGACCATTGCACAAGAGATTGCCAGAGACGAAGAATTTGTAAAAAGGCTTTTGTTAGACCTCAAAAAAGAAAATCTTGTTATAGAAGTTAAAAAAAACCAACAAGGAGTGCCTTATGTTCGAAGGGCGAGATGGAAATTAACCAACAGAGCATATCAAAGTTACCTTCTAAAACAGCCAGGACCCCCAAGTAATTCTTAATTGTTGTAGTTACCATCAACACATATATTAAATTATCTTAAAGTTTTTATATTCAAGCATATTTAAGAAAGCATGGATAATATAAAAGAATCTTTTCAAAGAGTGAAACAAGACATTTTTTATTTAAAACAAGAATTGAAAAATCTTGGATTTTCTTTTTTAGAGATTAAAAAACAGCTAAGTGAAATGTGTGAAATTGTAAGAAAACTTAATGAGAAAATGAATGAAAATTTAAAACTAAATCAACAGACAGAAGAAGCATATGAAACAGTAGACAACTCTTTTTCTCCAACAGCAAGTGTAGTAAAAACAACACAAGACATGAAATCTTCAGCAGATAAACTGCTTGTTAAGCCCCAAAAAGGCAAAAATATGGATATTTCCACACGAAATGATGGGGTTCCAGCAGACAGGCAGACAGGCAGACAGGCAGACAGGCAGACAGAGGGGGGAACAAAAAACAAAGAAAAACAAATAGAAAATGTTGAAGAAATTTTTAATTCGTTAGATAACCTTAAAAAAGAGATTCGTCTTAAATTTAAACGATTGACTGATCAAGAATTTGTTGTTTTTTCGACATTATATCAATTAGACGACGGGGGGATAAAAGTAGATTATAAATTTCTTTCTGAAAAATTAAACCTCACAGAGAGTTCGATTAGGGATTATATTGTAAAATTGTTGAAAAAGGATGCACCAATTGAAAAGAAAAAAATAAATAATAAACAAATACATCTCAAAATACAAGATAATTTCAAAAAGATAGCATCACTTTCCACAATTTTACAATTAAGGAGCGTTTAATAGTTACTCGTTTAAACGAATAATTTAAATTACTTCTCACTTTTAGGTGTTTAATGAGTATTTCTTCTTACATTTTACTTTTTATTATCTTTTTTCATCTGTTTTTCTCTTTTGGTTAACTCTCACTTTTGACTTTTTGAGCATTTTTTCCTTTATATTATCAGGAATATAAACCCTTTTTTTCCCATTTTTCTCTATTAATTCCTCTAAGAGTCCCTCACTTTTTTGTTTTATACTGTTTATTTGGCCTCTAATTGTAGATTTCTCTTTTCCAAGCATAGATGAAATGTCTTCATAACTCAATTTCATCTCAGTGTTTAATAAAATCCAAAGTATTGCCCTCTCTGTTACTGAAAATTGATTTAATTTTGGTGTTTGAACACCCGTTTGAACACCCGTTTGAACAACATAAACAGGTGTTTGTTTTTTATCACGCTGTTTTGATGTTTTAAAAATAGCTGTTGATTTTAATTCATTCATAATTGAGAGGACGTTTTTAATTCCCTCAATTTCATTTTGTACCGTCGATAAAACTTGTTTAATTTCTTGAATCTCTTTTTTTTGAAGATTTTTTTCCGAATCCAAATGTTTTATCCAACCAGTTACTGCAGCAATATCTTTTTTAACAGAATCGAAACCTTTTTTTGTGTCTTCTTCTATTTGTTCAACACCCTTTTTCTTAAAAAACCAACTAAACATATCTAATTAATAAAACCTTTCTTTAAAAATGTTTTGTTTTATAACGGAAAAAAACTTATTTTACTTAAGACAAAATTTTAAATTTAAACAATTAAAGCTCGCGTTTTGTTAAAAGAGTGTCTGTTTAATAAAAAAATTAAGTAAAAACAGCTGTTTAAAACAATAAACAACACTTGTTTATATTTAAACAATGAAAAACACGAGCGAATAAACAAAGTTTTTCTATTAATTTATTAATCCACTTTAAAACAGCATACTCTCTCTTTAATTATTTTTTTAAATTTATTTAAAAAGGACTTGCACTAAGCCATCCTTAGTGCAAAAGAAAACCTTATAATCCCAATATTCTTTAATTTAGAATTAAAAGGAGGTGTGTGAAATGGCAAAATTAACAGCATGGTTAGTAACTATTTTAGGGGTGATTTTAATATTACCTTTGCTAGGAATAACCACACTCGGAAATATCCAAGATTGGTTAATTGCTATTGGGGTTTTGGTAATTGGGATTGGAAAATTGATGAGAAACTATCAAAAAAGAAAAAAATAAGTTTGATCATTTTTTAATTCTTTTTTTATTTTTATTACTTTTAATTTTTATTACTTTTAATTTTTATTACTTTTAATTTTTATTACTTTTAATTTTTATTACTTTTAATTTTTATTACTTTTAATTTTTATTACTTTTAATTTTTATTACTTTTAATTTTTATAACTCTTCTTTTTTGCGAAATTAATTTTTTAATGAGTTATTCACTAAGCAGGCCTTAGTGCACAATCCGCGCGATGTCGCAAAAGAAATGTGAAAAATTTGGAGCAGAAAACATAAAAAGAAGTTATAAAAGATTTTAAAATATTACAAAAGACCACATATATTTTTAAAAAGAGGTTTTAGTAATAAAAATCCCTGGTAGAGTTATATTTAACTGGCGATGCATATCTTTCTAAAGAAAGTGGGCATAGAAATTCCGACACAAAATATTATCTAAATTTAAGTTTAGACATTGGATCTTTATCAGGTGAACATCTTCTTGAAGGCCATACACAAGTACAGCCAAAAATAAGGCTTTCTGAAGAACAAGATAGAGAATTAGAAAACTTCTTAACTGAAACTGATGCTGAAATGCATCCTATGTTGACAATTCCACACACTACTTTTGAAGTTGGTTTTACAGATGACACTTGTTGTGGTTGCAGGTAATTTCAAAAATTCTTTTATTCTTATTATTTTCCCTTTATAATTTATTTATTTTATTCCATAAAATATAAGTTTTCTAAAAAGTTATCCTTGTTTTATCTTAACTAAGCCAACCTAAATGCACAAAATATTTAAAACAGGATTTTATGTGTAGATACTTCGTACAACCTATATTGTCACAACCATAAAATTGCAACCAAGATTTATAAATAAGTTCGCACAATTAAATAAATGAGAAGAGAAGAATTTCTTGAAAAAATTAAGGTTGAATTAAAGATATCAAAAAATTCAAATTACACAATTAGGAATTATCTAAGAGCTAATTCTGATTTATTGGAATTTTGCAATAAGAGCCCTGAGGATATAAAAGAAGATAATGTTAAGGCATTTATGGCAACAAAACTTTCAGAAAGTTCATCTTCTTCAATAATTGTATTCCTTTCTGCACTAAGGTTTGCCTATTCAAATATTTTAAAAAAAGATGTGACTCTTGGAATTAAACGTCCAAAACGAGAAAAGAAAATTCCCGCTGTTTTGACAAAAGATGAAGTAAAAAGACTGATTAATGCAATTCCAACAAAAAAAAGCAAGTTAATGATTTCAATGATTTATGCCTGTGGTTTTCGTGTTTCAGAACTGATTAATTTGAAGATTAATGATTTGAATTTTGAAGAGATGACTGGGTATGTGAGACAAGCAAAAGGAAAAAAAGACAGAATTTTTAATATTTCAAAATTTTTATTGAATAACTTGAAGAAACAAGTGAACAATCAAAGAGAATTAAATCAAGAATATTTATTTACAGGTCCAAAAGGTAAATTAACAGATAGAAATCTTCAAAAAATAGTTAGAAAATTTGCAAAAAAAGCAGGAATAAATAAAGAAGTTCATCCCCATACATTAAGGCACAGCTTTGCTACTCATCTCCTGGAGAATAATGTAGATATAAGAAAAATTCAAGAACTTTTAGGACATGCAGATTTATCAACAACGCAGATTTATACTCATATCTCAACAGAAGAATTAAAAAAAATACATTCACCTATAGATACATTATAAAATGTCGGAAAGATCAGTAATTCCACAAAAAATAAAATTAGAAGTTTTTAGCAGAGATAAATTTAAATGCCAAAAGTGTAGTTATTTCGGAAGTTCAGATAAATTAGAAGTGCATCATATAAAAATGAAAGTTAATGGCGGAAGTGATGAACAATCTAATCTGATCACGCTTTGTTCTATTTGTCATTTTTTCTCCCCTGACAAAGAAGAAGATTTTGAAAAATATATCTCTGAAAAAATTGACGGAGAAATTTTAAACACCTTTAGAAACTCCAATAAATCAATTTCAAAATCATCAAAGAAAGGAATGGACAAGCAAGCGCGCGATGGGAAGTTGGTTACTAGGGCTCCCCTTGGCTACAAAATAGAAAATAAAAAACTAATTTCAACTGAACATTCTTATGTTGTTCAGGAAATTTTTCAGGAATTTCTCAATCAAACAATAAGCTTAACTCAATTATCAAAAAAATACGATTTATCTGTTAATGGATTAAAAAAAGTTCTCACAAATCAAACTTATTTAGGAAAAATTAAATTCGACGGGCAAACCCATCAAGGAACGCATCCCCCTTTAATCTCCTCAACGCTTTTTAATCATGTTCAGAATAAGTTGGAAAAATTAGGAATAAAGAAAAATAATTAAATAATTATCTATAACTCGTCTGTCTTTTTCTCCCAGCAATTTGTAAAAATTGATGCAGAAAACGTCCAATTATCTGTAACTTGTCTGTCTTTTTCTTCGTGCTTTGCTGTCTCCTGGTTTATATGTTTCCTTTTTTCTCACATCTGCAACAAGAAGAGTTCTGTCATAGCTCAAAAATGCTTTTTCCAGTTCTTTTGATTTTGAATTTTCAACAAGTGCTTTTGACAAGGCGATTCTCGCGGCGTCAATTTGGCTTTTTTCTCCCCCGCCACGTACATTAATTGCAATATCAAAATTTTTTTCTCCAATAATCTTTTCAGCAATTCTTAATGGCTCTTCAATTTTAAGTCTGTCTAAATTCTGCAAGTTTTTATAATCTTTTTTATTTATTGTAATATTTCCAGACCCGTCTTTAAGCACAGCTCTTGCAATTGCGCGTTTCCTTTTTCCAGATGTAATTATTCTTTTCATTTGTGTTCTGTAATTTCTTTTATTTGAACAAATTTGCTTGTTTTTTCTTTTCCAGCAACAATCATTTTTTTGTCTTTGAATTCTTCAGGCATTCCAGCATAGCATTTTATTCTCGCCAGTGCTTCTTTACCTCTTCCTTTTCTGTGATTTGAAAGCATTCCCCGTATAGCTCTTTTAACAATTTTCTCGCTTGTCATTGAAACTTTCGGGCCTTGCTGTCCGCTTCCAATTCTTTTTTTCCGATTTTCAAAATTTTCTTTGATATTTTTTTTACTTCCAGTTATTATGATTTCTCCGCAATTTAAAATAGCAACTTCTTCACCTTTCAGTGCTTCTTTAGCAACATAACTAGCCAATCTTCCTAAAACAGCGTTTTTTCCGTCGATGATTTTCATTTTTTTAATATTTTTATGTTTTTAGCTTCTGGATTTTTTTTAATTTCTTCTAGTAAATTAGAAGTTTTGCAACCAGCTTTTAATAATTTTTCTTTTGCTTTTTCAGAAAAACCAATAGCAATAATCTCTGCTTTTTTTGTTATTTCGCCTTGCGAAAGAACTTTTCCAGGAATCACGACTCTTTCTCCTGATTTTATTTCCCTGTCAATTTCTTCTATATTCAAAACAATTCTTTTCCTTGCCGGACTTGAAAGAACATGTGCGATTTCAAACCACGTTTTATTTTTTTTTGAAGAAACAATTGTCCTGACTATCTCCATGTTTGTTTTTCTCTTTAATTGGCGTTCAATTTTACTTCTTGATTTCATATTTAAAATGAGTTAACAGAATAAACGATTACCGCTATCGCGTTAACTCGCGGATAAAATTCTGAACAAAAGTTGGTTTATAAAACTTTTGAAATATTAATTTTGAAATTAAAATAGAAAGATATTTAAGATATATTTCATTTAAAATGAGTATGGTTGAGTATGATTTTGATGACATAATAAAGACAGATAAAAGATTACGTGAAGAAGATGCGAAAAGGTTTAAAGAAGAGGAAAAAAATAAAAACGCGATTTATATTGCTGAACAACATCGGGCTGATTCTGAAAAGCTGAGGAAACAAAAAATTGAAAGATTTTCTAGTATGAAAGGAGGGCTTAAGCGTGATTCACTAGACCTAAGTAAATACAAATCCAATCCATCTAATTCTCGCAGAGGTTTATACGAGTACCTAAATTCGGCTCTTTATCAAGTAAATAAAGATGTCTCTACAGGAAAGGATTTAATACCTTTTTTTAGTAAAGAATACGAATTTCGTCTTGATAGTCTTCCATTGGGTTTGGTAAAAGATATGAAAATTTTTAAGAAAGAGGACCCCGAGGGTTTTGAAAAGTATAAAATTGCTTTAGCCAAAAGAATCTATCGTAGTTCGAAACGCGATGTAGCAAAGGGATACAAGATTAATAAGACTATGTTGAATTTTTCTAAAAGAGTTTTACAACCATCGCTTCTTGAAAAACTTCTTTCTGTTTTAACAATCGGCTCTGTTCTAGCAAGTTTATTTTTTCTTTCAAACAACATAACAGGAAATGCAATTTTGTCGTCAGTGAATTCTGAAACTTCAATGTTCGGAGGAATTGCTTTTTTTATTTTAGGATTAGCTGGTTTTTTATATCTCAAGAAAAAATAATTTTATTTTGAAATCTTTTTTGAAACATTTGCAACATCGTCTTTTAATGCATCTATTGCTCTTTTAAAAATTTCTTCAACAGGCAACTGCCCGAATGATTCCAAGGTTACAACTAATTCTTTTGTTGGAAGAATTTTTATTGAATCTTTGCCGTGTTTTGCGCAGAATTCAACACATGCATTGCAAAAATCACATTTTATTTCATCATCGACGACAACTTTGTTGTTTTCAATCGTCAAAATTTTTTGAGGACATGCTTCAATAACTTTTTGCGAGCAATCTTTATCAATTTTTATTTCAACAGCATTTCTGTAAAACATCAAACCAGGTGAAAATTTTGAATGCTCGCTTCCTTTTCCACTTTTAAATGTCGCAACAAGTTCTAATTCTTGTCCTTTAGCCAAAGAGGTAATAGGAATATTTTCATAAACTGGTTTTGCCCCCCCGCTAAATTCTTTTGAATAAACAATCCCTTCTTCACTTGAACTTAATTTTAATTTTGTCTTTTCATTTATCGTCTTATCCATTTTAATTGGAATTAATCCTATCCTGTGCGCAATTGTCTCGTCGTACAAAGGCGAATCATTTTTTGAGATTTCAACTTCATCAATGGCAAAAATTGGTATCTGATTTACATATCTCCTTATTGCATTTGCCAGACCTTCGTCCATTTCTATTAAGAAAGAGAGCTGTTCATTTTTTTTGTTTATTGTTTTCATTTTCTGTTTCTATAAATTTCGTAATTTTCTTTATTTAAACTTATGGTCTACGGCCTCTGCGTCCTCCTTTTTTCTTTGGTCCGCCCCTTGGAATTCTTGTAGTGTCAAGGATATTTAAAATTCTAAATCCTTCCCTCGACAAGCTTTTTATTATTGCATTTGCTCCAGGACCAGGTGCAGGATTTCTGGTTTTAGCCCTTATTCTGACATATAAAGATTTTATTCCCAATTCAGCAATGTTCTCTGAAATCCTTTTAGCAATAAACATAGCAATTGTTGGATTCGCTTTAAGTCTCCCGTGTTTTGTCACCATGCCTCCTGTAACCTTTGAAATTGTTTTTCCAGACATGTCAGTAACATGGACAATTGTATTATTAAAAGAAGTGTAAATATTAACAACAGCCTCGGCTTCATTTTTTTTCTTGGCTTTTTCAGCTTCTTCTAAGTCAGTGTTTTCTTCTTCTATTTCAGATTCTTTATTTTTTGTTTCTAAAATTTTTTCTTCACTCATTTTCTTCTACCTGTTCATTTTGAACTTCTTTTAATTCCGTATTATTTTCTTTTTTCTCGTCTTGTTTTTCCTTCGCTTTTTTCTTTTTTTGTTTAATTGAAATTTTATTTTCTAATTCAACAGGAACAATATAAGATGGGCTGTCTATGGCGCTTCCGTCGATTAAAACCTTTTTATGAACAATCAACTGTCTCGCACCTTTTGACGTTGTAGCAAGTTTTTTGATTAACAAAATTGTTTGGAGCCTTCTCTTTAAATAATCTTTTTTTTCAAGCGAAAGAACGTCTGCAATTGAATTCACATTAAATCCGATTTTTTTTAATTTTTCAATAAATGCTTTCTGCATTTTAGGCTCAGCAGAAATAAGTTTTTTTGCTTTTTCCCTGATTGATTTTATTTGCGCGTCTGCTTTCCAGATTTCTCTTTTATTTTTTAAGCCGAATTCTTTTTTGATTTCAACTTCCTCGTCGATTCTCGTTTTGTCAAACGGCCTTTTGGGCCTTGAATATTTTTTATGCTTTCTTTTCATCTGGTTTTTCCGTCTTCTTTATTTTTCTTTTTATTCCAACTCCCTTTCCCCTGTTTTTTCTAAAATGGCTTCTGGTTCTCTGCCCTCTTGTCGGTGCACCTGCCATATGTCTGTATCCTCTGTAGCTTTTAATTTTTTTCAATCTTTTAATATCAAACTCGTTCTGCAATTCCAAATCACTTCCAACTAAATGCTTATTTTCGCCTGTTTCAAAATCTTTTTGTCTGTTTTTAAGATGTTCCGGCATCTTCGGATTTTTTGCAAATTCAGATATTTTTATAACTTCCTGGCTAGTCAAGGAACCCATTTTTCTGTTTTTATCAAGCTTCAGCACTTTGCAGATTGCATTTGAAAATCCCCACGAAATTCCTTTTATTTGCGTAAGCCCGGGATAAATTTTTATTCTGCCTTCTATATCTTTTGAAAGAATTCTGACCATTCTTTCTTCTTCTCGTTGCGACGATGAAATAGGGTCTTTGTTTTTTATTTCTTCGGGTTTATTTGCTTCTTTTTCTCCCTTAGGAACACGCGCAGGTTTTTTTGTTTCTTGTTTTAATTCCATTTTATTGAATGATTTTATTTGGTTACAAACAGGTTATATCTTTCCAAGCCAGTCAGTTCTTGGAAAATTCTTTTTTCAACTGTTTTTTCAGGATCAGGCAGATTTTGTATTCTTTTTTTCATATCTTCGAATGATTCAAATTGTTTTTCTTTTCTTTGTTTTAAAATTTCTTGCATATGTTTTTTTCCTAATCCTGGAAGCAGTTCTATCTGATGAATTCTTTTATTTATTGCATCTGCTTTATTGAAAAATTCAACAAACTTTTGTTCATTTTCTTTGACAACTTTCTTTATAAATTCTTGCAATTGGCTCTTGGCAGATTCTGTTAGTTTTTCAGTGTTAAGCTTTCCAAGAATGTAATATATTTTTGGCCTTTTTCCTTCGCCAATATAAACTTTTTCTCCTATTTCAAAACTTACTCCGCGCCGAGGAACAAGTTCTAAAAGAGTAAAATTAATTTCCCCAATTGCCTGAACAATAGGCATCATTTTTCCTTCTAAGGGATACCCATTCGGTAAATACTCTAAGACTATTGCATGTTCTTCTTTGTTCATTTTCTCTATTTGAATTCTTTAACTGTTTCAAGTATTTTTTTTGTTTCATCCTCGTCTAAATTGCTGTCAACAAATATCTTATTTAATTCTTCTGCATTTTCAGGCATTAAATCTATGATTTTTACAATATGTTCTTGTTTTACCCTCATTAAATTTTGAGATTCTAATTTTTTTCTCAATTCAACTGCTTCTTTTGCAGTCAGTTTTGTAAATTTTTTTATAAACTTAAGTACTTCAGAAACATCGCTATCTTTGGTTTTTTTTATGTATTCTGCAATTTCTGCCATGCTTAATGGCTCGCTATTTTTTATCATTTTATCTTTCTTAGGTGGATAGCAGGAATTATAAACCTTTTTTCTTTATCCTGGTCTTTTAATTTAACAACATAAGCTTTCCCAACTCTACCCTCTATTCTCCCTGTTCTTCCCTGAATTCTCTTTGGAAAGCTCGCTCTTTCTGACATTTCTCTTGTCACAGCAACAGCATCGTCTTTTTCAAATTTCTGAAAATATCTGCTAAGCTGAACTTTTCCTCTGGTTCTAAGTGGTTTTCTATTACTCATAATTTACTCAGAAAAACCCTATTTAAAAAACTATCTTTTAGAAATCTTTTTACAATTCAATTTCAAATTAACTGCTGTTTATTTTAATTATGCTGCAAATTTGTTGAAATCCCCAGAACCATTATTAATTTCCAAAGGGTCATTAAAACTAAGATTTCCTTTTTCATCTGCTTCTTTCATATTCTGAAGAATTGCCTCGAACATTTTTTTACCCCAAACACCAACTCCGCATTTATCACAAACATCAAGTGATCTCTTATCAGAAATTTCTTGATTACAGTAGACGCATTTTTTTGTCATTTTCACAACTTTTTGTTTTAATCTCTTCTAAAATAAAAATTAGTTTTTAAACATTTGTATTTATTTTTACAACTACATAATTCAGAAACAAATTTATTCATACCTCATGCTCGAATAAATTTCTCGCAAACATTATGAAATCATTCATAACGTAAACCAACATTATGAGATTACTCATAACGTAAAGCATCAACGATATTTGTCTTGCTTGCGCGTTTTGCAGGGAAAATTCCAGACACAGCGCCGATTAAAAATCCAAAACTCAAACAACCTACAATTAAATATGCAGGTGCTGCTGCTTGAAGAAGATTTGTATTCAAGGAATTTATTGCAATGTATTCAATTGTTTTGCTTGACGCATATCCAAGAACAACCCCCATTCCAGCGCCAACCATTCCAAGAAGTCCGGATTCTATTAAGAAGATGAGCAGTATATCTTTATTCTGCGCTCCAATTGCTTTCATAACTCCTATTTCTTTTGTTCTTTCAACAACAGAAGTGTACATTGTGTTTGCAATTCCAACACCGCCGACAATTAAAGAAATCGCAGCAACTCCTGCTAAAAATCCAGTTATAATATTCAAAATTGACTGGAAACTTTTTAATAATTCCTGCGGAGTTGATATTTCAAAGTCCTGATTTTTTTCAGTTAATCCCCTTGAGTTTCTTAATTTTTTTTCTGTTCTATCTGCAACTTCCAAAACATTTTCACCTTCGTCAACCTGAACTATAATCCAGTCAACTCTTTCAGGAATCTCAAAAAGTTTTCTGAAACTTTCCATATCAACTAAAACCATTCTGTCGTCGTCGTAATTTCCTGTTTTTTCAAAAATTCCCTTGACTTTGAAATCCTGTCCATTTATTTTTATTTTATCACCTGCATTTACAGGCTTGTCAAATATCCCGCCTGTTTTGTATAAATTTCCTAAAATTATAGAATTTGTATCTCCTGGCTGAAGCAGTCTTCCCTCTTCAATTTTAAACGAGCCAGATTCTGAATAAACTCCGAGGTGTTCTGGATTTATTCCCCAGACCAAGAGGTATCTTGTTTCTTTTTTAAATTCAACTTTT
>Ga0210057_1004374_pt1 | contig 18868 bp, 21 predicted proteins | sample CryGeyCG2114_010_2_FD_183968 | JGI IMG/M metagenome (GOLD analysis project Ga0210057, IMG submission 183968) | Groundwater microbial communities from aquifer - Crystal Geyser CG10_big_fil_rev_8/21/14_0.10 (SPAdes) (version 2) | ecosystem: Environmental > Aquatic > Deep subsurface > Groundwater ...
TTCTTTACGAACAATGGGCAGAACCCACCTTAAGCGCTCTTCTTTGATTGTTTTTGCCATAGATATTGCCATATACCAAGATTATACAGTCTTGGGCAAAAACCGCCATATGTGTCGGCACATTACATAATTACCTTGATCAAATTCTTCGAATGTGGCATTGTAATGAGTGATATTTTTTTGCTTTTCCGCTTCTTCTTTTTCCTTCTTTTTTCTTTTTTCAATCCCCCTTTGCTTTTCAGCTTTTTCATACGCCTTCATGTGAATTTGATGGATTTCTTCATCAGAATGTGTTTCATGTAGAGGCCTAGTGACTGTAAGGCTAGCGGCGGGGGGGCCGGCTTTGCAAATTGAAATCCAGTGAGGGTCTTTTTCGGCGTAGCAACGTCTATTGCCGAAATATATGTGATAATTGTAAGGATGGACAAAGCTAAGAGAATCAACATCTTGAATGATGCTATCAAGCCAAGCCAAAATTTCACTATAGTGACCAAAGAATTTGATTTTACTGTCATCGGTAAAGATCTTGTTTTTTGGAACATTGTGAAGTGATGGTTCGGAGGCACTGAAATAACGATCATATTCATGAGTCTCGTCTTTTTTGAAAATAGTTGGTCCAAAATATTTTACTGTTACACGAAGGTAAAGGTCGAATAGAACCATGTTGGGATCAATAGTTAGGGGGCCCCTGTCACTATATTGGTATTCTGCTCGAGCTTGAAGTGTAACGATTTCTCCGATTGTTCTGGGTTTGGGGGCATAGCCGGGCTTTTCTTTGACACTAATTATAAAAAACTTAAACTTGGCTCTAATTGCTAAAAGTTTTTCTCTCATCAATTTATCAAATTGTTTTTTGTTTAGTGGTTCGTGTATTCTTTTTGCTTGTTCTCTTTCTGCGTCAATCTGCTCAATCCAAGGACTACTGCGAAGACTTTCTTCCCGTTTAGCATCCATTCCTTTTTGATAAGTAGCTTCTTTTGCTCTTAGTTCTCGTAGTGTCTGCGTTCTTTGAAGATCTGAAATTTCGATTGCCATATCCGTGGCTCGACACAATGCACCAAAATCACCCGGCGCGCTCGTTCGTGAATTTTTACCGTACCCATAAGATCCAGCCATTTTTTAGTCCTTTCCCGTAGTGTGATTGTAGTAAACGGCGGTGTTTTGTTTGTTGTCAATGAACTATCTGATGTATTAGTATAACAAAATTTTAAATATTCGTCAATTGTAAATATCAGGATTAATGATATAATTTTACTTAAAATGCAACAATTTGTGCAGGTATGAGGTGGATTGTTCGTAATAATTGACAAAATATAGAATGTATGCTATAATGTTGATATATGGAAATTAATGAACAATTGATCAACAATTTACGGCGTATTGGTTTGACCCAAAAGGAAGCGCTGGTTTACAGTGTATTGTTTGAGTTGGGTGGAGCTTATCCATCAAAAGTGGCTGAATTGGCTAAATTAAATAGAAGTACTACCTATAAGATTTTGGAGCAGTTGGTTTTGAAGGGGGTCGTGGCTGAATTACAAAAAGGCAAGAAGTTGTATTACCAAGTGGAAAACCCCAAGAAACTGGAACAATTTACAGCGGAACAAGTGCGAAAAGCTAAAAATAGGGCAGAACGGGTTAAAGGTTTGATTCCGGATTTGCAGGCCTTGTATTCTTTGGTTCCCAATAAACCCAAAGTAAAGTTTTTTGAAGGAAAGAAAGAAATTTTACAGTTGTATGAGGATCATATTGAACAAAAGGGAAAGTATGAGATGCTTGGAATCAGTAATACCGCTGAATTGCAAAAAGTTTTGCCTCAGGATTTTTTTCGACATTATGTCAAAGAAAAAGAAAAATTGGGGATTACCTCCAGAGGTATTTTGCCGGATAGGGAAAAGGATAAAAGTTATAATCAAACAATTTATAAGGGAGTTGAAGCTCGTTTTAAGCCAAAATTAAAATTTATCCCTAAAAAAGATTTTTCGTATAAAAGTGAAATTACCATTTACGGTCAAGATAAGGTATCGATTGTTAATTTTGCTGAAGGTGATTATGTCGGGGTGATTATTGAAAATAAGGATCTGCACAATATGATGCGAATGATATTTGAATTGGCTTGGGAGGGAGTTGGTAAATCTGCAAAAAGATAATATTTTTTATAATATTTCTTGTGGAAAAATGGGCTTGACAGGCTATTTTTTTTTGATATAATTGTATTACAATGTAATACAAAAGAATATATGCGCTGTGTTGTAACAATTTCGCTACCTGAAGATATGTGTCAGGAAGTGGAAAAACAAATGAAGGAACATCGGTTCGCAAATAAAAGTGAATTTATAAGACACGTTTTGCGTTTTTGGATTGATAATAAAAAAGATAAATAATAGCTGTTAGTTTGTAGCTGTTAGCTTTTAGAAATTATTTTTTATCAGCTATAAGTGTAAAGCTGTAAGCTCTAATTAAATTTATGGCAGAAGTAACGTTTACCGATGCAAATTTTGATGCAGAGGTTAAAAATTATAAAGATGGTCCCGTTCTGGTAGATTTTTTTGCTCCATGGTGTGGACCATGTCAGATGATGGCTCCAATTATAGCGGAATTGGCTAATGAGGTTGGAGATGGTATTAAGGTGGGGAAGATGAATGTTGATGATAATCAAGCAAAGGCTCAAGAGTTTGGTGTCATGAGTATTCCAACTATAATAATTTTTAAGGATGGAGAAGCAAAGGAGACTTTGGTTGGTGTTCAGGATAAGGATTCTCTCAAACAAAAACTTGAAGCATTAAAATAATAATATGAAACGAGATAAGTTTAACTTATCTCGTTAATAGTTTATAAGTCTATGGAAAAACATGATGTAATCGTGGTTGGAGGAGCTTGTGCTGGTATGAGCGCAGCTCTCTATACTGCAAGGCGGGCATTAAAGACTCTGGTGCTGACAAAAGATATTGGGGGGCAACTAGCCATTACGACTGAGGTGGAAAATTATCCGGGAGTACTCAAAACTACAGGTCCGGAGTTGGCTCAAAATTTTAAAAAACATGCGGAATTATCAGGGGCTGAAATTAAAACCGGTTTGGTGAGTGAGATAAATAAAATTGGTGATAAATTTCAAGTGGTTTCGTCAATCGGAGAATTTGAATCCAAGGTGGTAATCTTGGCGTTTGGTTTGAAACAGCGACAGCTAGGGGTGCCGGGAGAGAATGAATTGATCGGGCGGGGAGTGGCATATTGCGCTACTTGTGATGCGCCATTTTATAAACAAAAGAAAGTGGGAGTGGTCGGTGGTGGTAATTCATCTTTTGATGCAGCTGAATATTTGGCTGATATCGCGGCCGAGGTTCACTTGTTTGTTCGGACTGATAAATATAGAGCAGAACAAACGTTGATTGATGCTGTTAAATCTGCTAATAATGTAACTATTCATAATTTTACAGAAATTGCAGAATTTATCGGAGAACAAAAATTGGAGAAAGTAAAATTGAAAAATAACAAGACCAATGAAAAGTCTGAACTTGAATTGGATGGAGTTTTTATTGAAATTGGTTGGGAAAGTCAGGCTGGTAAGATCAAGGGCGTGTCTGAATTGGTTGAATTGGATGAAAGAGGATATGTGATTATTGATAATCAAAGCAGAACATCTACTCCGGGAATATATGCGGCCGGTGATGTGACTAATACACCATTCAAACAGGCGGTTATTTCAGCCGGTGAAGGCGCAAAGGCGGCGATGTCCGCAGCCAAGTATATTCAAGAAACTAAAGGTACAGATGGTAGTCCTGGATTGACTCCGGATTGGACTCGTGGGAATAAAAAAAAATAAGAAAATTAACTTTTGATTTTATTAAAAGTATGAATCCTTTTGAACATGCGATGTTGCAGCTGAATAAAGCAGCTGACTTGATTAAACTAGATTATAATTTTATTCGATTGTTGGAAAAGCCGGATCGAACAATTCAATTAAAAGTGCCGGTAAAAATGGATAATGGATCAATAAAAGTTTTTGATGGTTATAGAGTGCAGTATGATAATACACTCGGACCATACAAAGGCGGTTTGCGATATTATCAGAGTGTTGATTTGGATGAAGTAAAAGCTTTAGCTTTTTGGATGACAATAAAAACAGCTGTGGTTGATATCCCAATGGGGGGTGGTAAAGGTGGAATAAAGGTGAATCCAAAGGAGTTGTCTTTTGGTGAATTGGAACGGATGACTCGATCATTTGCTCGAGCATTAGCTCCGTTTATTGGTTCAAATGTTGATGTACCGGCGCCAGACGTTTATACCAATGGAGAGATAATGGCCTGGATTGTAGATGAAAATACAAAAGTAAAAGGGGAAGAAGATTTAGGGGTGGTGACTGGAAAACCAATTGAAAAAGGTGGGTCGAAAGGGAGAGATCGGGCCACCGCTATGGGCGGATTTTATTTGCTTCAAGAGCTAATTGAAAAAGTGTTTAATCAAGATGTAAAGACTCTTCGAGTGGCAATACAAGGCTTTGGGAATGCGGGGTCAGTAATGGCGGATTTGTTGACAGAGCTGGGACTAAAGATAGTTGCTGTCTCTGATTCAAAAGGTGGCGTTTATAGTACGGAGGGATTGAATTTGGCGGAGCTGAAAAAAGTCAAGGCAGAAAAGGGCTCGGTGACTGAAATGAATGATGTGCAAAAAATTTCTAATGAAGAATTGTTGGAGGTTGATGTAGATATTTTGGTGCCAGCTGCTTTGGAAAATCAAATTACGGAGGAAAATGCGGCCAATATCAAGGCTCGGGTGATTGTTGAGTTGGCTAATGGACCAACGAATCCAGGGGCTGATGAAATCTTGAATAAAATGGGAGTATATGTCCTACCAGATGTGCTCGCAAATGCTGGAGGAGTGACGGTCAGTTATTTTGAATGGCAACAAAATCAGGAAAACGATTATTGGAGTGAAGAGGTTGTTTTGTCTAGATTAAGGGAAAAGATGTTAGCTGCTTTTGAAGATGTTTGGGGCAAATCACAAGAATATGGAGTATCACTTCGAACGGCTGCATTTGTCAGTGCGCTCAAACGAATTACACAAAGAATTGATTTATCCCAGCTATAGTTGCTATCCTAAGGGGAATTTGCTATAATTAGGGTAAAGGTCATTAGTATAAAAATAAGTTAATTAATAAATCATAATTATTCTTATGCCAAGAAAAGTAAACCCAGCTTTAATGAAGCCCTATAATCTGTCTGAGGAGTTAGAGGCAGTAATAGGAAAGGGACCATTGCCACGTTCTCAAGTTGTGAAGAAATTGTGGGAATACATCAAAAAGCATGATTTGCAAAATCCAAAGAATAAGAGAAACATTCTTGCTGATGAAAAATTAAAACTAGTATTTGGTGGAAAAAAAGAAGTTACAATGTTTGAAATGACTAAGTTAGTTAGTCCACATCTTACAGCTACAGAATAGAAAAATACAAAGACTCCGTGAATACGGAGTTTTTGGTTTGTTGACATTTGAAGTATAAAATGTAAAATAGAGTTATCTAAAATCCACTCATGGAGGAATAATGTCTAGAAAATGTCGCATTGCGAATTGTACTGGACCAACGGTTACTGGCAGTTATGGTTTTTGTGTTGATCACGCTAGGAAATTGGGTATTGTGATTCAAAGTAATTGTGGTCCTGGTAGGACTAAGTTAAAAAAAGTTGGTTCGAAAACAAATAATCTTGGTTCAAAAACACATAAAGACGTAAAAGAAAAAAGAAAAAAGACGGTCAGGGCAAAATTGTCTGTTTGTAGTGTTCAAGAGTATGATCGTGTTGGACATCCTAATGCGGTGACAATAGATGGTATTACTTTTGTTATACCAGAATACAAGAATCCGGAAGTTGTTTTGTGTCCTGATGAGGCACCAAATTTCAATTTAAGGGGCAAGACATATTGTAAGTGGTCTAGATGCTTGCATTGGGCGGTAAGTGGTTTTAAGGGGTATTGCGTGACTCATGGAAGAGAAGTTTTGGGTATAACAGAAAAATCAAATACAGTTTGTCGAACTCCGATGTGTTCGAAGCTGGCCAGGTCCGGTTTTCAAGGTTACTGTACTGCCTGTGCTCGAGAACATGGAATTAACAAACGATCTTATAATTTATGTCTTGAAGATGGTTGTCCCAAAGCGGGTAAGAGTGAAGCTAAAGGTTATTGTATTGCCTGTGCCCGGAAGCGTGGAATTCAAGTAAAGGGAAAGCCAAAGTGTATAAATCCGGAATGTATCAAGAATAGAATTCACGGATTTGAAGGTTATTGTGTGGCTTGTGCTAGAAAGCGTGGCGTAACAAAATCGGTTTTGAAAGATTGTATAACTGTAGGATGTAAAAATAAGGAAAAGGCAGGTAATGGGGGCATGTGTATCAGTTGTGCACGAGAGAATGGAGTGACAAAAGTATTTAGTCAGGTTTGTAAGGAATACAATTGTATAAAGTTTATACAATCAGGATATGGTGGGCATTGCCAACGGCATGGGAAGTCGCATGGATATCCTAAAAAGTAGAAACGAGGCAAAGACTTCGTTTTTTTTAATTTTTCTGATAGGATATATTTATATGGATTATTTATATGAACAAGAGTTGATCAAAAATGGATTCAATGATATTTGTGGTATTGATGAAGCGGGGAGAGGGCCGTTGGCAGGCCCATTGGTGGCCGGGGCGGTGATTTTGGATTCGAACAATTTGGATGTTTTGGTTGATTTAAAAGAATCAAAAAGTTTGTCAGAAGCACAAAGAGAGTTTTATTTTGATATTGTATGTCATAATGTTAAATCTTGGTCTGTCGGGGTGGTTTCCAATAAAGAATTGGACAAACATGGATTGAGTTATGCCAATAAAATTGTAATGAAAAGAGCATGGTATTATTTGGATGTGAAGCCGGATTATATTTTGTATGATTATATGCCTGGAGTGCAATTTGAAACACCAGCGAAGGGAATTAAAAAGGGTGATAAAAATATACTTTCAATCGCTGCTGCATCAATAATTGCCAAAGTGATTCATGATCGAATTATGCATTCATTTGCACGGATATATCCTAAGTATGGTTTTGATCAGCATAAAGGTTATGGAACAAAATTTCACTTGGATAAAATTCAAGAATTCGGAGCTTGTCCGATTCATCGAACCTCTTATAAGGGGGTGAAATCAACATTATTGTAAATAATGAAAAGTAAAAAATAAAAAATTGTTAATTGAAGGTGAATTTATCAATGAGATAAAAGAAAAAGCAATTCAGGTCGGAATTGCTTTTTTGAATACTTTTAGGTAAAATAAAGGCGAATAGTGAACCTTGACAAGCGGTAACCAAAGGAAACAAACGGAGGCTGTATGTGTGGTATTGTGGGTTTGTATGGGCATGAAAGTGCTCGTTTGTTCTGCTACCAGGCTTTGTGGAGTATTCGTCATCGAGGTAAGGGCTCAATTGGTGTGGCGGCACTACACGTGGCGTCAAACACAATTACGATTGCAAAGCAGTTGGATTTTACGGATAAGGTTTTTCAGTCGGAAAATTTCCTGGAAATTGAAGGAAAGGCTTTTATTGGACATATTCGTTGGCCAACTCAAGGCAAAAAGTCAAAGCGAAATGCTCAACCGCATTACACTCAAGGATCCCGTGGCCGGATTGCCGTTGCTTCTAATGGTGATGTCAGAAATTTGGATAAATTGAGAAAGTTTTTGGATGAACATGAAATTCGAGTATACAGTAGTAATGATGCGGAAGTAATTTCTGGTCTGATTTATTATTTTATTGATCAAAAGCAAAAAACAATTGCTGAGGCTATTGCTGAGATGCTCAAAATGGTTAATGGAGCGATCTCGGCTGTTTTTATGGCTGATTGGGAAGATGCTCTCTATGTTTTTCGTGATAGTCATGGTTTTAGGCCACTATTGGTTGGTGTCGTTGATAATCGTTACATGATTGCGTCTGAAACTTGTCAGTTTGACAAAGTTGGGGCTCGATTTATGCGTGAAGTTGATCCAGGAGAAATTATTAAAATTTCAGATGAAGGTTTGCAGGTTGCGGCACGAGTAAAATCAACTGGGAGACATTTTTGTTCATTTGAATATTCATATTTTCAACGACCGGATAGTATTATTCAGACACCTAATGGTGGGGCTACTCGTGAAGTTTCAAATTATACAATTCGAAAAGAATTAGGGGTGCAAACGGCGAGAGAATTCCCGGTAATTAACTGTGATTTGGTGATACCATCTCCACGGAGTGGTATCCCTGCGGCTATTGGGTTTGCTCAAGAATTGAACATACCATATGAGGAAGCGATAATTTCAGAAGGTGATATTGGCCGGACGTTTATTGAAAGTAATGTAAAAAATAGAACCGCATTGGCTAGAAAGAAATATCATATTATTGAAGATATCGTGAGGGGGAAAGTTGTATGTGTGGTTGATGATTCGGCGGTAAAGCTTTTGACAGTGTCAACTTTAATGACATTATTGTTTGAAGCGGGAGCCAAGGCTATTCATTTTAGAAGTGCTGCGCCAATGTATAAGAATCCATGTTATTATGGGGTTGAGACCAAAATTATTCATATGCTGGCAGCTCGTGATAAGACTTTGGAAGAAATGCGACGTATTGTTGGGTCTCCAGATTCGTTGCAGTTTATTTCTGCCACTGGATTTCGTCAGGTATGTGAAAAATTTGGCACTGGATTTTGTTTTGCTTGTTTTGATGGTAATTACCCTGAGTAAGGAGGAACAATGGATAAAGTGTTATTATCTGAGTTGGGATGGGCTTGTGTGGTAATTGTCGAAAATGAAGATTTGAGTACTTTGGAATGTATTCCGTTTATGGGAACCGGTGCAGTTGGTCAAGCAAAGGATTTTATAAAAAATTGGATCGAAAAAATGCTTAGAGTTGGATGTTGGCAGAAGATGAAATACGATGTTCAACTTCATGTGATGCTTGATAATGAGCCTCATGCCACTAATATTTTGACGGTGGAGGAAGTGTCAAGCTGGGTTAGTTTTGGTGTGGATTGGGAAGTGCTAGCTGAAGGTAAAACAAAACGGGTTTATCAGGATCCGGTATCTTCAGATTGGGTGATGATTGAGAGTAAGCCAGATATTACAGCCGGTGATGGGGTCAAGCATGATGTGATGGCCGGTAAAGCTGAGGCAGCAACTGAGACTACCAGCGTAGTGTTTCAAGTATTGAATAGGAGTGGCATTACAACACATTTTCAATCACAATTGTCAGAGACGAAGTTTTTGGCGGAAAAATGTGAAATGATTCCACTCGAAGTAGTGGTTCGTCGTTTTGCTACGGGGTCTTATTTAAAAAGAAATGAGGGGGTAGAAGAAGGACAAAGGTTAGATGAATTGGTGGTGGAATTTTTTTTCAAGGATGATGCGCAGCATGATCCAATGGTGTTAGTAGATGATCCAGAACGGCGGGTTTTGGTTCACGCCAAAGATCCAATTGAAGTTTTGGGAGTTATTCCTCCTTTTATGTCTCTCGATGAATTAGAAAAAATGGAGGAGGAGGCAAAACGGATATTTACAATTTTGGAACGCTGCTGGCAGAATTTAGATTGTAGATTGTGGGACATGAAAGTTGAGTTTGGTCATAATGTTGAAGGTGATATTATTCTAGCTGATGTGATTGATAATGATTCTTGGAGGGTTACTGATCATCATGGAGTCCAACTGGATAAACAAACGTATCGTGATGGTTCACTTTCCATGGATGAAATTGGCGATCGTTATCAACTGGTAGCGACACTGGTTAAGCGATTTTTGGATATGAAATAAATAGCGTAAATTGACGCTATTTTTTTTGATTGATATTGACAAGGTGAAATTTTTGTGATAATGTATATAGTTAAATTGACCACCTCAGAAACTCAACACAACGGAGGGAAATCGTGGGTGATCCGAATTTGGTCGTAAATTTGGTCAAGCACTTGGTTGCTGATCCTACAATTCTATTGGGATTGACGATGACGCCGAGAGAGATTATTGCAAGAAATGTTGATCGTGAGGTTGATGTGTCTTTTGAGCAAGTATTGCGAAAAGTTCTGGTTGAATGGACGAGGCACGTTGTTCATGAAATTAATTATAGTCGGTTTGTGAACGGATGTGTTTGTAACGAAAACCCGATGGAGAGATTTGAGTGGGAATCTATGGTTCGGTCGGCTTTGTCAGTCAAGGGAGTTAAGCTGGATGCGTTGCTTCGAAAGGAGTTGAATGCTGTTCTTGATGATGGTGGGGTGCTCAGAGATAAGAAGCTGAGCACTCTAGAGCTAAAGTCGCGCAAGAGAGGAGAGTGGTTTCGGATGCCGAGTGGTTTTTTGGGGTCCGATTCTATTTCTCAATCCCCAAGATGGGTTGAGCGAACAGAATTTTACGTTCTGTTGACGGTAAGTTTCTAAAAACTTTCAGAGGTCATAACCTCTGATTTTTGTTTTTAAAAACATGAAACCACTGCAAAATTTTTGGCAGTGGTTGGCAATCAAGGTTTTGATTGTTGGGGGATCTAGGCGGCGAAGTGCGCCTGGGTCTTGGTGATGGCTTCGCGGAAAGCGGGGCGGAGAGTGGCGAGCGTCTCGTCGGTCAGTTCGGTCTCCTCGTCGTGGCGGTTCAGGAGGAAGAAGGTGCCGGTGTTCGGATCGCGGCGGAGCAGATGCTGGTTGTCGATGATGCGGTAGTTCATGATGAGCTCTCGCACCGTGGTGGTGGGGATGCTTGAGGAGAGGAAGTTGGCGGCTAGGGAGATCGGGGAGGGAGGGTGAGTGCTCGTGCAGATCGTGAACCTGTCGCTGCTGATGATGATGAGCCAGATGATGTCGAACTCCCGGAGTCCGAGCGGATGAGAGCTTTCGAGCAGGCGGACGTGCAACATGGTGGTTTTCCTTTCGTGTACTACATTTCGGTTCTGGGTGGCTGCTTGGCCGCCTCATCGTTGAGCTCGGCCATGAGCTCACGTAATCGAGTCTCTTTATCGGGGGGGTAGCATCTGGTCAGCATTGTTTCCGTAAGTGAAATCGGTTGGTTATCAGTACGGAATTGCAGCTGAAATGCCCCCGAGGGGAGACGGTAAATCAGACAGTCATTGTTGACGATTCGTGTTGTTCTGAGGATGTCGAGGATCCAGAACCCTGGTAGGCTGGAGTTGATCTCCCGGGCCAGATTTAGAATCTGCTCGGGTAGGCGTTGCGGAGTCATCTCACGGACTCGGTCGCAGACGCAGAGGATTAGCCAGGTAATGTCGAAGAGGTTCAGTGTGCTGCTCATGGCGTTTGTCTCCTATCTAAGAGGTCTCAGGTGAAAGAACAGTAATCTTATTATTATATCACGTTTCTTATAAAAAGTCAATAGTAGGGTGTATTTTTGTATATTTTAGATGTTTTATCGAAGTATTGTGGAGTTTTGGGAAAAGATAAGATATTTGAAAAATATGCGAATTTCAGGTAGAATGGAAGTATTATAAAGATATTTGTCGCACTGAGGCGCTCGAAGGGTGACATCAATATAATTGACAGTTATGCTTCGAGAGCCTCAGCATGACAAGCGGATAATTATGAAAAAATACGATCACAAAAAAGTAGAAAAAAAATGGCAGAAGGTTTGGGAAAAGGAAGAGCCATACAAAGCTGAAGATACTAGCGACAAAGAAAAATTTTATTGTTTGATAGAGTTTCCATATCCGTCAGGCGCCGGACTTCATGTTGGTCACGTGAGAAGTTACGCTGCTTTAGATGTGATGGTGCGTAAGGCGCGAATGGAAGGAAAAAATGTATTATACCCGATTGGTTGGGATGCTTTTGGATTACCGACGGAAAACTATGCCATCAAACATGGAATTCATCCGATAGAAGCAACAAAGGAAAATGTCAAAGTTTTCAAAAGACAAATAAAGGGTTTGGGCATTAGTTTTGATTGGTCACGAGAAATAAATACGACTGAACCGGAATATTACAAATGGACTCAATGGATTTTTCTTCAGCTTTATAAAAAGGGTTTAGCTTATAAACAAGAAATGCCGATTAATTGGTGTCCATCATGTAAAATTGGTTTGGCTAACGAAGAAGTGGTCAATGGAGCCTGTGAAAGATGTGGAACTGAATCAGAAAGACGTAATATCAAGCAATGGATGCTAAAAATTACAGAATATGCAGACCGGTTAATTGAAGATCTTGAAACCGTAAATTATTTGGATAAAATTAAAATACAACAAATTAATTGGATCGGTAGAAGCTATGGCGCTAATGTTAATTTTAAAGTCAAAGACTCAGATAAACAGGTGGAAGTTTATACTACTCGGCCAGATACGCTGTTTGGAGCCACTTACATGGTGTTGGCGCCGGAGCATGAGTTGGTCGAAACATTAATTACGGAAGAATATCGTGGTGAGGTGTATGAATATCAAGAACAAGCCAGACATAAGTCTGATTTGGAGCGAACTGAATTATCTAAAGATAAAACAGGTGTCTTTACCGGCGCTTATGCTATTAATCCGGTGAATAATGAAGAAATTCCAATTTGGATCGCGGATTATGTTTTGGCTACTTATGGCACCGGAGCGATTATGGCCGTGCCGGCTCATGATGAGCGGGATTTTGAATTCGCGAAGAAGTTTGAATTGCCGATACATGAAGTGATTGTGAAGAAGTTTGGTGAAACAAATCCAAAAGCTGATAGAAGAGATGCGGTAGCGGCGGTGGTAAAAAACGACGACAAGGTTTTGGTGCTTTATAATAAAAAATTTGATGTTTATCGATTGCCATCAGGTGGATATGAAAAAGGTGAGACAGCTGAAGAAACAATTGGACGAGAAATGCTGGAAGAAACCGGGTATGATGATTTTGAAATCACAGGTTATTTGGGTATGATCAATGCAAATTTTTATTTGGTTGACAAAAAAGTACAAAGGGAGAAGTTTCATAAGGGATTTTTGATCACCCTTAATTCAGAATCAAAAGCGGAAACTGCCTTTGAAGATCATGAAGACTATGAAGGCTCATGGTGTACGCAACAGGAAGCAATCGAGAAGTTAACTCCTTATGGCGGAGGAGAAGAAGAGTTTGTGCGTCGGGCTTTTGATCCTAGTTTGAAGTGCTTTGCTGGAAGTGAGGGGGCAATGGTTAATTCAGATTTCTTAAATGGGCTTGATGTCGAAAACGCGATGCAGGCGATGAATAAATGGCTTGAAGATAAGGGAATTGGTAAGGCAGCGAAGAGTTACAAATTGCGTGATTGGGTGTTTTCCCGGCAGCATTATTGGGGTGAGCCGATTCCAATAGTATTTTGTGATAAATGTGGTGAAGTACCAGTGCCGGAAGAACAATTGCCAATCACTTTGCCGATGGTAGAGAAGTATGAGCCGACAGATACGGGAGAATCGCCATTAGCAGCGATTGAAGATTGGGTTAATACAACTTGTCCAACTTGTGGCGGGGTGGCAAAGAGAGAAACTGATACGATGCCGAATTGGGCGGGGAGTTCTTGGTATTTCTTGCGTTATTTAGATCCCAAAAATAAAAAAGAATTTGTCGCTCAAGACAAATTAAAATATTGGATGCCAGTGGATTTGTATAATGGGGGAATGGAACATACAACTCTTCATTTGTTATATTCAAGATTTTGGAATAAATTTTTATATGATATTGGTGCGGTACCAGTCTCAGAACCATATAAGCGTCGTGTTTCACACGGCATGATCCTTGCGACTGACGGTGAAAAGATGAGCAAGTCACGTGGTAATGTTATTAACCCAGATGATGTGGTAGAAGAGTATGGTGCCGATGTCTTGCGGACTTATGAAATGTTTATCGGGCCATATGATCAGTCTGTTTCTTGGGATACCAATGGAATCAAGGGTGTAAAGAGATTTTTGGACAAAGTTTGGGCTTTACAAGAAAAATATGATGAAAGTTATACTTTTAATGTTGATGAACAGCCAGGTAAGGCAAGAGATAAGTTGCTTCATCAAGTGATCAAAGAGGTAACCAACGATGTTGAGTCAATGAAATTTAACACAGCTGTTTCAAGTATTATGATTTTGACAAATAGTCTTTGGTCTGATGAAAAAATATCAAAATTTGAAATTGAGGTATTACTGTCATTGTTAAATCCATTTGCACCTCATCTGGTTTCAGAAATTACAGAAACTTTGAAGTTGAAAATTGAGAAGTGGCCAGTTTTTGATCCTGAAAAAGCGATTATCGTTACTAAGGAAATTGTAGTACAGGTGAATGGAAAAAATAGAGATAAAATTGCTTTAACAGCCGATGAAGATAAATTTGATGAAGATACAATTAAGGAATTGGCTTTGAAAAGTGAGAATGTAAAGAAATATTTAGCGGGGAAAGAGCCTAAACGTGTAATATATATAAAGGATAAGTTAGTGAATATTGTTGTGTAACTTTCATTTTGTTAGTTATGTTTCCCGTTTTTATAATAATTGTGGCGGACAGGTGAGTGCTTTGGCCTGGCAAGTTTATGTTAAATAATATGACATCATGAAGAATATTGAAACAATTAAACCGAAAGCGGCGATCGAAGCTTCAAAAGTAATGTTGCCACCGAAACCAGATCAAGTAGAAAAAAACAACAAGTAGAACAAATAGATTCTAGGCTATTTTTGAAAACATTTGAAAATGATATTGATTTGAATTCATTGGAGTCGGTAGATATGAGACCTGATGGAGTGGTTGTGATGCATTGTAATAATCTCTATGAATATTCGCGATTTGGATTTCAGGAGGAGCAGGAACAAAGCGAACGAATTGAAAAATATAAAGATATTTTTATTGGTTTTTCATCATTAGAATCTGTACAAGCAGCGATAAAGCAAGTGGATGAAATTTCAGAGGCAGATCGTGATTGGATTTTGGATAAATTAAATGCAGAAGGTTCAGCTGTCCCCGTTACTTTTACAAAAGGTAAAAGGGGTAATGATGAATGATATGTCTACTAGACGATTGTTGAATAAAGATGGATCTATGAGATCAGAGGAGCAGCTTCAAGCGGATGATAAGGCTTCTGCCAGAACAGTAGAGTACGAAGTGCGGCATGCGCAGTATTATGATAAATATGCCCGGGATCTGGATAGTTGGAAAGTGTCTTTGGAGAAAGTTAGACCGTTATCTGACGAATAATTGATGAAATTTCATATTGATAGACTGATCAAGGATGAGATTGCTGCTCATATTGAGAATGAAGTGATTGTGATTGGTGGGGAAGTTCAAGTTAATTGGCCTGGGATTGAAACCAATTTACAAAAAGATGTTATGCCAATCCGAAAGTGTTCAAGTCAGATCAAGATAAACAACATTATCGGCAAGAAGTCTCAAGGTTGGTGGCGTTGGAAAAAAAACATATAATGAGACAGAGTCAGTGAAAAAGGTTATGGCTGAGTTGAATCAGAATTGATAGAATAGAAAAACTCTAGTCGTTGACTAGAGTTTTGTGGTTGGTGCTTCACTGATTAGAGTAGAAGCATGACAAAAGTATCAAAAGGCAAGTTTGCTAGCCCTCCAGGTCCCATGATTGGTAGGTACTGCAGCAGTTTATCCGTTAAGCCGTTGTATCCGGCTTGATGTTTGGCTGCGGCATATTGGTGGCTGGCATAAAAATAAAATAAAGATCTCATCAAAAAATACACCTGCAAATCTCCGCCCCGTTTCATAACCCGATCCTTCCCAGACTCGCGGTTGTTGAAAGAGAGTTGGGGCGAGTCCAAAAAAATGAACAACTAAATTGAAAAAGGAACAAAGTTACTTACATTTAAACTATATCATTTATTTGACTGGTGGTAAAAAAAATTGTGGATAATGTTGTGATTGTCGAGAATTAGAACAAAATATGTTATAATTTGGTTATATGGTAGTGGAACAATTGCTAACAATTGGTTTATCTCAAGGCGAGTCGGAGGTGTACTTGGCCTCTCTTCAACTTGGTTATGCTTCGGTGCAGCAAATTGCAGACAAGGCGGTAATCAATCGGACAACGGCATATAGCTATATAAAAAATTTGATTGCCAAGGGTTTGATATCAACGGAAGAAAAAGTGGGCAAACAATATTTTATTGCGGAAAAGCCAGAGCGGTTGAAATATTTTTGGAAAAAGCAGGAAGAAGAAGTCAAGCGAAGAAAAGAATCATTGGATAATATTATGCCGGAATTGGAATCGCTGTATAATTTGGCCAGTGGTCGACCGAGTGTTAAACTTTATGATATAAATCAATTGGATTTGGCTAGAGATTATATTGTCAAAAAGAGATCAAATAATTTGTTTAATATTTTTAATTATGAGCATTACAAAGGTTTTATCAGTAAGGCTCATGTTAGTTCGTTGATAGATTCAACTTTGAATTTTAAAGCTTTATATATTGCAGAAAATAAAGTTTTGGATCGAAAGCTGCATGATTTTATCGGTGAAGATAAATTTGCATTAAAATATTTACCCTATAATAGATTTAATGCGCTGTGCGAAATATTGATTGCAGATGATGAAATTTATATTTCTCGAGAAAGTGAGATGCTGATAATAAATGATGTGGTTTTCGCAAAAACTTTACAAATTTTGTTCCATTCAATGTGGGAGTGGGCAGAGGATTTTTAGTTTTTACAAAATGATTAGGTTTGTAAATTTTTTTAAAAATAAGACTTTCCTTATTTGAATAAAGTTATGCAAGCCGAATAATAAAATTTTATGTTAAAAGAATTACAAGATTTTGGATTGAGTGAAAAAGAAGCAAAGGTGTATGTGGCAGCTTTGGAACTTGGACGGGCAACTGTACAGCAGATTGCAGCCAAGTCAAAAGTTAATCGAGCCACTACATATGTTCAACTAGAGTCTTTGAAAGATCAAGGATTGGTGACTCAAATCATTCAGGATAAAAAAACTTTTTTTGTGGCCGAGAGACCGGAAAAGGTTTTGAATTTGATAGAAAAACAAAAGAATGATATTTTATTTAAAGAAAAAGAATTCAATAAAGTTTTGCCGAATTTGAAGGCGATTTATAATGTTGATGAAGACGTGCCTGAAGTTCGATATTATGAAGGAGAAGATGCGGTCAATCTTTATCGGGAAGAATTGATTAAAAGTAAACACAGTTTCTTTTATTCGATTGCACCGATATTGAATGATTATGAAATGAAACCGGAGATCGAGGATGCATATCATCGTATGATTAAAAGTATTAAAGATTACAAATCTATTTATGTGGCAGCCAAGAGATATCCCGATATCGAAGCTTTTGCAAAGAAGTATAAACACTTTACTTTGAAGTATATCCCAATTGAGAAGTTTAATATTAAAACAGAAATTGCTGTCTTTGATGATAAGCTATGGATGAATAATTTGGAAGGTAAACCCAGAGCAGTGTTGATTCAGGATAAAATTATGGCAGCCAGCTACAAATTGGTGTTTGAAAGATTTTGGTCGATTGCGGAGTGAGTAATTAGCAAATAGCAAATTGTAATTAGTTGAATAGAAAAAATTGATATCAAAAAAGGCCGAAATTTCGGTCTTTCTTTCTGAGATTACATCACATTGTTAGGAGTGCGAGTCGCGTTTCGGGATTGAGTCCGCCACCAGGCATGATGCCGGCGACGAAGCGAACGAGTTCATGATTCGTGTTGAGCCCGAGTGGGCCGCTCATTGTATTCTCTTCGTTGTTTGCGAGTCCGAGAGGGCCACTAATGCCTAGCGGTCCACCTAAGACATGTTCTCCTGTTGCTGAGTTTGGGGGGGATTGTAGGCCACCATCTGGGCCACCTGCGCTGACTTGGATTTTATGTGATCTTTTATATTTCGCAATTAAAATACTAGCAAGAAGAGCAACATCATTTTTCGCTCTTCTAATATTCCTCATACGCACCTCCTGTTGTCTATGCCCCTAAAATTGGGGCGCTGTGGGGGATTGTTGTATTATATCATGTCCGCCTTGGTTTGTCAATAGTATTTAACTAAACTGGTAAAATTGTGGTTTTCTTAATGTTTATGATAAAATTAAAATAGCAAATTTTGAAGTTTTTTTGTCTAAAATAGGGCATATTCTATTGTTTCTATTGACAAGTTGTTTGATATTTGCTATAATGTTATATCATATTGACAATTGCTTTCACTGTAGGTTGAATAAGGGCTGTTTGTTCTTTCTCAACTCCTCCTTTGTGGGACACCGCACTTTGAGTGTGTTTACATACTTTTTGTGCGTAGGGCCCTTATTTGCCTTACTGTGAGAGCAATTTACCCTTGAGCGAGCGAACAAGGATGTATATGAAAAAATTGGTGGACATGCTTGTCACCAATTTTTCGTAAAAACAAACCGGCTGGAATAGGAGGCGGAAGATGGCCAGGAAGAAGAAAGTGATCACGATCAATGTTGATGTTGATCAGAGTTTGGCGATCAGGCGACTGACTCGGTCGTTGATTGGTCGAACTCGTCCGGGACAGGCTTTCAAGAACAAAAAGAAGGCATATGACCGACGAGCCAACAAAAACATCAATTGCAACGACTAGGAGGTCGTTATGAGAATGAAAAATGAAAGGAGTATAACCATGCTTCTTTTTCTGTTTATCAAAAAGCACAGTTTGGCTGTGCTTTTTGAGTATAGTTTATTGAAAAGGGAGTAAACCAAAATCCTACCATTGAAACTTTATCTAAAATTGCTGAGGCTTTAGAAGTTTAGGCGTTAACGATTTAATAAAATAGGAATATGTTGTGTTTATATTTAAATTTAAATAGCATTTGACTCCCGTTCTGTTTCATGTCAAATGCACATAGCGAATTGTTTTGGGGTTTGCATGTTTAATGAAAGATGAGGTCGTTCGTTGTGATAATAATCAAGAAATATATCAAGCTTCTTTTGGAGAAAAGGTA
>Ga0210057_1004376_pt1 | contig 18861 bp, 15 predicted proteins | sample CryGeyCG2114_010_2_FD_183968 | JGI IMG/M metagenome (GOLD analysis project Ga0210057, IMG submission 183968) | Groundwater microbial communities from aquifer - Crystal Geyser CG10_big_fil_rev_8/21/14_0.10 (SPAdes) (version 2) | ecosystem: Environmental > Aquatic > Deep subsurface > Groundwater ...
AAAGGAGATTTGACTTTAAAATTCCAAGGAGCAGGAAACCCTACTCAAACAGAATTAGAAGCAATGATTGGAGTTGACAACGAAATATTACCTTTTGGAATCGGAGTTAATACTCTTTCTAAAAATGGTGAAAGAAAGACAGGGGTAGCAATAGAAGCGTTCAAAGGATTCGATTTACTTGGAATAAAAGGAAGCGTAGAAGGAAGATACAACGCAAGAACAGGAGACATCACAGGATACTTGATGATGAACTATGAATTGTGAGGTTAAAAAATGAAAATAATTGATGATAACGAACAGACAATAAATGTCATGAACAGATACATAACACACGCAAATATTCCTCCGCAAGCAGAAGAATACACTTTCATAAATGCAAATCTCTGCGAAAAACCAAATGATAAAAGAACAGATGCTAAAGGAATATTACTAGCACAAAATCATCTAAAAGAAGGAGAAAAAATAGCAATATATAGTTTTTTATCAGCTCAATTTCTTTATTCTGAAGCAAATTCTACAAACAAAGAATTCATGAAGACCATGTCACTAGATTCTTCATTATTTCTTAGACTTCCAGATTTAGCAAGTGAACTAATCGCAGAATTAAATGAACCTAAATATTACAATCCTGCAATGAGTTTAGCAAGTACCGCGGCAATATCATCTAACATAGCGGGATCTCTTCTTCATAGTATTCAAAGAACTGGAGAAGCTGAAACAGCAGCACTTGGAAGATCCAAACTCGGAATTGAAGGTACAGACAATCAAGTGCTTGAACAACTATACAAACTAAAAGATTACGGAAACAGAATTATAACATCAAACGAACTAATTAAAGGATTATTTGTAGACGTAGAAAATACGATATTAACACAAGACAACAACATAAATGAACAAGTTCTTGAAAAAATGATCCAGTACAAAGGGCCTGTAACTCTATGGACTGGAGGAGAGTTGAAAAAAATACAAAAAACTCTTGGCCAGAAATTTGAAGAAGCTTGCATTAAACAAAATTCTAGACTATATACTAGAACACCAATATTGAGTAAATATACTTTTAACCAATGCTTTGTTGAAGAAGTTATAGACGATTCTTCTCAAGACGAATTTAAAGAAGTTTACAAAATAAAATCTGAGAAATATACACAAATAGATTAAAAATAAATGGTGAAAAAAATGGATGATGGAATAAAGATGATGTATAAATTTCTCTATAATTTAAATGTAGATGAATGCATAAAAGTTGAAGAACCCCGTTCAAATAAAGAAATATATCTAAATGATGAATTCATAAAGCTTGACGATTTTATAAATAAATCAACAAAGCCAGCCACAATTGATCATTTCTCAACAAAAGAACAAGCGGAAAAATTCCCTGCACTTATGAAAAATAAATATGTTGAAGTAACAACACTCTGGGGAGTTATAAAGTATTCAAATGAAGCGATAGGATACATAAACAGAATACAAATACACAATGGATTTCCGACAGTAATTTCTGTTGAAGATTTAATTAAAGATCCTGTTGAAACATACAAAAAAGGAATTGAAACTCTCAGAAAAAATCTTACACCAGAAAATGTTGCTCGTGAATTCTATAACCAATTTGTAAAACATAATGATGTAAACATTTTCTTGAAAGAAAAATATTTTCAAAAAGTAATAACTTCAAACGGAGGGAAAAAATGAAGAAATTAGTAAACACAACCATATATGGCCTAACTAGCGACAATGCTGAAGCAGCAATAGAAGGAGCATTACTTGGTTATAAAGGTATAATAAATTTAGATGGAATGACAGAAAATAGAGCATTTAAAGGAGGCTTATTTGAGGGAACAGCAAAAACAACCATAAACACGGCTGCAAAACTAGGAGAACTAGTAGACAATATGATAGGACTTACACTCTCAACAAAATACAGATCAAACATAAATGCAGCAACATCCAATGTGATGACTCCTACAACTGCAATAGTAGAAGCAGACACCTTATTAAAAAATTATAATGCACAACTAGATGCAGAAGAAAAAGCAGTAAAAGCATATTTTTTGCAAGAAAAAGAAGAAAAAGCTCAAAGAATAAATGACTTCAAAAAAGTAATGACTGAATTAAATGAGCTATACAAAACAGGAAACGCTCAAGAAGTAGCTGATGTTATAGACAAAATAAACACAATTGCAACATGGTCCACAATTGTTCCAGTTGGACAAATATATGTATCTATGAAAGGAATGTTAGACGTAGCAGAATATTTCAGCAATTCAAACATGGATGCGGTAAGCTTAGATGCGCAAAACTTGTACGGAAATATAGATGAAAAAATGTGGCAAACAAAGAAAACAAAAGTACAAGAATATAAAACATTTCTTGGATTCAAAAGCACAATATCAAGCAAAGTAGCACCAGAATTAAACGAAACATATGATGGATCAATAGATTCAGAAAAAATAGCTATGGACTTACTACGGTTTAATTAAAAAACAAATTTTTTCTTTTTTAATTTAATTTTTTTATTTATTTTATTTGATCTATGAAAAATGAAAACAGACTCAAAAAAATATGGACATTGTAAAGCGACAACGAAGATTTTTCTAATTATGAAACTGTTTTTCTTATAAAGAGTTGATTCTAATGCCTGCCGGAATTAAATGGAAAAAAGAAGACATAGTAGACGCTATAAAAAAAGCGTGGAAAGAAGGTGCAGATTTAAGACATTCAAAAGTTTCGAAGAGCGACATATACTGGGCATACAAATCACATAAAAATTATTTCACAGATTGGCACGAAGCATTAGAAGCTGCAGGCATAACGTACAAGCAAGTAACTGATAGAATTAAAGTTCCTGAAAAGCAAGATGCGCAAAAAAAGTTTTTAGAAGAATTAGTAACTGCATTTAAGAGCGGATTAGACTTAAGCGCATCTGCACTTCAAGTCCCGAAAACATACGGTTTAAGCATTTACGAAAGACACAAAAGATTTTATAAAGGACGATTTTCCTGGGAAAACGCATTAACTGAAGCGGGACTTCCTTTAGAAGATATTGTTAAACAAAAAAGATGGGATAAATCTTTAGTAAAACAAAATTTACTCGAGTTAAAAGAAAAAGAAGTAAATTTAAAGCCTGCGAACATAAAAGAAAACTATGCCTCGCTGTATAAAGCCATAATTAATCATTTTGACAATTACAAATCCGCTCTCAAGTATGCAGGAATAAAATCCACAAAGATTTTATCAAATGCTCAAAAGAGAACAAAAAAATCAATAATTCTTTACATCATTAAATTGCATGCTGAGGGAAAAAATCTTAACAAAACCCATTTACTAAAAGGAACAAAAAATATTCCAAAACGAAACATATATTCCGCTGAAAGAAAATTTGAAGGAGGTTGGGAAGAAGCAGTGAATATCGCAGGAATAAATTATGATGATTATAAACAAATAAAAAATAACTGGACTGTTGATAAAATTATTTCTGAAATAAAAACTATGCGAGAAATGGGAGAACCTTTGAATTCTGGCAACATCACTAAAACTAAAAATGGCCTCTATAAGGCAGCACTTAGATATGCGGGTGGTTGGAAGCAAGCGCTTGAAAAAGCAGGTTTTGACCCTCTTGATATTCAACTAACAAAAAATATAGAAGAAAATGAAATACTTGAGAAAATTAAAGAATTACACTCTTCTGGAAGCGAACTTAATGCAGGCAACATCCTAGATAGTGATTCCGCAGAAATAAGAAGAATTTATTATGCAGCTACACGAAAATTCAAACAAGGATGGGATGAAGCTTTGACACTCGCAGGGCTAGATCCTGAAAAAATCAGAAAACGTGCTAATAAATATAATATAAATGAACTTAAGAAAGAATTTAAGAAAGCTGAAAAAAATGGAATGGATTTAACAATAAAAGCACTTTCTGGTAAATTCAAAAACTATTTACGCGCAATAAATAGAAGATTTGATTCTTACAGAGATTTTCTTAATGCGGCAGGAATAGACGCATCTAAATATACTGTGGGCACTTGGCAAAATGGACAAGGAGTAATTGATTATCTAAGAGAAAATTTTCCTACAGGAGTTGTTATTGGTGCAACAGCAGATCGTAATTTTGCAGCGGCACAAAGTAAATACTTTGGAACAATAGAAAACGCAGTAAAACAGGCAGGATTAATCTACTCAAGAAAAGGAAAAATTTCAGAGAAGACTCTGGAAGCACCTGAAAATATTGGAGCAATATACAAGTACAATAAAGATTATCTAAACGAAATCGCTGAGGAAATATATTATAAAGTCCCTTGGAAACAAAGAGCCAGAGTAGAAAAGGCAGATATTGCAAGTCAAGCATTTATGAAATTTTTAGAAATTCTACCAAAAAAACCCGCCGATAAAGGAATAAGAGAATTTACATATCCTATATTAACTAAGGAACTTTCTAAAGAGCTTCGTGCTCAAATGAAAGAAATAAGATACGAAAAAGATGTATATTTCGACTTATTTAGAGAAAAGACAGATGATTATGATACTGAAGATTACTATGCAGACAATATTGATTCGAAAATGTCTCAAGAAATGGCACTCGACGATATTGTAGATGAAGAAGAATCTAATTACAACTATAGCGCATATACCTAAGAGTTGAGCCAAATTTTTTCTTTTTTTATTTATTTTTAAATTCTCGAAGAATTAGCACAAAATCTTTAAATAGAAGATTCCAAATCTAGTCGTTATGAATCAAGAATTGGAGCAGAGTTGCAAGTACGAAATAAAAACTAAAACAGAAGAATACTCAGGAGTATTTGTAAAACAAGATGAAAAATTTCTTTACATAAAATTAAAATCAGGATATAACATAGGAATTTCTCAAAACAAAGTGACTACCATAAAAAAACTTGAAGATAAAAAAATAGAAAAACCTAAACAAGAATCCAAAATAACTGCATCCAAAAATCTACCAAAAATAACAATATTACATACGGGCGGAACAATTGCAAGCAAAGTAGATTATTCAACAGGCGCAGTAATTGCACAATTTACAGAAAAAGACATTCTTAATTTATTTCCAGAATTAACAGCTATTGCAAACATAGACTCAAAACTTGTAAGAAACATGCAATCAGAAATGATGAGATTCGCACATTACAATCTATTAGCAAAAGCAATAAAAGAAGAAGCAGATAAAGGCGCTGATGGAATAATAATAACACAAGGAACAGACATGCTTCATTATACTTCAGCTGCAATGAGCTTCATACTGGAAAACTTAGGAATTCCTGTATTGGTTGTAGGTTCTCAACGTAGCAGCGATAGACCAAGTAGTGATGCCGCAATAAATCTAGTAAGTGCAGTAAATTTCATAGCAAACGCAGACTTTTCAGGAGTTGGAGTATGTATGCACGATACAGATAATGATACAACAACACAAATACTTCCAGGATGCAAAATAAGAAAAATGCATACAAGCAGAAGAGATGCATTCAAACCAATCAATTCCAAACCAATCGCGCAAATAAACACAACAAAAAATGAAATAAAATTCATATCAGATTATTCTAAAAAAAATAAAAACAAAAAGATTATTTTAAAATTATTCAAAGAAGATCTAAAAATAGGAATAATAAAACCTCACATTTCTATGTTCGCAGAAGAAATACTTACTTACAAAAGTTTTGATGGAGTCATCCTAGAATTATTAGGAATAGGCCACATGCCGACGATGAAAGTAGATGAATACACAGATGAAAACATCAAAATATACAAAGCAATAAAAACACTCTGCAAAAAAATGCCTGTTGGAATAGCTCCAACCACAATTTACGGAAGATTAAATCTAAATGTTTACAGCCCAGGAAAACAACTGCTAGACGCAGGAGTTATTGGAAACTATACAGATATGACTCCAGAAACCGCATTCATAAAACTGGCATGGTTAATTTCTAACTACAAAAAAGAAGAAATCAAAGAACTCTTCGAAAAGAATCTACGAGGAGAAATCTCTGAACGAATAGAAGACGAGAATTAAAGATGAATATTAACAAATGGAAATTCTGGAAAAAACTAGATACGGGCTTAGGTTGGAAAGGAAATACAACTTCTTTTGATAGAGAAATAGTTGATTCACTACACACCTCGTTTAATAATTTTCAAAGAAAAATCTACAACTATAACAAAAAAATGAACGATCTTAGAAAAACCACTGAGCACGCAGAATTTATTATGGACTTTCTAGAAGAAACTCATGAAGCTAAAAAAATAGAAAAAAATCGCAAACAAAAAGCTCTAGATGAAATGCAAGATGCACTTCAAAAAGAATTTAAAATGCTGTCTTCAGAAAGAGAAGAATTTCAAAGAGAATTTAATTCAATGAACTGCTTCAGAGAAGATATTTTAAAACTTAAAGAACATAAAAAATCTGTAATTGAAAAAGATTTGGAACTATTACTTATACATGGATTTAATGCTCTTAAAAATGCAACTGAAGAATTAAGTGAAATATCAACATATTTATCAAACAATTATTAATAAATAAAATGAAACGCTACAAAGAAATAGGATTTATGTGCGGATTAGAAATACATCAGCAAATTGAAGGGAAAAAACTATTCTGTAATTGTCCAACTGAAATAAAAAAAGGAAACCCTGATTTTACATTCATAAGAAAACTACGTGCTTCTGCAGGGGAATCAGGAAAAGTAGACAAAGCAGCACAACACGAACTAGAAAAATCTAAATTCTTTGAATATCAAGGATATTATGATACTTGTTGCTTAGTTGAAATGGATGAAGAACCACCACAACCAGTAAACAAGGACGCATTAGAAGCAGCACTAATCATGACCAAACTTCTAAACATGAAAATAGCCGACTCAATACAATTCATGAGAAAAACAGTAATAGACGGTTCGAACGTTTCAGGATTTCAAAGAACAGCATTGATTGGATATGATGGATACTTAGAAGTCAACGGAAGAAAAATTACCGTAGATAGTTTGTGCTTGGAAGAAGAAGCAGCACAAGTAGTAGAAAGAACAAAAGAAAAAGACACATACAATATTTCAAGATTGGGAATACCTCTACTTGAAATTGCTACTGCTCCAGAAATAACAACTCCTGAAGAATGCAAAGAAGTTGCAGCACACATAGGAATGTTACTAAGAAGCACAGGCAAATGCAAACGAGGAATAGGAAGCATAAGACAAGATGTAAATATCTCAATTAAAGGAGGAGCAAGAACAGAAATCAAAGGATTTCAAGAAATAAAATCAATTCCTCTCGTTATAGAAAAGGAAATAGAACGACAACAGAAACTAATAGCTGACAAACCGCGTTCAGAACACAGTTCACCGGTAGAGTCTGGTGTAAGAAAAGCAGAACTTGATGGGACAACAACTTTCTTGAGACCGATGCCCGGAGCAGATCGTATGTATCCTGAAACAGACATAGACACAATACAACCATCCCACTTAAAGATAAAAATTCCAGAAACACTAACTGAAAAACAAGAAAGATATGTAAAAAAATGGGAATTGAGTGAAGATCTTGCTAAAAACATAATAAAAGAAGAAAACAGATATAATTACTCGCTGGAAGAAGATTTCAGAACATATGTCTCACCAAGTTTAAGTGCTATGACTATTGCAACTACCATTCTAAATACTATTCCTGATGTAGAAAGGAAAACTGGAAAAACAATCGATTTTGAGAATTACAAAGAACAAATTTTTGGAAATTTATCCTCAGGAAGTATTGCTTCTTCATCTCTTCCAATAATACTAACGGATATCACAGTCAGTAAAAAATTTGATCCTAAAAAATACCAACAACTAAGCGATAAAGAAATAGATTCAGTTATTAAAAAAATTATAAAATATAATCCTGGCGCGCCTAAAGGCGCAATCATAGGAAAAGCTATGGCTGAATTTAAAGGAAAAGCAGACGGAAAGAAAGTTAACGAAATTATTTCTAAATTGATTTAATCCATAGAAGGATGAGCATCTGAACCAGATCCCGCCCAATAAGCAGACGCAGTAGAACTAGAAAGAGGAACGTTCGTACCAGAATCAGCCCAACCATCAGCATTGCCATCAACAAAATTAAGTACAGAAGAAGCAGGGTTTCCATTCAATAAATAATACTTATTACCTCTAGTTGAATCATTAAATGTGTTTTGATCATTACCATTAGTAACCCACTTAGATCCCGTAATTTCATTATCAACAAAAGAATTAGCATATGACTGAGAATTCATAGAAATAACATAAACTCCTGAAGCAGCACTCAAAGTATTCCCAGAAAATGTATTGTGATGATTATAATTAGAATAATATGCAAAAATGGCAGGAACACTATCATATCCTTCAATAGTATTATCAGTAAATGTTCCGTAATAAGCAGCAGGATGAAAAGTTAGTGCGCCAAAATTATTCCCTCTGAAAATATTATTAGAAAATGTTGTTCCAGTTAAATCATTGCCTATCTGAGCTCCAAGACCTCCTAATCCTTTGAACTCGTTATTTGAAATATCACTATATTTTAAATGACTATTAAGCCATAAACCTGGGAATCCCGTACGAGCAGTACATTTATTTCCTGTTGCGGTAATTCCAGGAACAGAAGCAGAAACAGAAAAATCAGCACTGAAAGTGCAAGCAGTTCTATCATAGCTATCAACAACATTGTTTTGAACTATCGTGTTTTTTGCATATGACATTGTTAATGCATCGCCTGTTGCAGTGCCGTGTCCTCTTAAAATAACGTCATTATTATTTATAGATGCTCCAATAGGATAATACGCGTAAATTCCATAATAATATCCTGTTAAAGTAAGATCCACATCATTATTTTCTATAATTGCATTTTGAGATTGATACGCCACATATATCCCGTATGCTGTTCCTCGTATAACATTTCTAGAAATTTCCAATGAAGAACTATATGAATCTACATAAATACTATACGCTCCCCCTCCATATTGTGCCAAGTAATTGTCTTCTATTCGTGTAGAGCTCGTTGAACTTTTCACATATATTCCTCTATTAAAATTAGTAATATTACAATTCTTAATAACTACATTATTTGCTTGAACATTAACACCATATCCTGCGCCCGATCCAGTGATACTATAATCCTGACAATCAAGAGTAACACCTGCTTCATTAATAGTAAAACAATTGTTTCCACTAGTAACAGAATTATTCAGCTTGTAAGTTTTCCCAGCTTCAAAAGTAATACCGCAAGATGAAGCAGTTCTTTCTCCCCCGGTCGTTACTTGATCAAACTCAGCATAATTCTCCACAAACTCAGAAACATCAGCATAAACAGGTTTAGCATATGCATCGGTACTTGTTGCAGGATAATAATTAAACTGAACATCAAGATTTTCACGTTTGCCTGAAGTCAAACCGTCTCCTTGACAAGAAACTTCAAAAGAAGAACCATCACTAACAGTGCTCGAAGGAACGTCACAATTAATAACTTCCCCTGTTGATCTAACTGTCGCAGTCGCGTTAGAAATAGCAACATCTTCTCCTAAAGTATTTTTAAATTTAAATTTTTGATTCGCATCATTAACTTCAGAACCCGCACAAAGAAAACCCTGACTAGAAACACACCTGGAACCCCCAAATCTATCAAAAATTCCGAGCTGAGACATAGAACCAACTAAAACTAGGACGACGAGAAATGCCCAACCGTACGTAGTTAGAAACTCTAATGCTCCTTGCCCTTTTTTGTTCATACACTTTCTTCAACACACTCAGTATAAAAAGTTTATTAAAATTCAATTAAAACTTTACAAAAATTTATAAAGAATATTCTGAAGTTTTATATTCATGGTAAAAGTAAGATTTGAAGTTCCAAATCATAAAGAACTAACAAAAGATTATACAGTTGTTGATATGCATAGCCACACTCAAGCTTCTTTTGATTGTTCAACAGACATAAAATCATTCACACAAAGAATACGAGAGTTGGGAATGGGCGTGGCAATAACCGATCACGACGAAATAAAAGGATCCTTATGGCTAAAAAAACATCATCCCACCCTATTTCAAATACCTGGAATAGAAGTTACATCAAATGAAAAAAAACACATTTTACTATACTTTACTAGCCACAAAGATTTAGAACACTTCTATACAAAACACATTTTACTAAACAAGAAAAAACAAGGAAGAACAACTTTTGTTGGAAAAACCAGACTTTCTTATGAATACATATTGGATTTGGGAAAAGATTACAACGCAGTAAGAGTTTTACCTCACCCATTTATACGAGTCATAGGAATATTTAGAAGCATAATGAAAACAGACGAATTCAAAATAATGAAAAAAGTTGAAGGAATAGAAGTAATAAATCCTACACAATCATATAATGCCAATCTTAAATCTTTGGCTTGGGCGCACTTGGAAAACAAAGCATACACCGCAGGAAGTGATTCTCATGTTTTGTCTACGCTCGGGAATACTGTAACAATAAGCAAAGCAACAACCCCAGAATCTTTTCTTGAAGCAATAAGAAAAAAACAAAACACAGTAATAGGAAAATCAAACACAGTACGTGCAGACTTCTTAAATTTAAGAACAATAATAAAAAACCATCTCTTAGGCAAACCAAAAAATAAAAGAGAAATAGAGAATTAAAATCTCAGTTATTCTTTAAGTCTAAAAAAATAGAAACCCACAACATAGAATCATCACAATAATACAGCGGTTTTTTAAAAACAGATCCGTCAGCAAAATAAACTTCTAAAAAGTTCTTGTGTTTTTTAATATTCTTCTCATAACTTTCAAGATATTTTCTGAAAGATTTAGAATCATACTTTTTTACAACAGACATAAAACAAAGTCCCAAATGAATCCAAATAGTATCTGCTTCATAACCTGGAACGAACAAATTTGCAACATGCAAATCTTTTGGAACGTCTTCTTTTGAAGTATACTTTAATGGAAAAGGAGTATCAAGCTTTTTTGATTTAATTGCCGCTAAAGAACTCATAAACATCTTTTTATCTTTGAACAATCCTGTCCAAAATGGAAACGTGTTCGCGTCGCCAGAAATAATATTTTTTCCAGATAAATCCTCAAGAAAATAACTGCCAGTCCAAAAATATTTATTAATAATAGCAGAATAATCAAATTTGTGCAAACTAGATTTAACTCCTATTTTTTTCAAATCTTCTGAAAACATTCCTAACAGACAATTATTGTAACAATCGCTAACTCTTAAAGAATGGTCTTTCATTGATGAAAACTTGATATCTTTTCTAAGTAGACCGCTATCTTTATCAACATAATCTTCAAAAAAGTGTTCTGACAACTCGTCGAAAAATGATTTGTACTTATTTAGTAACTTTTTGTCATTCAACGTAATTAAACTTCTAAGCATGTATGCGGCCGACTCAGGAGTATTGAAAGGAAAATCAACAGGTCCATCTGATGGGCTTATATGTGTAGTTATTTTTCCTTCTTTCAAGTAAATCTCCATCGCATAAATCAAAGTATTCTTTACTTCTTTCTTAAATCCTAAATTAATTAGCGATTCGCAACACATACCGAAATCTCTTGCATAAAACTGACAAAAATGACCAGCACTAGTTCTAAAATATTTCTTGTTACAATCATAACATTCATTTATTATTTTTATGGCTATTTGATCCGCAGACCCAGGATATTTTTTTAAACCAAAGATATGCATTCTAAACGCTCTACTACTAATTCTTAGTCCTTCAAGCAAAACTCTAAAATCATTCTTCATCTTTTTTCAATTTCTCATCATGTTTATCTAAATAAACAGCATCATTAACTGCATCTTTAAAATTCAAACCGAAGATAACGAGCAAAATTAAACCAATTGCAGTAATAAGCATATCTTTTACTCTGATTATTAAACTGAGCGCTAAACCTGCAGCAGCACTTATGTTTATAATACTAAACACAGAAACTTGACCCGCTTCTAACGCACCAAGTGCCATAGGCACAGGAACAAGATATGCCGCTCCAACAAAAGTAAACACTAAAAATATCTGAAGAATACTTAGATTGTGTCCCACCATTTTTGCAGCAACACTATACTCAAAGAACATCAAAATCCAACCAACCAAAGAAATCATAATAGTATAAAAAAAATACTTTCTATCTTCATGATAAAATTTAATAATTAGCAACTCAAATTCTTTGACTTTCTTCATAAACGTTCTTAAAGATTTAATTTTTGATAATTTTATTAATTGAAAAAATGCAAGAAAGAAATGTTTCCCTCGCATAACCCTATAATTAAATAGAATCAAAAAGAACAAAAATATAATAGAAAGACCAACAATAATATACGTAAAATTTGGAGAAATAACGAAAGAGAACAATATAATAATACTTCCAATAATAAAAAAAGCAAAAGAAGTACTAATCTCTAAAGTTTTGTCAATTACAACGCTGGATAATGATTTATCAAAAGGAATTCCTTCTTTGGACGATAAAAGTGCAGCTCTCACAGGTTCTCCTCCTAATTTCGCAGCAGGCGTAATAAAACTTATAGCTTGACCCACAAGCAAGTATTTAGTCAATCTAAATATGCCTACATCTTTCATTCCCTGAGACCGAAGTATTATTCTCCAACGTACAGTCATAACAATCATTAAACCTAACTGAATTAAGATGTAATATAAAATAAGTTCAAACGTAGCACCTTTGAAGGCATCAACAACATCGTTAATAGAAATTATAGAAAAAATATACCAAAGCGCAGCAATACCACCTAACACAGAGAATATAACAACATTTCTTTTATTGAAAATCTTTTTTAAATCTACCACGTATTAACACCTTACGAACCTGAGGGGATTCGAACCCCCGACCTACAGCTTACTCAGCAGTCGCCAACTCTCTTTACATCATAAGACCTAAAAAAATGTTTGATCTATGCTTAGGAGGCTGTCGCGCTATCCAGGCTACGCTACAGGTTCAACAAACTAGGAAAAAGCAACTTCGTTTAAAATATTATCGGTGGTGTTTAAATAACTATAAAAATAAAAGAATAACCCTGATTGTATGTATCTCTTAAAGCAAATACCTGAAGATTTTCTCGTAGAAGAAATTACAAACCTTAATTTTGAAAAAAGTGGCAGATACTCTGTATTTTTTCTTACAAAAAGAAGTTACGCAACAGAAGATGCAATTCAAACAATCGCAACTAAATTCAGAATAGAAAGAAAAAAAATAGGTTACGCAGGAATAAAAGATAGAAACGCAATAACAAAGCAATACATATCAATAGAAAATGCTCAGAATAATCTTGGAGAAACTTTACTTAAGGATATTACTTTGGAATTTGTTGGTTATTTGAAGGAACCAATAACATTAGGTTCACTAAAAGGAAACAAGTTTAATATAACAATAAGAAACTTACAAAAAACAGAAATGCCTAAAAAAAACAAGGTTAGTATAAATTATTTTGATAAACAAAGATTTTCTAAAAATAATGTGGAAATAGGAAAAGCAATTCTAAATAAAAAATTCAAAGAAGCTTGTGATTTAATTACATTAGGCGACGGAAGTTACAGAGAAATCATAGATAAACATCTGGCAAAGAGCAAAAATGATTATGTGAATGCACTAAAAAAGATTCCACGAAAGATTCTAATGATTTATGTTCATGCCTATCAAAGCAAAATTTGGAACGAAACAATACAAGAACATCTAAAGTTCAAAGAAGATACTATTAATGAAGAAATACCTATCGTCGGCTTTTCCACCGAACTTCAAGAAGGAAAACTAAAAAGTATAATAACAAAGATAATGAATGACGAAAACATAACCTTTAGAGATTTCATAATAAGAGAAATTCCTGAATTAAGTTTTGAAGGAAATAAAAGAAATATATACGCCGAAATACAAAACTTAACTATTGAAAAACAAGAACAAGATGAATTGAACGAAGGAATGTTCAAAATAAAAGTAGAATTCTTCCTTGAAAAAGGAGCATACGCCACAATGGCGATAAAACAAATGTTTGACTAATCACCAAGAATACAAACTCATCCAGAAAGATTTATATATTGCGACCTAGGACTGCGGAGCTCTCTATGGTCAAAAATAAGATTTCAAATTATTTTAAACAGAACTTCGTATATGATTTAAAGGCTGGCTTAATAACAGGAGTAGTTGCTTTGCCTTTAGCAATAGCCTTCGCAATTGCATCAGGAGTTAATCCAGTTCTAGGAGTGTATACTGCAATAATTGCAGGAATTTTAGGATCCAGTTTAGGTGGTTCGAAATTCTCAATTACCGGCCCTACAGGTGCAATGACGGTCATAGTATTGTCAACCGTAAACAAGTATGGGTTAGAAGGACTTATGCTTGCAGGAGTCTTAGCAGGAATTATACAAATAACTCTAGGATTAATAAAATTAGGTAAGCTAGTTAAATTTATACCCTTACCAATAGTTTCTGGATTTACAGCAGGAATAGGCGCAATAATATTTATAGGTCAAATACCAAATTTTTTAGGACTTATAATTCCAGCACAAGAGCACATCTGGGAAACACTTATAGAAATTATAAAAAACTTTAACAGCACAAATATTTACGCACTCGCAATATCTCTAATAACTCTCCTTATTCTAATATTCTTACCAAAACACCTTAGTAAAAATAAATATTCAAAGATTATACCTCCTTCAATAATTGCATTGCTACTCGCAACACTTTTAACAATTTATTTCCAACTAAATCTTCCGAAAGTTGGAGATATACCTGCAGCTTTACCCTCATTTAATTTAATTGTAATAAGTTTTGATTTAGTAAAAAATGTTTTGCCTGCAGCGTTTACAATTGCGCTCTTGGGAGCAATAGAATCATTACTGTGCGCAGTGGTTTGTGATGGAATGACCAATACAAAACATAAAAGCAACAAAGAGTTGATAGGACAAGGAATAACAAACACCATTCTTCCATTTTTTGGAGGAATACCTGCCACCGCAGCAATAGCAAGAAGCGCGGTAAACATAAGAGAAGGTGCAAAAACAAAAATTGCAGGAATTATTCACTCATTGTTCTTACTAATAATTATGCTATTTTTAGGAGGAGTTGCACAACAAATACCAAAAGCATTCTTAGCAGGAATACTCATGTTTGTTTCATTCAAAATGATTAACATAAAAGAATTCAAAACAATAATGAGAATAAGCAAACAAGAAACTGTTGTTCTTTTCATAACCTTTGCGCTCACAATTCTAACCGACCTTGTGTTCGCAGTGCAGGTTGGAATGATGCTTGCAGTATTTCTTCTATTCATAAGATTGTCAGGACTTACAGAAATACATAATTTGGAAGAACATGATCCAAAACAAGAGCTTGAGAAATTGTACAAAGGAGAAGCCAAACTTAAAGAAATTGTAAGCATTTACACCATGAACGGCCCATTCTTTTTCGGCGCACTTAACATTTTTGATAATAAACTAGAGGAACATATTCATATAAAGAAAAAGTATATAATTTTGAGAATGAAACACGTTCCTTTTATAGATACAAGCGCGATAGAAAGATTAATAACCTTCATAAAAGACAGAAACAAACACGAAAGTAAAGTATACTTAACTACTCTAAGTCAAGAAACTAAAAAAACTCTTTTTTCCAATAAAGAATTTTTAGAATTAATTGCCGAAAATAATATATTTGACACAACCGAAGAAGCAATACAACACATTAATACACACATAAAAAATACAACCACAAAAAAGCAAGATTGAATAAACACCCACCACACTGACCACACAATGAAAGTAATAATTAAAAGAAATTATGAAGAGGCATCCAGAGAAGCCGCGAACATAATAATAAATGAACTAAATCTTAATCCTGCCGAAACTATAGGTTTTGCAACAGGATCAACACCTCTAGGAATTTATAAAAATTTAATAAAAGCATATCAAGAGAAAAAAGTTGACTTCTCCAAAATAACAAGTTTCAATCTTGATGAATACTATCCTATAACTAAAGAAGATTCTCAGAGTTACTATCTTTTTATGCACAAAAATCTTTTTGATCACATAAACATACAGAAAGAAAATATAAATATGCTAAACGGGTTGGCTAAAGATCCTGAAAAAGAGTGCGAAAAATATGAAGAAAAATTAAGAATAAATCGTCCTAGTATTCAAATACTCGGAATTGGAAGCAATGGACACATAGCATTCAACGAACCTGGTTCTTCTTTTTTAAGTAAAACGAGAAAAATAACTCTAACTGAAAAAACTAGAAAAGATAATGCTAGATTCTTTGAAAATCCTGAAGATGTACCAAAATTTGCACTCACAATGGGATTGAACACAATATTTGAATCAAAAAAAATAATATTATTGGCAACAGGCGAAGGAAAAGCACCCACAATAAAAAAGCTTTTGGAAGAAGATGTTTCTTCTTCATGCCCCGCATCAATTCTAAGAAAACACAAAAACACAATAGTTATAATTGACGAACTTGCAGCAAAACTACTGACAAGAAAAGAGATACCTCCAACAATAAACGGTTACAAAATATTAACTCAAGAACATATGCCAGAAAATAAAAGAATAATAATAATTTCTCCCCACCCAGATGATTCTTGTATAAATGCTGGCGGAACAATTCTTAAATTATCTTCAGCAAATAAAATTGATACGTTAGTTATGACAACAGGCCACAGAGCAGATATTCCTGGAACAACCAAAGAAGAGCGAATAAAAATAAGAGAACAAGAAGTAAAACAAGAATGTGAACTACTAGAAACCACTCCACACTTCTGCAGATTAGCATTTTATGATAATGAACCGAAAATAAAAGAAGATATAGAAAAAATAACTTTACTATTAAACGAACTTAAACCAGACATAATTATGCTCCCTTATGAAAGAGATGCGCATCCGACACATATTACCTCAAGAAATATAACTCTTGAAGCAATAAAGAATTTAAATTTTAAACCAGAACTGTGGGGATATGAAACTACATGGTCTTTATTTAAAGATAAAGAATTCAACATCATTGTTTCTTTAAGTTCTTATGAAATGAATCAAAAGTTGGAAGCAATAGCTTGTCACAAAAGTCAAATTGCTAGGACAAGATATGATCTTGCTGCAAAAGCACTTGGACAATTCAGAGCAGCATTAATTCCAGAACAAGCCTTAACAGAGTTTGGAAAAACTTCAGTAAAACTTGACAAGTATTTAGAACTATTTAACGTAGAAACTCAAGAATGATTATTTCTAAGACTGGAAATTGTTACTAGGGGATTCTCACGTAGCTTTTTAGAAAAACTGTGTCTCAACCAAAGAAAAAGTATGGGACCTCCGGGATTTGAACCCAGGACTTCCACGTCTTCAGCGTGGCGCTCTCCCAGTCTGAGCTAAGGTCCCCTAAGATGTGAAGAACAATAAATCCATTTAAAAATGTTTTCCAAAAATGCCTCAACTTCTCTTCTAATTATAAAAACTTATTTAAAGCATTAATTCCTATATAAAAATAGAGGGTGAATTAAATAAATGACTGTGGAAATAATTCCTACAATATTTAGTACTAGTAAAAAAGAATTTGAACAACGATTTGAAAAACTCGTAACAATTTCAAAAAAGATTCAAGTTGACATAATGGATGGAAAATTTGTAAAAACAAAATCTTTTCAACCAAAAGACTTGCCTGATTTTAGAAAATATAAAAATTCTTTTGAAGCACATTTAATGGTTAAAGATCCTGTAAAATTATTTGTAACTCTTAAGAAAAAAGGATTCAAAAAAATAGTGTTTCACTACGAAGCGTTAAAATCTGATGAAAAAGTAGAAGAAACAATTAACATATTACAATATATGAATATGGACCCTGTTCTTGCAATAAACCCCGAAACAAAAATTGAAAAAATAATTCCTTTTCTTAAAAAAATAAAGACAATTCAAATAATGGGAATAAAGCCTGGAAAAGAGGGACAAACCCTTCTATCACAAACATACAAAAGAATAACCAACTTAAAAAAAATAAAACCCTCACTAAAAATACAAATAGATGGCGGAGTAAATGAAACAACTGCAAAGAAACTTGTAAAAAGTGGAGCAAACATTCTTACGACGGGATCATTCGTCATGAAAAGCGAAGATCCTAAAAAAGCAATAAAAATTCTACAAAACGCGTAAAAAACAATAAGCCTTAAATATTACAATTCTCTAAAAAACTCAATGGATAAAAAAGAGGTGGTGAGTCTTCTTAATTTGCAAGCTAAAAAGATAAGGCAAAACATAGTTAAGATGATTCATGAGGCAAAATCAGGACATACAGCTGGATCTCTGGGCATGACTGATGTATTTACTGCACTTTACTTTAGTTTCTTGAATGTAAACCCAAAAAAACCAAAAGATCCTGATCGAGATTATCTTATTTTATCTAATGGACACATTTGTCCAGTACTTTATGCAACTCTGGCTGCAAGAGGATTTTTCAAAGAACAGGAGTTATTTACTTTGCGAAAGTTTGAGTCCAGATTACAAGGACATCCTCATAGAGAATCACTTCCAGGATTAGAAACAACGAGTGGGCCTTTAGGAAGTGGCTTAAGTCAGGCGTGTGGAATTGCATTAAGTTTGAAAAGAGATAAAAAAAATAATAAAGTTGTTTGTTTAATGTCTGATGGAGAACATGATGAAGGAAATACCTGGGAAGCAATAATGTTTGCACATAAGTATCATTTAGATAACCTTCTAGTTATAGTTGATAGAAATAGAATACAAATAGACGGCAACACAGAACAAATCATGCCTCTAGGATCCTTGAGAGAAAAATACTTATCATTTGGTTGGGGAGTTATAGATATAAACGGAAACGACATGCAAGAAATAGTAAATGCATT
>Ga0210057_1004377_pt1 | contig 18860 bp, 15 predicted proteins | sample CryGeyCG2114_010_2_FD_183968 | JGI IMG/M metagenome (GOLD analysis project Ga0210057, IMG submission 183968) | Groundwater microbial communities from aquifer - Crystal Geyser CG10_big_fil_rev_8/21/14_0.10 (SPAdes) (version 2) | ecosystem: Environmental > Aquatic > Deep subsurface > Groundwater ...
TGTTCATGGATATTCAATTCAAAAATTGAGGTCCCATCAATTTCAAGCGGGGCAATGACTGGAATTTCTTCTTGCTCAAGCTCTCGCATAAATGAATGTTCTTCTATCAGTTGATCTTTTGTCCAACGCCCGGGACGGTAGAATTTGGCAACAATAAAGTTTCCCCATTGTCCACCTTCTACTTCAATTTCATAAACTCTGTTTTCCAAGGCATTGAGTGGCAGACAGCGGCCAGTTGAATTAATGCCTAATTTATCCAAGTGGAGCATGATGCTCTCAGGGGTTAGCAAATAAAACAATCGAGTTGAATTTCCCAAGACCCTACTGCCGGCCGTTTTAGCAACACCTTCTCTCTTTATATTGTAATATTGGTCTTTTTTAGTCATGCTTTCCTCAAGAATTCATTCTACTTGCTTAATTTTACATGAGAAAGGAAAAATTTGATCTCTTCGGTTTTTGGCCATATTTGATAGAATTATTTTATATGGTGAAGATTTCAAAAGCTCAAAATGCTGCCTTGGAAAAAGTAAATTCACAGGCATGGGATTATACTCGTTTTAGAAAAATTGATGGACGGCATCCATTACAGACATCTGTTGAAGATTTTGCTGTCCTTTATAAAACGCGACAAAGGCCAGGTGGAAAGCTGGCCTTTTTCAATTTTGATTTTGCCAAAGAATTGGGACTAATTCCCAAAGATCACCCAGAAGAAATGAGTGAACAACTTGAAGAGGCCATCTTTTATAGTTTTGGCATTATTATAATCAATGAATACGATGTAGAAAATAAGGTGAAAATTCCTGAGGAATCAATCCACCAATATCCATCTATGGCAACTCGATATTTACAAATGCAGCACCCAGATAAACGCGGCAGTTCGTCGGGTGACGGAAGAAGCATATGGAATGGGACTATAAAGGCCGAAGGAAAGTTTTGGGATATCAGTAGCTGTGGAACAGGAGCAACCAAATTAAGTCCCGCTTGTAACATTAATAATAAATTTTACCAAAGTGGTGATCCATCCATTTCATATGGTTGTGGCATGAGTGAGCTTGATGAGGGATTAGAGACAGCATTTTTTAGTGAGATTTTACACAAAAATAATCTTTGCACAGAAAGGGTCTTGGCAATTATTGAGTATCCTTCAAAGCTGGCAATAACAGTGCGTGCCCACCCGAATCTGCTTAGACCAAGTCACTTCTTTAGATATTTGAAATTGGGGAATGTAAGAGGGGCGACCCAGGTATTAGAGTATTATATTGACCGCCAGGAAAAAAATGGTGTGTATAAGGATGTGCCTAAGAATAAAAAAGAGCGCTATCAATATTTTTTAAAAAAAGTATGCGATGACTTTGCCAGAGTAACCGCTCAGTTTGAAGACGAGTACATTTTTTGCTGGATGGATTGGGATGGTGACAATATATTAATGGATGGCGGTATTATCGATTATGGATCTGTCAGGCAGTTTGGCCTATTTCACCATGAGTATCGCTACGATGATATCGAGCGCTACTCAACCACTATTACAGAGCAAAAGAGTAAAGCGCGCTATATTGTTCAAACTTTTGCACAATATGTTTCCTTTGTCATAACGGGAAAGAAAAAATCAATTAATAGTTTTAAAAGACATCCTGAGCTAACACGTTTTGATCGTTTATTTGAAGAGTATAAAGACAAAAACTTATTAAAGAAGATTGGGTTATCCTGCCAGCAAAGCGAATATATTTTTAAACATCACCATAAATTAATTAAGGAATTTAGAAAAGATTTTAAATATTTTGAACGCATGAAGTCCAAGAACGGGCCATATAAAGTCACAGACGGAATTACGTGGGATGCAGTTTTTTGTGTTAGGGATGTTTTGCGCGAATTGCCGCAGATGTTGCTACGTCGTCACGAAATGATTGGAGCCGAAGAATTTCTTGAAGTGGCAAAATCAAATTATGCTACAGCTGCAGATGTAAAAGTCACCCAATATAAAAAAGATAAAATTAATTCTTTTGGGCATTTATATCTTGAAATTATTCGTGCTTGCGCACAACATGAGAATTTGGAACAAGAGAAAATACTTTTAGAAGTGGTAATGCGTTCTTCTGTTATTAATAAGTACGATCGAATCACAGGCGACTCGATTACCACTATTATCCAAAAATTAATTAATAGCAGACCTAAAATACGACCGGATCAAATGTATAACATTTTACAAAACTTTGCCTCATATCAGACCTTGATTCCGGAAAAGAAAGTCAGGTCAGAAAAAAAGTCGTTCGACCCAATTTTGAATAAGATGTTTAAAATAGTACGGGATTTCCGAGAGGGATTGTGAAGTTGGTTTTCTACAGTGGTGGAGATGGAGAACAGAACCACACGTTAGACAAGGAACTACTGCGCCTTTGCCAAAATAAATCACCCCGGATTACGTTTATACCAAGCTGTTCATTTGATGGGGAGTCTGATTTTCAAGAGTTTGTCGACCAATACTCTTCTCATAAGATATATGAGTTTTTATATTTTCCCATTGATGTTCCTTCTGACCGTGTCTTACAGGAAGAGGCCTTTAAATCGGATGTGATACATCTGGGTGGGGGAAATACATTTTATTTTTTGAAGCATCTACGAAGTTCTCGTATTCTTCCTCGTTTAAAAGAATTTGTAAAACGTGGAGGAATTTTAACCGGTCTTTCTGCCGGTGCAATTTTGATGACGCCTTCTGTGGCGACTGCCTCGATCCCTGATTTTGACTGTGATGAAAACCATGAGAACATCACAAACTTAAAGGCCATGGGTTTAGTTAAATTTGAATTTTTTCCCCATTATAAAAATTCGAAGCGTTATGATATTGAATTAAAAAGTTATTCAAAAAATATCAAACATCCCCTTTATGCTTGTCCGGATGGCGCTGGTATAATAGTTGCCAAAGGCGTAGTCAAATTTGTGGGAAAGTCCTTTGGATTTTATCAAGGTCAGAAATTCAAACTATCATTTGTCTAGCTTGGTGGCCGTCGGACGTGTCCAAATAAAAATTAAAATACTAATACCAACTATGGGAAAGATAATCTTCACCCAAAGCATATGCGCGCCAAAATACAGAGTTGAAAAAAAACCTACGGTGATACCGACAGAAGCAAGAATTTTTCCCAGCATCGGGATTGAGCGAGAATCTTCCCAGTGGGTCAGATAAGGTCCCAAATGGGGCGCTGTGCGAAGCCAATGGTGTAAACGGGGAGACCCTTTAGAATAGCAGTAGGCGGCAATGATCACAAAAGGCGCCGTGGGCATTATGGGCAAAATGGCGCCAATTATGGCCAAAACCACCATCAAGTGACCCAAAAGTAGCAGCAAGAGACCATTTGTCTTTTTTAGCATAGTGTTATCGTAACCGATTCCTTACTTTTCATTAACCCGCGGGTATTGTAGATTTTCATGCTACGGATTCCTAATTTAACTTAGATGCGAACAAACGAAAAGGGATGCTTTATGAAAATAAGCTGGCAGAAAAACTTTTGGGCACTAATACTTGCGCCGCTCTTAATTAGTTCTGGCTGTATGAAGCAAGATGCAAGCGGAAAAAAGGAAAATACAGTATGGATCTACACCTCCATGTACAAAGATACCATTACTGATCTAACTCCTCGGCTTGAGAAGGCATTTCCGGGCGTGAAATTTAACTGGTATCAGGCAGGTAGTGAGGACATTGCGACTAAAGTCAATGCTGAGATGATTAACGGCAAGATCCAGGCCGATTTGCTAATTTCTTCTGATAGATTTTGGTACGAGGATCTGGCGCAACAAGGACACTTACAAAGTTATTCCCCTTTAAAAACTGACAAAATTCGACCTGAACTGAAAAATGAAAAAAGTCTTTATACCACTCTTAGTATTCCAGTCATGGTTCTTTGCTATAACAATGAGGCCATTCCTGCAGATCAGGCACCTTCTAGTTTTAAGGATTTGGCCTTGCCAAAATGGAAAGCAAAGTTTAGCACCGGTTCACCATTAAGCTCTGGTACTAATTTTACTACCATGGCGGTTTTGCAATCATTATACGGGTGGGATTATTTTGAATCACTCAAGAAAAATGAAACTATTTCAGAGGGCGGCAATAGCGCTGTGATTAGACGTATTCAGAGTAAAGAAAGGCCTATTGGCTGGGTCTTACTTGAAAATATTTTACGTTTTCAGGGCAAAGATGAGCGATTAAAAATCATTTACCCTAAAGATGTAATCATTACGCATACAAACGTTTTGGCCATACCAAGTGAGCGACTTAATCTTGAACTGGTAAAGAAAGTTGCAGATTTCCTATATACTGATGAAGGTCAAGAGGCCATGACTCGCAGTTATATGTATTCTCCGTTTGAAAATTTTAAAGCGCCTGAGGGGGCACCACCTCTAAGCGAATTACTGGACAGGTCTTTCAAGTGGTCGGGCGATTTTCTGACAAAGATGACTAGAGAGCGCTTACAGCTAAAAGAAAAACTAACTGAGATAATGTTTCGGTAATATTTGTGAATTTCACTAGACGCATTCTTTGGGTATTGGGGCTACTAATCTTAGGCTACCTGTGTTTGTGGCCTTTTGCCGTTTTATTAGGCAAATTGCTGACATATACCAGTGGCGGGGGAACCTCAGTTTTTTCATTGGCCTTTAATAGTGCTAGTACGCTTAAGGCCATTATGAATACTGTTGTGGTCGGGATATTGGTGGCTGTTCTTTCCTGCATCATTTCACTGCCGCTAGCATGGATTTTTGCTCGTACCGATTTGGCCGGTCGCCATATTTATAAAACTCTTTTCTCTTTACCCTATGCCATTCCTCCTTTCATTGGTGCTATGGCATGGATCAGCTTGGCCAATCCCTCAACTGGAATTTTAAATACTTTAGTTGGAAAGTCATGGATTGATATTTATGGCATGGGTGGACTAATTTGGGTTGAAGCAACGTTCCTGTATACTTTTGTGTTATTAAATATTTTAGGGGCCATGGAAAGGCTCGATTCCAGCTTAGAGGAGGCCGCCAGAATTTCTGGAGCTTCACCAGCACGGGTCTTTTTTGATATTACATTACCGCTAATAAGGCCGGCACTTTTGAGTGGTGTTTTACTGGTTTTCTTGGCCTCTGCCGCAAGTTTTGGAGTTCCAGCATTGATCGGTACTCCGCGCGGTTTATATCTGTTAACCACAAGAATTTATACTTTTCAAAAGATGGGTAGCATAAATGGAATTTTTATTGCTAGCTCTCTATCAATTATTTTATTATTGCTGGCCCTCATTGGTCTTTTTATAAATCAGTATCTTTTAAAAAAATCTAAAGTAGAAGTTGTGGGAGGTAAATCTCCTAGACCATCGCTTTTTTCTTTTGAGAAAAAATCAATTTGGGTACATGTGTGTTTATGTATACTGATTAGCATTTTGTTCTTTCTTCCCATTTTGGGAATTATTATAGGTGCTTTGGCCAAGGTTCAAGGTGTTTTAAGTTTGGACAATCTTGGGTTGCAAAATTTTGTAAAAGTTTTTTTAGAAATTCCCGAAACTGCAAATGCTGTGAAAAACTCATTTCTTCTGGCTGCCACAGCAGCTACCGCGGCCACTGGTTTGGGGTTACTCTTTGCCTTTATGGCAGTGAAAGGGCAATCACCATTTAAAAAAATCTGGGAATTTGTCACTTCAGTACCCTTTGCTACCCCAGGAACCGTTTTGGCATTGGCCTTCATCTTGGCATTTGGCAGGGGGCTTTTTGGCACTTACCTTCCTCTTTATAATTCGCTTACGTTGATAGCATTGATTTATATTGTTAAATACATCAATTTTTCATTTCGCGCTTCTGCCGATGGCCTAAGGCAGATTCATGATTGTCTGGCCGAAGCCAGTCTGGTGTCTGGTGCCGGACCGTTTAAAACATTTATACATATTTGGATTCCCCTGCTCAAAACGACTTTACTTGCCTCTTGGTTTTTAGTTTTCATGCCTTCTTTTAGCGAACTTACCATGACTATTTTACTAACTGGCCCAGGACTTGAAACCCTAGGCACATTACTTTTTCAGTTGCATGAGTATGGCGATGCCAGTGGAGGTGGGGCGCAGGTATTGGCCCTTTTCATTGTTGCTTTCGTTATTTGCCTCAACTTCCTGGTAAAAATATTATCAAAAGGGAAATACGGATTATGAGTTCAGTTTCATTCCAGCAAGTCACAAAAATATTTGGTACTACCACTGTGCTTCATGGCATTGACCTAACCATACAGGATGGACATTTTATGAGTTTTTTAGGGCCATCAGGTTGCGGTAAGACAACCTGCCTAAGAATTGTCGCCGGCCTAGAAAAAAATAGTGGGGGAGAAGTAAAGATTGACGATGACATCGTTTCTAATCCTGAACGTAATATTTTTGTTCCTCCCGAGAAGCGTCGCGTGGGCATGGTTTTTCAATCTTATGCTGTATGGCCGCATATGAACGTTTTTGACAACGTCGCCTATCCTCTGAAAATTCAAAAAATGAGTAAGGCCGATATCAAAATTAGAGTAGAAGAAATATTGAATTTGGTAGAATTAACAGGTCTCTTAAAACGTATTCCCTCGGAGTTAAGTGGTGGGCAACAGCAACGAGTGGCGTTGGCACGAGGACTTGTTATGCGACCGCGCGTTTTATTATTGGATGAGCCTCTTTCAAATTTAGACGCAAAACTAAGAGAGAAAATGCGCGAAGATATTCGCAATATTCAGCAGAAATTCAAGATGACATGTATTTATGTAACGCATGACCAGATAGAGGCCTTTACCATGTCGGATAAAATTGCCATATTAAACCAGGGGCATGTTATTCAGATGGGAAGCCCGCAGGAAATACGTAATAATCCCGGCAACAAATTTGTCGCCGATTTTATATCTACTCACACCTGAAGTTTTAAGGCCGTTCTCCATGGCGCGGGATACCCTTCGCATGTAAGAGAGTCATTATTGGGGTCCAAAAAATCTTCCAGTGAGTGTGTGCTGGACCATTTCGTCACTCGCTGCTCACTCGAGTCAAGTGGCTGCGAGGATATGACCTCAATTGAAGAAAACTTAGCTTTGTGGGCCAAACTTTTAAGACTTGCAACCGTTGGGACAAAGAAGACATTTTTCATTTTTGCATAGCGCTCTTGCGGTACCAGACAGTAGTCATCGTCGTGCGCTGTCGGCCCTGGAATGGTTATAGACTCGACAATTGCCACCCCTCCAGGTCGCAATGCCTTTTTTATGTCAAGTAATTGTCCAATGGGATCGCGGTGGTGATAGAGAATTCCCATGGAAAAAATGACATCAAAGCATTTCTCAAATAATGCCACCTCTGAAATCCCCAGAGGCTCAAAGAATACCGGTGGTGGTCCAATCAAAAAGCTCTTCAAAAAATAAAATTGCGCCATAAGCGGTAAGACGGGGTCAAATCCCAGCGCTAGGGCCGGAGCATGTGCCATCATTTTGAACAGGAAATAGCCATTATTGCATCCGATATCCAAAATAGCTTTATCTTTTAAGCTTGGTAGGTGAGGTAGAATACGGTTCCATTTTTGATCTGATCTCCACTCCCCATCTATACCCTCTCCAAAAAGATTGTATGGACCTTTCTTCCACGGCATCAGGTTTTTGGCCGCGGCCAGTATTTTTTGCTGCTGCTCAGGCGTTATTTCATCCGTCTTGCCAATAGAGACGACATCGTCATTGAAATGATAGGATGAGGTTTTGAAGGCGGTCATTTCTTGTAAAATTTGGGTGTATTTTTCAGCGCCAGCACGAGAAAATTTTTCCAACGCCAGATCCTTTCGCTCTTGTAACATTTGCTTATTATAGGGACCGCATAAAGAATTGCTGGGAAATGAAAGATTTGGGGATAGCATTATTTAATTCCAACAAAACTGGCAAAATTATACCAGCGAAAGAGCATGTCACTATTGGTAAATCCCGCCTTGTGAAGATTCTTTAGATGTTTTTTAGGCTGCCATGGGATCAGAACATTTTCCAGGGCCTCTCTCTTTCTGGATATTTCCAGCTCAGAATATCCGTTGCGTCTTTTAAAATCATAATAAAGGTCAGTGGTAATATTTTGTAAAAGGGGATTATCTAACAGGATCTTCTCACTCATGATGAGAATCCCGCCCTTCTTCAAGGCCGTATAAATGGATTGCAAAAGAGTGATGCGATTTCGGGGGGGGATAAATTGCAAAGTATAATTCATAATAACCATTTCGCAGGGTCGCAGTTTAATCTTTTCAATATCGCCGCATATCAGGTCAAAGTTTGCGATCTTTTTTTTGATTTTTTTTTCACACTGTTTAAGCATGGAAGGCGAGTTATCAATACCAATGTAGTGGGGAGAAAGTTTTTTACTTTGCAGTGCCTGGTCTATGAGCAAAAAGGTAGAGCCAGTGGAGCAGCCTAAATCATAAATTCGTGGTTTGCCACTATTTGGAATAGGCATATACTTTTGCGCCATATCTTGAATCATGGCATGAATCTCATGATAGAACGGAACAGATCTCGAGACCATGTCGTCAAATACCTTGGCGACTTCCTGGTTAAACTCAAATTTGGACAAGCTTGTCTTGCTATCTAAGAAAAGATCGTCTTTCTTGGATATTGCTTGGCGTCTTTTGTGCGATGTCATGCTTATGTGCCTGCTGGTCTTATTGCGAGTATTTCTATAAACTGCGTACGCCATTTCTTAATTTGATTGCTGCATTTTGTAAAGTACGTAACTGCAACTCGAGTTAAATAGGGGAGGAAAATGAGCTTTCACACCGTCAATCCAACTAACGGTAGCATTTTAAACAACTATGATTTTATCACTCGGGAGAAACTGTTTTCTAGCTTGCAACAGGCGCATGACGCCTACACGTCATGGAGACAATTGTCTTTGGATCAAAGACAGGAATATTTTAAAAAATTGCTTTTGATTTTAGAAAATAAGGCAATCGTACTTTCTGAGATGTCCGGCCTTGAAGTTGGCAAGCCTGTGGCAGAAGGTCGGGCAGAAGTGTCAAAATGCGCTGGATTAGTTCAGCATTATATCGACAATGCTGCGACTTATTTGCAATCTAAATCGATCCAGGCGGATGGAAAAGAGCACAGAGTTGATTACGCTCCCTTGGGAGTCATTCTCTCTGTTATGCCTTGGAATTTTCCCTATTGGCAGATTATGCGCTTTTGTGTTCCGTCCCTCATGGCCGGAAATACAACGTTAGTAAAACCGGCGCTTGAGTCGGCAGAGTGCGCCCTGCAATTAGAACAGTGTTTTATACAGGCAGGATTTCCTGCTGGCGTTTTTCAGGTTGTGCTGGCCCGCCATGGCGATATTGAAGAGATCATAAGCTCGCCTTTGATCGCTGGTTTTTCTTTTACTGGTAGCACAAATAGCGGTAAGCACCTAGCTGGTCTTGCTGGTAAAAATTTAAAAAAAGTAGTTTTAGAATTAGGCGGGAGTGACCCATTTATCATGCTCCCCGATGCCAATTTCGATCACGCCTGCCAAGAAGCTGCGCGCTCACGCTTACTCAATTGTGGTCAAAGTTGTATCGCCGCCAAAAGACTGATTGTGCCGAAAGAGAAACTACAGGAAGTGAGCCAAAAACTGCAGAAACATTTTGAAAAACGTGTCATTGGTGATCCTTTGAGTGAAGAAACTACCCTTGGCCCGCTTTATAGCAAGAAAGCAGTGGTTGCATTACAGGCAGTAGTTGAAGATGCCCTTAGCAAGGGGGCTAGGATTTTTTGGCAAGGCAAAATGACGCCGGCCTTCTCACAAGTTGGGGACTTCTTTGCGCCAATGATTTTAAGCAACATCAATTCCTCTATGCGAGTTTACCATGAGGAAGTGTTTGGGCCTATAGCTTTGCTGCTTAGTTATGAAAGTGTTGACGAAGCTCTTGTCATTGCTAATAGCACCCACTTTGGTCTAGGGGCGAGTGTGTGGGGGCATTCCCAAGAGGAATTAAATTATTTTGCCACTAATCTTGAGGTCGGTTCAGTTTTTATCAATGCCATGGTGAAGAGTGATGCGCGTATGCCTTTTGGTGGGGTGAAAGAAAGTGGACTGGGGCGTGAGCTCTCCCAGTGGGGAATCCAGGAATTTACCAACATTAAGGCGATTAACATCTATCCGGAGCTATAGTGACGAATAAATTCTATACTGAGTCTGTTGCGCTAGACTATCTTGATGAAATACGCCAGCGCTTATCAAACTCGATACATGTTTCTAATTTTTGTTTGGATGAATTAAAATCTCTTGATACCGACAAATCACAAAGTGGTAATCAAAATTTAGAATATATCAAGCAGATCAGACTTGCTACGATGCATATGCATGGAGTCTTAGAGGAATTGAGACAATTGACTGCCGATATCTATTCCTTAGATACCAAGTCAAGCATGGTCGACTATTGTTTTGCCATGAAGAACCTGGCCTTGTTCACCTATCAGCAGTTAAAGCATGTTCAATTTATTTTTTCTCCTGAGATTGAAACTATGCCTGTTCCTGTTATTGATGATTATCTTTATTTTGATTTTCTCTATCAATGCAAGAGTCTAATTGCGCAAAATGCCCGAGTTGTAAGAATTGAAAAGGGTGAGCATGGAGTGATATTAGCGGTAGTAGAGAGAAGTTCTAACTGGCGGGAGGGTGATCTTGAAAAAGCATGAAAAAAAACGAGAAATGTGGATCATAGATGAAGATGGTGGCTGTCGTTTTGTCTATGACAAAATTTTTTCTCAGAAATTCGAAATAATATATTTTGATCATTTTGAACATGCATCATCCATGGTGCGCCAGGGTATTGAGCCAGATTTTGTTATTTGTGATTTTAAACTTTCAGATAATGCATTCTGCCAGTGCTTAGAGGTGAATTATCACGGCCAAAATCGCAAATTTCCAATAATTGTTGTTTCTGCCATTGAAGAAATGAATGCCTTGAGACGTTGCTTTGATTTAGGTGTCAAAGATTACATTACCAAGCCATTTAGGAAAAACGAATTACTGGTCAAAGTCGAAAATATCCTTAGAAAGATGGAACGAGAGCAACCTGACAGACATTTTGGAATTACAGGTAAGGATGTGGTTATAGATGGTGTTACGATTGATAACCTAACCGCCAAACAGGTACAAATTTTAAGCCTTTTTTTTCGATCACAAGAAAGAACGGTGTCCAGAAAAAATTTTTACCAGCATATTTGGGGTAAGACACAAGTCAACTCTAAGGCGCTGGATGCACATATCTACTACTTAAGAAGAAAGATCGCTCCCTATGGTCTACAGATACGATCCATAAGAGAAAAAGAATGGAGTGAAAATAGCTGGCAGCTATGTTCTTTGTTGCAGACCAGTAATTCTTACCAATAATTTTCTTGCTCGATTTCCTTTTGTTTCCAAATGACTGATTCTCAAGTAGAATCCTAGCAAGAATTTCAACTTAATCTGCAGTTCCCCTAGCAAAACCACAGAGAGGATTTCTATGAGTAAATCACGACCACAGGTAAAAAAGACACTCAAAGTTGGACAGGATAATTATTCCTACTTTTCGCTTCCAGAGGTGAAGGCCTTAGGCCTAAACAATATTGACAAGCTGCCCAAGTCACTCAAAGTTTTACTTGAAAACTTACTTCGCCACGAAAATGGCACGACGGTTGTCTGGGAGGATATCGAGGCGTTGAATGCCTGGGCGCAAGATCGCAGGTCAGACCGCGAGATCGCCTATCATCCTGCGCGTGTCGTCATGCAAGATTTCACTGGAGTTCCAGCGGTGGTAGATTTGGCTGCAATGCGAGAGGCAATGGAAGTCTTGGGGGGTGATGTTGAGAGGATTAATCCGCTATCCCCCGTTGATTTGGTTATTGACCACTCTATAAATGTCGAACATTTTGGCGATGCTCAGGCGTTTGAAAAAAATGTTGAGATTGAGTACGTTCAAAATGCTGAACGTTACAAATTTCTAAAATGGGGGCAGCAGGCCTTTAAAAATTTTCGTGTTGTTCCTCCAGGCACTGGAATTATTCATCAAGTCAACTTAGAGTATTTGGCAAAAGTTGTTTGGACAAAATCTGAGGGAAGCGAAATTTTTGCTTACCCAGACACTTGTGTTGGCACTGATTCTCACACCACCATGATTAATGGTTTGTCAGTCCTTGGTTGGGGAGTGGGTGGCATTGAAGCAGAGGCCGCTATGCTAGGTCAACCTGTGACCATGCTTATTCCTGAAGTTGTGGGTTTTAAACTTAAAGGCAGATTAAATGAGGGAGTGACGGCCACCGACTTAGTTTTAGTTGTGGTTGAACAACTTCGAAAACATGGCGTTGTTGGAAAATTTGTTGAGTTTTATGGACCAGGTATTAAGGTTTTATCTCTCGCTGATCGTGCTACATTGGCGAATATGGCCCCTGAGTATGGCGCTACCTGTGGTTTTTTTCCCATCGATGAAAAGACAATCGATTATTTAAAATTCTCAGGCAGAGAAGATCAAACCGTTGCTTTAGTCGAGGCCTATGCTAAAGAGCAGGGGCTTTGGTCGCATGAAAATGAAGCAGATCCTGTCTTCACATCTTCTATCGAACTTGATCTGGCAACAGTCAGACCTTGCATTGCAGGGCCCAAGCGTCCCCAGGATCGCATTGATCTAAGTGATGCCAAGGTGGCATTTGAAAAATCTTTTCACAGCACATTTAATTATCCCGTAGAGTCTCTTTCCAAAGAATACGCTGTGGAAGGCGAAAGTTTTAAAATGAAAAATGGAAATGTTGTGATTGCCGCCATTACTTCATGTACCAACACTTCAAATCCATCAGTTTTGATTGCCGCTGGTCTTTTGGCCAAGAAAGCCTGCGCGCGTGGGCTTAAGACGATGCCTTGGGTTAAGACATCTCTGGCGCCGGGATCAAAAGTCGTGACAGACTATTTAGTTGAGAGTGGACTGCAACAATATCTGGATCAGCTGGGATTTAATTTGGTGGGATATGGATGCACAACTTGCATTGGGAATTCCGGCCCCTTGCCCTTGGCTATTTCCAAGTCAATTAATGGCCATGACATCCTGGCAACTTCTGTGCTCTCGGGCAATCGCAATTTTGAAGGTCGTATTTCTCCAGATGTGAAGGCAAACTTTTTGGCCTCTCCTCCTTTGGTCGTTGCTTACGCCCTGGCCGGCAATATGATGGTTGATATCACTCGCGATTCATTGGGCAAGGGAAGTGATGGTCAAGATGTTTATCTAAAGGATATTTGGCCATCAAATAAAGAAGTGGAAGAAGCAGTTGCCAATCATATTTCGAGTGAGATGTATAAGAGGCGCTATGCCAATGTGTTTGAGGGTGACAAAAATTGGAAGGCAGTTAATGCTCCCAAGGGGCTTAAATATGATTGGGATAAAAATTCAACTTACATCCAAAATCCAACTTTCTTTGACAATATAAAAAGTGGAGAGCGCAAAACATTTAAAATTGAAAGTGCTCACATTTTGGCCTTGTTTGGCGATTCTGTTACCACTGATCATATTTCTCCTGCCGGTAATATTTCGCCCACCTCTCCGGCCGGCAAATATTTGACTGAGAAGGGAGTCGAAAAGAAGGATTTCAATTCATATGGCTCACGCCGAGGTAATCATGAGGTCATGATGCGGGGAACATTTGCCAACATCAGGATTAAAAATGAAATGCTTGGTGGTGTAGAAGGTGGGCTTACCAAGTATGTTCCCAGCGCTGAACAAATGACTATTTACGATGCGGCCATGAAATACATAGACAACAAAATTCCCTTGGTGATTATTGCGGGGAAAGAATATGGAACTGGTTCTTCACGCGACTGGGCGGGAAAAGGACCGTATTTGCAAGGAGTCAATGCCGTTATCACCGAAAGTTTTGAACGCATTCATAGATCAAACTTGATTGGCATGGGAATTATGCCGTTGCAGTTTCAAAATGGCATGACCCGTAAAACGCTTGGACTGACTGGTCAGGAAAAAATAACTCTTCTTCCTAAGGGCGAACTGCATCCCAAGATGCAATTCGATCTGATTATTGAAAGAGAGGATGGCAAAAAAGAAACGGCCCAGGTTATTTCACGTGTCGACACTTTAGATGAAATGAACTATTTCAAAAATGGTGGGATTTTACATTACGTGCTTAGACGTATGAAGAACGAAGCTTAGTTCTCAGTATGCATGCTACTGTTCTCATCATTGTTTTAGCTCTTTGTAGCTATTTTACCGCCGTAATCTCGGGTCTAGTTGGAATGGCAGGAGGCATAGTCCTCCTGTCTATTATGACTTTCTTTTTACCCTTGAAGGTTATTATTCCGGTTCATGGCCTAGTGCAGTTAGTTTCTAATAGTTATAGAACAATCCTTTTGAGATCCTATGTCAATCGAGCTATTTTTAAATGGTTTTGTGTAGGGCTTCCTGCGGGAGCATTTCTCGCTATTTTTGTTATTAAAAAAATTGAGAATGAATCTCTCCCATTATTTTTAGTTGCCATGATTATTTTATATGCCATTTTTAGGCCCAAAAAAATGCCGGCCTTAAAAATTCCTATACCGGCTTTTGCTTTAATCGGTCTTGGAGTAGGTTTTTTAGGCCCTTTAATTGGGGCGACAGGGCCATTTATGGCACCGTTTTTCTTAAGAGAGGATCTTAGTAAGGAAGAAATTGTAGCGAGCAAGGCCGCAGTTCAAACAGTTGGCCATCTCATCAAGATTCCGACTTTTTTATATTTGGGTTTTGCATATTTTGAATATGCCCCCCTGATAATATGCATGGCCCTGGCTGTTATCCTAGGAACTCGAACAGGCGTTTATTTCTTAGGTAAAATTAGCCAATTTTCATTCAATCGCATTTTTAAATTTGTGCTATTTTTTGCTGCTCTCAGGGTTCTCTACAAGGCCACTGCGCCCCTTCTTCACTAATAATTGACAAAGCGCGCCAGCATTGGCAGGATGCCGGCATGATTTACCTTGATCACGCAGCATCTACTCCACTACTTAGTGAAGCTTGCAGCCAGCTATGCCAATCTCTTCAGAATGATTTTGCAAATCCCAGCTCTGCTCACAGGTTTGGCTCATCTTTGAGTAAGCGTATAGATAAAATTCGTAGTTATTTTTTAGACTTGTTGAAGCTTGATCAAGAGGAGTTTGACTTCATATTTACCGCAAGTGCCACAGAGTCAAACAATATGGTGATTTTAAATCAAGCAGTTGGAAGCTCCATCTTTTTGAATCAGGCATTTCATTCATCATTAAAAGCTCCTGTTATAAATAATGACTATAAATTAAATTATTTGCCAAGAGATGGATCCCACCACTTAGATGCGCAGTGGTTAAAAACTTGTTTGAATAAGGACTCTACCGGTCTATTGCTACTTGAATGGGTTAATGGGCAAAGCGGAATTATTGAAAATATTGCTGAGATGGCCTCTTTGGCCAAGCAATTAGCTCCTCATTTATGGATTCATGTTGATGCCGTCCAGGGTTTTGGCAAGATTCCATTTCCAATGAATAGTTTAAAATTTATAGATTCAATCGCCATTTCGGGGCATAAAATTGGCGGACCGAAGGGGATCGCCGGACTTTATTTTCGCCGTCACAAAAAATTGCGTCCACTTATTTGGGGAGGGGGACAAGAAAATGGAATGCGATCAGGTACACAGGCCTTCCCCTTAATTTCAAGTTTTATGACTGCGGCAAAAATTATGCATGCAGATAGAGAACAGAGTGTGCAAGTTGTTTCACATTTACAGTGCGCTTTGCGATCACGGTTAGAAAAAATTCAGAGCATTTCCTTTCCCGTTGCTTCTGCGCAGACTTCTCCATATATCCAAATGCTAATGATTGAGGGAGCTTCCAGTGACATTTTACTAAGACATTTAGAGGTGCACGAAATTATTATGAGCTCTACCTCAGCTTGTTCTTCGAAATTAAAAGGTTTCAATCCAGTCTTTGCCGATTTTGGTATTGAAGAGCAAAATCATAAGAATATTTTAAGAGTTTCATTTTCGGCCTCAAATACAATTGAAGAAGTAGAAATCTTCTCTAGAGCACTTGAAAAGATATTATGTGACTTAAAACGATTAACGAGAAAAGCATGAATACTTTGATTTTTGTATCAGTTGATGAACTGTGGTTAAAAGGAAAAAATCGCCGTCTCTATGTTAAGGCGATTACTGAGCATATCAGCAAGGTGCTTAAGGCCTATATGCCAGCTAAATTTGAAATCAGAAATGAGAATCAACGTCTTGCAATTTTTTTGAGTGGAGATGTGGATGAAACAAATCTGGCAAAAACGGTAGAGGCGCTTACCAGGGTGCCGGGAATCTTTACCGTTTCTGTTTCCCATGCTTGCGCCAAAGACCTGCAAGTGATGGGCGAGTTAGGAATTAATTTATTTAATAAGCTACAAAAGGAAGGTAAATTTCCTAAATCTTTTAAAGTCGTCAGTACTCGAACTGATAAACGTTTCCCCGTCACTACCCCCGAAATTAACATCGAGGTTGGTGGAATTATCTTTTTACATTTTGAATCTCTCGGTTTGAAAGTTGACCTGCATAAACCTGAACTCGTATTGGATATTAGAATTTTAAACGATTCGGCCTATTTAAGCACTGAAGTCTATCCCGGTATGGGAGGATTACCTGTTGGAACAAGTGGTCATGTGGTGACCATGTTGTCGGGAGGATTGGATTCTCCCGTGGCAAGTTATTTAATGAGTAAGCGGGGCTGCTCTCAAGTATTTGTATTTTTCTTTGCCTACCCGTTCGTCGGTGATGAGGTTAAAGACAAAATTGTCAAACTTTGTTCTCAGTTGGCAAAATTTCAATCAAGGACCCAGCTTTATATCATTCCTTTTGGCGCTGTCCAGCAACAGATTGGTCAGGCATGTCATAGTGAATACCGGACAATTCTTTTTCGCGCTTACATGATTAAAGTTGCAAATATGCTGGCAAAGAAAATAGATGCCGAGGCCATTTGTACTGGTGATAGTCTCGGTCAAGTTAGCTCGCAAACTTTAACTAATATGGCCCTAGTCGATCGCGTCAGCGAAAGAATTGTCTTAAGACCGCTTCTGGGACATAATAAGCGCGAAATTATCGATCAGGCACGTAAGATTGGAACCTATGAAACGTCGATTTTGCCCTATGATGATGCTTGTAGTTTGTTTGCTCCAAAAAAACCGATAATAAGAGGGGATCTTGGCTATTTCACAAAATTTATCGAGGAAAATAGTTTTGATCAGCTATTAAATCAAGCGATTTTAGATGCGGAGATTTACCGATTTCAAGTTGATGGCAAAATACTAGAGTAAACTTTTTTGCATGGCCTAAGCAGAGAAATATTTCATCCTTTTTTTAAAACCTACATCGTTCTATTATTAAATGGGTTTGTAACCTTTGATAAGTTGGAGAATTTCATGACCTATTATTTACGCAAATTTAAAATTACCAGCATTCTGTTGGTTATTTTTCTTTTTTCTGCCTCTCTTGATGCAAAAGTCACAATTGATAAAAATAAGCTGATTGGAAACATCATTAAGAATGCTCTGGAGTCTTACCATTACGTTGGACTAAAAATTGACGACTCGGTTTCGCAAAAGGCATTTTTGGAATATATCAAAAAAATTGATTACGCCAAGCAATTCTTGCTCAAGAGCGATGTTGCCAAGCTTGAAAAATTTAAACTTGATTTAGATGATGAAATGGTTTCGGGAGACGTCAAGCTAGTTGAAGAAACCATGAAGATTATGAAAAATCGAGTGAAAAAAATTGATGGTTATAGAAAGGATTTTTTCAAGAAGGGATTTGATTTTAATAAAAAAGAATATCTGGAGTTGGATCCTGAGAAAAGAGATTTTGTGAAGACAGAGTCTGAGCAGAAAGAGGCCTGGAGAATGACGACTAAACAAGCTGTTTTAAGTCGTTACCTGGATTTATTAGAAGAGCAAAAAAATCCCGATGCAGACAAGGACAAAAGTAGTAGTAAGAAGAAAAAGAACCTTCCTAAGGGGAGCAAGAAGCTAACCGATGCTGAAATTATCAAAATGGCAAATGAACAGATTGATAAAAAATACAAACATTATTTTTCAAGACTTCTGAAAGAAGAGTCTGATGATTATTTGGAAAAATTTTACAATTCCATCGCTCAAATTTATGACCCGCACACAACGTATCTTCCACCAAAAAAGAAAGAGGATTTTGATATCGATATTTCAGGATCGCTTGAAGGAATTGGGGCCGTGCTACAGGAGGATGGGCCCTACATTAAGGTTGTGAGTATTGTTCCTGGTGGTGCAGCCTGGAGACAAAAAGAATTGGAAGTGGAAGATGTCATCCTTTCAGTTGCGCAGGAAAAAGATAAGGAGCCGGTCAGCTTGGTCGATATGCGTGTGGATGATGCCGTTAGATATATTCGTGGGCCGAAAGGCACAATTGTAAGTCTTGGAGTTAAGAAAGTTGATGGTGCTCGCAAAGTAATAAAAATTACTCGTGATGTGGTTCAGATTGGAGCGAGCTTTGCCAAAAGTTCGATCCTTCAGCATAAGAATCTGGATGTAAAAGTTGGCTATATTTATGTGCCAAAGTTTTATCGTGACTTTGAAGATAATGCCCGGAATTGTTCAGATGATGTGCGTAAAGAGATTATTGCACTTAGGAAAAAAGGTATAGATGCCATTATATTAGATCTTAGAAATAATGGCGGGGGGGCCCTGGAAGATGCTCGTATAATGTCTGGTCTATTTTTTGATCAGGGGCCAGTGGTGCAAATTAGAAATCACAAGGGCGGGGTAGAGGTGTTAAAGGATACTGATCCAACGATTGAATATGATGGTCCTTTAATTGTCATGACAAACCGTTTTTCTGC